>Ga0209567_10000306_pt1 | contig 26762 bp, 28 predicted proteins | sample COG_12_FD_184756 | JGI IMG/M metagenome (GOLD analysis project Ga0209567, IMG submission 184756) | Pelagic marine sediment microbial communities from the LTER site Helgoland, North Sea, for post-phytoplankton bloom and carbon turnover... | ecosystem: Environmental > Aquatic > Marine > Neritic... | reverse complement strand
TGGCCGACCTGGACCCGGACGAAGACGTGGTGATCTACTGTCGGACGGGACACCGCAGCGCGATCGCGGTGAAGCAACTGGCGTCCGTCGGATTCGATCGAGCCCTGAACCTGCGCGGCGGGATCAACGAGTGGGCTCGAAGAATCGATCCGTCGCTGCCTACCTACTGAGCGCCCCTCGAGCCGGGTGTCAGGTGTCGAGCCTCACACCCCGGGCGTACTGGATCGCTGGAATCGCTCGAAGGTCGTCGAGAAGATCGTTCCCGGGGCGTTCGTCCAGAGAAAGGACGGCCAGCGAATCGCCGACCTCGGGATCCCGCGCCTGGTGGAACTCCGCGATGTTCACGCCCGCCGCGCCGAGGAGCGTGCCGACCTCTCCCACCACTCCGGGCTCGTCTCGATTCCGGAAGATCAGCAGATAGCCGCTGGGCGCGACCTCCACGTGATACCCGTCGATGCGGAGGAGTCGCAGTTGTCCGTCCGCTTCGACTCCGCCCGTCACCAGGTGGACCTCGTCCGCCGAGCGGGCGGTCACCTCGAGTATGCCCTGATACCCTGTCACTTCACCCATGCGCGCTCGTGACACCGAGATCCCTCGCTCTCGGGCCATTGGCAGCGCGTTGATCAGATTCAGCGATGAATCGAGCCGGACCTTCCACAACCCGATGAGAACGGCGGAAGAGATGAGCCTCAGTCCCCGCTGAACTTCACCCCCATACTGGATGGATACCTCACTGATACCCCCTTGGATCACTTCTCCGAGCACCGAGCCGAGCCGCTCGGCCAGGTCCAGCACGGGCCGCAGCCGATCCCGATCGCCGCGGGCGAACGGGGGCATGTTTACGGCCGCGCTGTAGTCGCCATCCAGCAGGGCTGCGCGCACGGAAGTGGCGATCTCAATCGCCACTTCGCGTTGCGCATCGCGGGTCGCAGCTCCCAGGTGGGGCGTGAGCACCATGTTGGGCGCTTCGCGCAGAGGACTGTCCGCCGGCAGCGGCTCGTCTTCGTACACGTCAAGCGCCGCCCCGGCCAGTCGCCCCTCCTTAAGGGCAGACGCCAGGGCCTCCTCGTCCACGATACCACCGCGCGCGGCGTTCACAACGACGGTGTGTGGCTGCAGGCGCCCGATGCGATCCGAGTCGAGCAATCCTTTCGTTTCCGCTGTCAGCGGCACGTGAAACGTGAGATAGTCCACGACCGGCAGCATGTCGTCGAGGTCCATCAATTCCACGTACATGTCGCGGGCTCGTTCTTCTGTCATGTACGGGTCCGCCACCACGACCCTCATGCCGAACGCTCGTGCCCGTTGGATCACCGTGGCCCCAATGCGTCCGGCGCCGACCACTCCCAGCGTCTTACCGGACAACTGCCCGCCGCGGAATGTCTTGCGGTCCCAGTGTCCGTCCCGCAGCGAGCTGTCGGCCGCGGGAATGTGTCGCGCGGCGGACAATAGCAGCGCGAACGCGAGCTCGGCCGTCGAGACCGTATTCCCCGCCGGAGCGTTCATCACCGCGACGCCTCTTCGGGTGGCGGCGTCCAGGTCGATGTTGTCGAGGCCCACACCCGCACGACCCACCACCCTGAGACTCTCTCCTGCTGCGATGAGCGACGCGTCCGCCTGCGTTCCGCTGCGCACGATCAGTCCGCTCGCGCCCACCAGGCCCCGCTCCAGCTCGCCCCTGCTGCGCGCGGAATAGTCATCCACCTGGAGCCGGCTGTCAGCCTCCAGGATCGCCATGCCTTCAGAGGCGAGCGCGTCTGCGATCACGACTCTCGGTCTGTCGCTCATCTCAATCCGCCGATCGTGTCGTCGATCACTTCGTCGAGGACCGCGAGGATCGCCTCGAGCTCCGCCATCGTGTGATCACCCATGTGGCCGATCCGGATGGTCGTCGGCTTCAGCTTGCCGTATCCCGGGGCCAGCGTGAAACCCCTCTCGCGGGCCGCCGCGACGATCTCGGGACCCGAGAAGCCGGCGGGCAGGTTCACGGAGGTCACAGTCGGAGAACGGTATCCCTCGGGAGCGAGCACCGAGAAGCGTCGGCCAGTGCGCTCCGCCAGGTCCGAGACCCATCTCCAGGTCCTCTCCGCCATTTCTTGATGTCGACCCCATCGAGCTTCCAGCCCCTCTCGGGTGATCCGCCCCATCTGTGCATCCAGGGCGTAGAAGAGGTTGACGGCAGGAGTGTTCGTCGTCTGGAATTCGGGCGCGCGGCGCTCGAACTCCAGCAAATCGAAGTAGTAGCTTCGAGCAGGGATTTCCTCGGCACGCCGCAGGGCGCGCTCGGACGCGGCCGCGAGAGCCAGGCCCGGCGGCAGAGCGAGCGCCTTCTGAGACCCGGTCAGGAGGAAATCGAGATCCCAGGCGTCGAACTCTACGGGAGCGCCGCCGACGGATGTCACCCCGTCCACGGCCATCAGTACGTCCTCCTGGTCTCTCACGACTGCGGCGAGTTCGGCGACCGGGTTGAGGACCCCGGTGGACGTCTCGGAGTGAACCACGGTCACCAGGTCGTAGGCCCCGGGAGCAGAATCCAGGGCTTCGCCCAGAATGTCGGCCGTGTGCGGCGTTCCCCATTCGACAGGGAGCACGTCGGCCGGACGCCCGCTGCGCTCGGCGATCCTGTGGAACCTCGCCCCGAAGGCGCCGCCGACCAGGCAGAGAATCCTGTGCCGACTGAGGTTGGTGATCGCTGCTTCCATGAACCCGGTGGCCGACGATGTGGACACGTACACCGGCCGCTCCGTGCGGAACAGGCGCCGAAGTGCGGGATCCATCCCGGAGAGGAGTCGCTCCATGTCCGGCCCACGGTGTCCGATCACGGGCCGGACCATCGCCTCCAGCACTTCGGGGCGGACTTCGGTGGGTCCGGGAAGAAAGAACCGGCCGAATTCCATGGGCTTCGTCATGGTCGTTTCGAAGGGATCGGGTAGCCGCGCCCGGCGGTGTCCAGACGCTGTGGATCGGGCCAAGATCCTGCCGTGGAGTCCGTCGGGCAAGCGGTCGGCGAAAAGCGCGTACCGGGAGGTTGACGCGGCTGCCGGGTAGCCCGAAGTTGACGCTCCGGTCGGCGGGGACGCCGCTCCGGTCACGGACTGACCCGGACCAGTCACCAGCGAGCCTGCTTGATGCGATATCTCGTCATGACCGACGTCTCGCCAGAGGATGTACTCGGGCGGGCCAGGGAGTTCTTCGCTGCTCACACACTTCTCGCCGTCGCCGACGAATCGGCGGAGACGATCCGTTTTGAGGGGGACATCGGGGTCGCTGCGATCCGGGTGGATCGGGAGCACGGACACACGAACGTGCACGCTGAGACGGACCGGGTGGTCGGGCTCGACGTCACGGATATCACCAAGCGGTTCCTGTACACGCTGGGGCACGTATGAGCGAAGCCGCCGCTGGAACGGTGACCGTGCGGCTGGTCATGCCTGATCGCTGGCTGGAGCACATCGCGGAGTTTTCCGCGCAGACCACGGTGGAAGACGCTAAGCGGGTAGGCCTCAGGGCCATGCTCCTGCGGGATACGGATGATCCTTCGGACTACTACGTCGAATACGCGGAGAGAAAGGTCTCTGACGAGGCCGCCAGCCTCGGTGCGATCGGGTTTCGGTCCCGAGACATTCTCTGCATCAGGGCCTACGACTTGGGACATTACCGTTCGTTCGAGGGCTGATCCCGCGGGGATAGATCCCTGACTCCAGGCGGACCCGAGGCCACCCTCTTCAGTATCGGTTGAAGTACGAACGGGTCTCGCGGAAGACCAGCCCCGATAGCAGTAGCAGTCCGATCAGGTTCGGCAGTGCCATCAAGCCGTTCATGATGTCCGAGATCAGCCACACCACGTCCAGTTCCACCACCGCCGCCACGCCGGTCACCACGACGAAGAGAAGCCGATACGGGACGATTGCCTTCGATCCCACCAGGTACTGCAGGTTGCGCTCGCCATAGTAGGACCAGCCCAGGATCGTGCTGAAAGCGAAGAAACTGAGGCACAGCGCCACCAGGTTCTGGCCCCATGCCCCGGGCAGCCCGGTCGAGAACGCCTGTTGCGTCAGAGACGCACCGTCGAGGCCCATCTCCCACGCCCCGGTAGACAGGATCGCGATTCCCGTGAACGTGCATACTACTAGCGTGTCGATGAACGTCTGAGTCATCGAGATGAGGGCCTGGCGGACCGGCTCGCGGGTCTGCGCTGCGGCAGCAGCGATCGCTCCGGTCCCGAGTCCCGATTCGTTGGAGAAGACACCGCGGGACACACCACTGCGTATCGCCTGGCTGATCGTGTAACCCACGGCACCGCCGGCGGCAGCCTGGCCGCTGAACGCGTGCTCGAACACGAGCCCGAACGCGGCCGGTACCCGGTCCAGGTTGAGCAGCAGGACCAGGCCCGCGGCGCCGATATACAGGAGGATCATCACGGGGACGAAGACACCCGAGAACCTCCCGATCGACTTCACGCCCCCCAGAATTACGGTGGCCACCAGGAACGCTGTCGCCAGGCCGATCGTGAGCCGTGACAGTCCCGTGGCGTTGCTCACGGCCTCCGCGACGGAATTCGATTGCACTCCGTTCCCGATTCCGAAGGCCGCGATCGTCGCGAACAGGGCGAAACTGAAGGCCAGAACGCGTCCCAGGCTCCCCCAGCGGATTCCGTTCTCCAGGTAGTACATGGGGCCGCCGCATTTTTCGCCCCGGGAGTCCGTCTCCCGGAAGCGGACGCCCAGCACGGCCTCGGAGTACTTGGTGGCCATACCGACGAGGCCTGTGACCCACATCCAGAAGAGCGCCCCGGGCCCGCCGGCGGAAATCGCGGTTGCGACGCCCACGATGTTCCCGGTCCCCACCGTCGCGGCGAGCGCCGTCATGAGGGCCTGGAAGTGAGAGATATCGCCTTCGGCGCCGTGCTCGGTCCGTTTGAAGAAGGCGAGGTAGAGGGAGTGCCACAACTTCCGGAATTGCAGGCCCCGGAGCAGCAGGGTTAGATATACGCCTGTCCCCACTAGCAGGACGATGAGCGGAACGCCCCAGACCACGTCCCTTACCGCGGTCACTCGCTCTAGGAGTCCGCCGTCCACCGCCTGCGACAGGAGGACCGGCAAGGCTGCGAACCTGGTCATGTCGTTCCGATCGGGGTGGGTGTGGACGCGGGGAGCGCCGGGTAGACTAGGGATAGGCCGGGCGCCCCGTCAACCATGTTGACAGTGACCTGAAGCGCAGTAGAGAGGGAGCGTGACCTGATATGTCGAACGAGTCGAGTCTGAGCGGAATCGCGACCACGATGGGCTTCCGGAAGGTGCCCGAGGTCCTGGCGGCGGCGGAAACGCCGATCGACCGCGGACACCACCTTGCCCTGGCCGCTGGCCGGGGCTCGGGTGTGGAGTCTGTCTACGCGCTCGCCGTCGGCGCAGGCTGCGATCCGAGCGCCGGACTCCAGGCTCTGGTTCTGGTCCCGACGCGCGACCGGGCCACCGAGGTGGCACTCGCGATCCAACGCTCCGTCGGCGTCCGGGGCCTCCGGGCAGGCGTCGCGACCTTGAGGGGAGACGGCAGCCTTGATGCGGGGACGGCGCCCGTGCAGTGCCTCGTGGCGCGCCCATCACTTCTCCTGCCTGAGATCCGACTCGGGCGCCTCGGCCTGGGCGGACTGCACCTGCTGATCCTGGACGGCGTGGCCGACCTCGAAGATCTGGACGAGTGGACCTCTGTCGAACCCCTGTTGGACACCCTGGGGACCGAGACCCGGCGCATCGCGGTCACCGGCAGGGTCGACGACGAGTTCCGGGAGCTGGTTCAGCGGCAGCTACCGAGGGGCCGCCGTTGGCCCGAGAGCGCGTTCGACGAGGCCGAGGCGCCCGACCCCGTGGCGGGCGGATACCCGGAACGCATCGACGTGGGGCTCGGGGCGTCCGAAGAAGAACGGCTCTCACATCTGATTCGGGCAATGTCGGGGCGCGCGGAAGTCCATGTCCGATGCCGGTCCGATGGTTCCGTTCGCAGCGTGGGAGCGGCCCTCGAGAGTGCGGGGTTCACTCTCGCCGAGCCCGGTGACGGTTGGGACGTGGCAGCGAGCTTCCCGGAAGCCGGCGGAAGCGCGGGCACGGTCCGGGCCTGGTTCGGGCTTCCGCTGTCGCTCGAGGCCCTGGCCACGGGACCGGGGGATCACGCCGTCGCGATCGTCGACTCGACGCACCGTGGGCAGCTTGAGATCCTCGCGACCCGGGCAGGTTCCACGCTCCGATTTCTTCCGGGCTCAGTGCCCGCGACCGAGCTCAACCCGCTCGGACGGTACCGGTCGCTCGTGCGGTCGCGAGTCGAGCGGGGCGGAACGGACGCGGAGTTGCTCGTCCTACAGCCACTGATCAAGGAGTTCGGAACGACGCGCATCGCCGCCGCGCTGTCGGACCTGCTGCGGCGGGGCGGAGGAGGCGACGCGGCCGTGCGGCCGTGGGCCGACGTGGAAGCAGCCTCGCGCGGAGGAGAGCAGCCTGGATCCTCGGAGCGGGGGGCAGGCGCCGCCAGTGGCGGCACGGAGCATCGCGGAACTCGCGGCTCGTGGTCGCGGGTGTTCATCGGAGCCGGTAACCGGGACTCCGTTCGTGTGGGAGACCTGGTGGGGGCGATTACCGGAGAGACCGGTATCGCCGGGGCCCAGATCGGAAAGATCGAAATCCGTGGCAGCTTCTCTCTGGTGGAGATCGATTCCCAGGTCGTCGACCGGGTGATCGAGAAGCTGAACGGCACCCCCATCCGGGGGCGCGAGGTGAGCGTGAAGCACGACCGGGGTCGCTGACCGCTCTCCTGTCAGCCCAATGTTTCGCGGAGCGGTTTCCCGGGACGGAAAGCGATGGAGGTGCCGGCCGGGATTCGGAGCGGGTCACCCGTGCGGGGATCGCGTCCCACCCGAGCCTCGCGGCGCCGGGGCACGAAGCTCCCGAACCCTGTGATGCGAACGGTTCGGCGGCGCCTGAGAGCCCGCGCGATCACTCCGTTCCGGGGGTCGAACAGACCCTCGACCGCCAGGGCGGCGTCGCCGCTGGATAACCCGGTGGCGCGCGCCAGCGCTTCGGTAAGCTCGGTTCGGTTCATTCGCGCGATTCTCCGCCGTCGTTGCGACCACGGTGGGCTGCTCGCCACCCGTTCGATCCATCGGTCCCAACGTCCGGTCTGCCTCCGGTCCGTGCAACCCTGGTGTGTGCCCGGACGGGGGCTCGACGCGTGCTGACAGGGCAGAGGTGGCCGGCGTATATTCTGGACCATGTCTCCGTCACGCGGACCCGGTGATCACACATGAGTAGATTCTGGAAGCGTTTTGCCTGGATGGTGGGCAGCGCCTTCGTGCTACTCGTGATCGGTACGGTGGGCTTCCTTGCGGTCCCCGAGTACGACCTGTCGGACGCCATCTACATGACCGTCATCACCCTGTCGGCAGTGGGCTACCGCGAAGTCCACGTTCTGAACACGGGCGGGCGGATCCTCGCGAGCTTCCTCATCCTCGGAGGCCTCACGCTACTGGGGGTCTGGTTCGCGCTCGTCACATCGGCCATCGTCGAGATGGACCTCGCTCACGTTTTCCTGACCCGGCGCACCATGAAGAAGATCGAAACGCTTAAGGACCATTACATCGTGTGCGGCGCAGGCCGCACGGGACGGCAGGTCGCCCGCGAGCTCGAGGCGGCTGGGAAGCGATACGTCATCGTCGAGAAGGAGGCGGACCGGGCCGAAGCCCTGCGAGGGGAGCTCCCTGATATCCTGACGGTGGTGGCGGACGCGACGACGGACCAGGCCCTGATCGAGGCGAAGATCGGAACGGCCACGGGTCTCGTGACCTGCCTGAGCGCCGACACCGACAATCTCTTCGTGTGCCTGAGCGCCCGCGACCTGCAGCCCGGCCTCACGATCGTCGCCCGTGCTTACAACGAGCAGACCATGCAGAAGCTCTATGTCGCCGGGGCGGACCACGTCGTGAGCCCGAATCTCACCGGAGGAATGCGTATGGCGGCGATGCTCCTTCAGCCGCAGGTGGTGAGTTTCCTGGACGTGGCGACCCGCAGCGAGGAGTTGGATCTGCGATTGGAGGAAGTGCACGTTCCAGTGGGGTCGCCTTTCGAGGAACAGACGCTGGCCGATCTACGGATTCCACACAAGACGGGCCTGATCGTCATCGCCGCGCGACATGCCGACACCCCTGGACGTGACGGCCCCTGGGCGTACAACCCGGGGCCGGAGCACCGAGTCCTGGTGGGGGACGTACTGATCGTGATGGGAAAGGAAGAACAGATTGACCGGCTGACCCGGAGTGTCCAGGCCTAGCTGTCCCCTTTCATCCGACGTTTCAGTTCTTCGAGCTGGAGCTCGGCGAGTTCATCCCGAGAGAGACCGGGGGGCTCCTCACCATAGTCTCCCGGGCCGGATTTCCCCGCCAGGTCGTCGTCGACCGCACGGCCCGCCGCACCCAGATCCTCTTCCCGTTCTATCGCGTCCGCCAACCGATCGAACTCGTCTACGCTCGAGCGGCCTCCGCCCCGCATGCGCTCCGTGCTCCCCGCCCGCCGGGCCTGGATCGCCAGCACATCCTTCCTGGCCCGCGCATCCTTGAGCTGCTCGGTCTGTTCGGCGACGGTCTGGCGCTGCATGGCGAGTTCGGCCTCTGCGGCCTCGATCTTCTGCACCCACACGTCCACGGCGACCCGGTGCTTCGCCTCGAAGCGCAGCGCAATTTCAACAGTCTCTTCGTCGCCGATGCTCTGTGCCTGCACGGCCCGCCTGTGGCAGTCGTCAGCCTGCTTGAGTTCGCGCTCGTGGGCCAGCCGAAGCTTCTTCAGCTGCTCCTCGAAGACCGGCACCCGGGCCTTCGTCTCGATCAACTCTTCGCGCATACCGTCGAGGAGCTTCTCCACGTCTTCGCGGCTCGCGTCTCCGGACCGACCCTCCAGGGCGCCCAGTGCTGATTCGATGGCGTCTTTCAGCTTTTTGAACATGCCATGATTCTAACGCCCATCCTGTCCCGGTGGAACCCGCGCGGGTACCATGGAGTTGCATTGATCGGGCCGGGCGCCGACCGGCTCCGAGACCGCGTACCCGCGTTCCGAGGCCAGGCGGAGACATGCGAGACACCGACACTCTGACCGAAGATGCGGCCGGGCCCAGCCGGCGCGTCGAGGTCTATCCAGTCGAAGGCATGCATTGTGGCGCGTGCAGCGCGGCCGTTGAACGCGCGCTCAACCGAGTCGAGGGGGTCGAGGCATCCGTGAGCCTCCCGGCCGAGACGGCGAGCCTCCGTTTCATCGAGGGAACGGTCCCGTTCGAGGTACTCGAGCGGGCCGTGACCGACGCCGGCTTCCATCTCGTTGCCCGAAATCCCCTCGAAGACCGAGCCGAACGCGAGCGCGAGCGCCTCCGCCGGGACGCCCGGAAGGTGACCACCGCCAGGCAGCGGATGGTGACCGCCTGGGCGCTGACGGCGCCGATCATGGTCTGGATGATCCCGGAGATGTTCTTCGGGGCCCCGTGGCCGAGCGCGGCGGCGTTTCACGTCGGCCTCGTGGTCCTCGCTCTTCCGGTTCTCCTGGGACCAGGGCGGGAGACGATGGCGAGCGGGCTGCGGGCTCTCGTGTACCGACGCCCCAACATGGACAGCCTGATCGCCCTTGGCAGCGGGGCCGCGGTGCTGACGGGCTGTGCCGCACTCCCCCATCATTTCGGCGCCGGCCCCATGATCATGAACTACGCGGGCGTGGGCGCGATGATCATGGCCATTCATCTCACGGGCCGATTCGTGGAGACGAAGGCCCGCGGCCGTACGTCGGCGGCAATTCAGAAGCTGCTGTCCCTGGAGGCACGGACCGCCCGCCTGATCCGCGACGGGCAGGAATTGGAGGTCCCCATCGCCTCCGTGGTCGTGGGAGACCTCATGGTGGTGCGCCCCGGCGAGAAGATCCCCACCGACGGCGTCGTCGAGTCCGGTCATAGCGCGGTAGACGAGTCACTGGCCACGGGTGAGTCGATGCCGGTGGACAAGACGGAGGGCGACCCGGTGATCGGCTCCACGGTTAACCGGCAGGGCTTGCTGCGGGTGCGTGCCACGGGCGTGGGCGAGAACACGTTCCTCGCCAACGTCGTCCGGATGGTCGAGCAGGCCCAGGGGAGCAAAGTTCCGATTCAGGACTTTGCCGATCGAGTGACGGCGGTATTTGTGCCCGTCGTTCTTGCGGTTTCGTTGGGCACGCTGCTGGGCTGGCTGCTCTTCCCTGGCTTCTTTCATGCCGTCGTCGAGCTGGCGGCGACGTTTGTTCCGTGGGTGCAGCCTGACCTGGGCAGGACCTCACTGGCCCTGTTCGCGGCCCTCGCGGTGCTCGTCATCGCGTGTCCGTGCGCTCTCGGGCTCGCGACCCCCACCGCCCTGATGGTGGGCACGGGACTCGGGGCCGAGAACGGAATCCTCATCCGGGACGGCGCAGCCATCCAGACGCTGGAGGGAACCGACGTAATCGTGTTCGACAAGACGGGCACGGTCACCCGTGGAGAGCCTTCGGTAACCGACGTCGTGCCCGTACCCGGCAGATCGGAGGACGACGTACTGCGACTGGCCGGCTCCGTCGAACACGGCTCCGAACACCCGCTCGGACAGGCGGTGGCGGCAGCAGCAAGGGAACGGAGCCTCGCGTTCGCGACGGTGGTCGAGTTCCAGGCCCTTACCGGACTCGGCGTCTCGGGAATCGTAGACGACGCCGTAACGCTCGTCGGCAGTGACCGCCTGCTGGGGGAGCGCGGGGTGGACATGGCCCCTCTCTCCGAAGCCGTCCGTGATCTCGAGGCTCGTGGCCGCACGGCCATGTTCGTGGCCTCCGCCGGCAGACTCGTGGGCGTGGTGGCAGTGGCGGACAGGATCAAGGACGACAGCCGGCAGGCGATCCGGGACCTGTCGGAACTCGGCCTACAAACCGTGATGCTCACGGGAGACAACGAGCGCACTGCACGGGCAGTGGCCGACGAAGTCGGGATCGACGACGTCAGAGCGGGCCTGCTGCCTGACGGCAAGGTTGAAGCGATCAGGGAGCTCCAGGCGGCCGGCCACGTGACGGCAATGGTGGGTGACGGGATCAACGACGCCCCGTCCCTCAAGCAGGCGGACGTGGGTATCGCGATCGGCACCGGCACCGATATCGCGATCGAGGCCGCGGACATGACCCTGGTGCACGGCAGCCTGACGGCGGTCGTGCGGGCGGTCCTCCTTTCACGCGCCACGTTCCGGAAGATCCGGCAGAACCTCTTCTGGGCCTTCTTCTACAACACCATCGCCATCCCGGTGGCGATCCTGGGCCTGCTCCACCCGATTCTCGCCGAGGCGGCGATGGCCTTGAGCTCGATCACCGTGGTGACCAACGCCAACCGGCTGCGCGGCGCCCGAATCGACCCGTAGGCTTCCGCCGTCCCCGCGCGGCGACCGGTGTCTGCTAGTTTCGGCCCGTGACCTCCCTCGCCCGCCCGGCTTCCATTTCCAGCATGTTGTCGTGCATCTGGTATTCGGCCGTGCCCGATGTGAGACCCGCGGGGAGCGCGTCCAGGAACTGGTTGTAGGCCGCGACCTGGGCGTCAGTGTCACCCCGGACCGCCGCTGCCCTCGCCTTCAACGACAGCGCCAGCAGGTGCTGGCTGTCCAGAGAGAGAATCAGGTCCGCCTCCTGGTCCGCCGCATCCGGGTCGTCCAGGACGAGGTGGAGCAGCCCCAGGTGGAAGTGGGCGTCCGCGTCGATTTCGGCCGGCGGCAGCATCCCGTAGGCCTGGATCGCCATCGTGGCAAACTGCTGGGCCTGCGCCTCGTTGCCCGCCTCGTCCTCGCGCATCACACGGTCGAACAGTCTGTCCGCCGCCTGGCGGGGAGACATGGAACCGAGATCGATGCCGCCCGGGCCGGCGCCGGGCGCACCGCCCGCCGGAGTGCCGTCCGGATTGACCCTCTCGGCCTGCGGCAGGGCGCCGGTAACCGGCATGTCACCGACGCGGCTGGCCGCCTGCCCCTGGATGAACATGGTGAGAGCGACGGCGAACGCGACCAGCGCGAGTCCGGAGAGTATCCACGGCAGATAGGCGGCCGCCCTCTTGGGCGGACGGTGTCCGGTGGGCTCGCCGCACTCCGCGCAGAACATGGCCCCGGGCTCGAGGCCCTTGCCGCACTTGGAGCACTTCGCTCCCCCAGCCTTCTTCCGCACCTCGGCCCCACACTTCGAGCAGAACTTCCCGCCTTCGTCGCTACCACACTTCGGACACCGCATCTCCACTCCTCTCGAGAACGCCCGCCTCAGTGGAGGCGGCGCATTGAAGTCCTGTTTGTGTCAGGCCCCGAATTTTCCGAGTCGGCCGGCCCGGGCCGCGGCCAGCGGCATGAGCTCACACCCGCGGATCATCCCGATCGCCCCCCGGGCGCACTCCGACTCGCCAAAGCCCGCAGTCCCCTCGCATCGATGCCCCCGACCTGGACCGCCGTGAAGCAGGAACGGCACCGGGTGCCAGCTGTGACTCTTCATGCTCGCCGGCGTCGAGTGGTCGCCGGTAATCAGCGTCACTCCGATGCCCGTCTCGCGCAGAGCGGGCAGAACTTCGTCCACTTGCTCGATAATGTCCACTTTTCGCTTAAAATCGCCGTCCTCTCCCGCCTTGTCGGTTCCCTTCACGTGCAGGAAGAAGAAGTCATAGTCGTCGATCCGTGCTCGCAGCGCCGGAACCAACGCAGCCGGATCGTCCTCCACGGCGGCCGCGTCCATTCCGACGAGCCGAGCGACGCCGCGGTACATCGGGTACGCGGCCATGGCGAGCGATCGCATCCGGAACACGTCGGGGAACCGGGGCCAGTCCGGCAGGGTCGCGAAGCCGCGCAGGAGAACCATGTTGGCGTGGGGTTGTCCCGCGAGCGTCTCGGGCACGCGTGCCAGCCACTCACGGGTGACTCGCGCCGCGGGCTCCGACGACGGCGACCCGGCCACGACGTCCAGCGGGGGCATGCCGGTGACTCCCGGATCCGTGTCTGCGATGTCGGCGTCCGTACTTGCCTCGGGACGAAGAACGAGGAGGAATCGGTGCTCCTTGACCGGGCGCACGAAGACTTTGGCGCCGGCGACCGTGATCCCGTCCAACATCTCGAGGACCGGCGCGGCCTCCTCCGAGGGTATGCGCCCCGCCCGTCGATCGACGATCACACCCTGGTCGTCGACGGTGCACAGGTTCCCGCGAATCGCCACATCGCCGACCTGCAACGGAAACTCCACGCCGAGGGCGGCGAGGGCTCCCCGACCGACCCGGTACCGGAGCGGATCGAAACCGAACAGCGACAGGTGACCCGGACCGCTCCCGGGGGTCACCCCCGTCGCGACCGGCACGTGAAGCCCCGCGTCGCCCGTGGCGAGCAGAGCGTCCATGTTCGGCGTGCGGGCCGTCTCCAGTTCCGTCAGACCGCCAGGCTCGAGCGGAAGCCCGCCGACTCCGTCAAGCACCAGGAGCAGGATCTTTTCTCCCGTCTGTTGCGCGAGCGCTGCGATGTCGGTGAGGTCCACGGTTCCTCCCGTGTTTCTATCGTATTCATTGTCTCCACTCCGGCCTGTGCAGAGCCGAACATATCGTGTGCGAGGTAGTCGTTCCAGAAGGCGCCGAAACCGGGCCGAAAGCTTGCGTCAGGACGCCTCAGGCCGCATAACCAAGTGCTCGTAAGGCCGGAAACCGGATCCCGGCACATCTGAGGCCGAGGAGGTCACATGCTCTCTTCCCGAACGACGATATGGCTCGCGACCGGTATGGTCGCCGGAGTCCTGGCCGCGTGCGCGTCCGGATCCGGGAGCCAGGGCATCAGTCGCGGGCCGTCCAGGGACGCGACGGTCGTGCGCGTGGCCGCTCCGCCGGACACCGTGATGCAAAAAGCGTGGGAGGTCCTGCGCAACGACGGAATCCAGCCGCGGTGGTTCTCCCGATCAGCGGACGACTCTACAAACGTCGCGAGGATGGAGTCGGACTGGATCTACGTTCCGCGGGTAATCGACTCGGCCACGTTCGGCAGCCTTTCGGAAGCCGAGAAGTACGTGAAGATGCTCCTCTGGGCGGAGCCCGAGAGGGGCGGAACGCTGCTCTACGTGGAGGCCCTGTACAATCCGATGACGGAGCCCACCGAACCGGTCCAATGGAGCCTGATGCGGCCCGTACCGGGCGCACACCCCGCGTGGCAGTATGTAGATCGTTTCGCGCGGCAACTGGTGCGTCGACTCGACGCCCAGGACGATGAGCCGTCCGGAGACTGAACGAGGAATCTAGCCATACCGATAGACCGTGAGACCCGCGCCGCGCTCGAGCTGGAAGGACTCTCGAAGCGGTTCGGGTGGAACTGGGCTCTTCGCGACGCGAGCGTCCGCGTGGAGGCCGGAACGACCTTGTGCCTCGTCGGGCCAAACGGAGCTGGAAAGACCACGCTCCTGAAGCTCGTCGCGACTTTGTTGCGTCCATCCGGTGGCGACGCGCACGTGATGGGGCACTCCCTGCAGCATGAGCCGGACGAGATCCGAAAGCGTACCGGCCTTCTCACCGTTCGCGGCTTCCTGTACGATGATCTCTCGGCCGCCGAGAACCTCCACTTCACCATGCGAATGGGAGGCCTCAAGCCGCGCCGCGATGTGATCGCGCGCGTGCTCGAGCGGATCGGCCTCGCCGAAGTGGCGGACAATCGGATGAGGACCTTCTCCACCGGGATGCGGAAACGACTGGCGCTCGGACAGCTTCTCGTGCGTCCGATTGAGGTCGCGCTCCTGGACGAACCCTATTCCGGGCTGGATTCGCAGGGTATGCGACTGGTGGACGAGGTCGTCAGCGACTTCAAGGCGTCCGGGACCACGGTCCTGCTGGCCTCGCACCAGGATGGTGAAGCGGTTCGCGAAGCGGAGCAGACCGGGATCCTGCGCAAAGGCCACCTGGAGATCCTCCCGGAGTGTGAGCCCCTGAGCCGACACCTGTCGGTCGGTGGCCCGGCCGGCGCACCCGAGGTGGAGTGATGTCCCTCCTTTATCGGGCCTGGGCCATCGTGTGGAAGGACCTCCTCATCGAGGCCCGCACCAAGCAGAGCTTCAACGCCATGGTGTTCTTCGCGGCCCTGGTGCTGTTCATCTTCAGCTTCGCGCTCGGACCGGACACGGAGCTTCTGCAGCAAGTGGCGGGCGGCCTCCTGTGGGTCGGCATCGCGTTCACGGGACTCCTGTCACTCAGCCGTACGTACCAGAACGAAGAGACGAGCGGTGGGCTCGAGGGGCTGCGGGCCTACCCTGGAGACCCTCGTGCGATTTATCTTGGTAAGTTGCTGGGGAACATCGTCTTGCTCCTCCTGGTCGAGGCCGTGCTGATTCCGGCGGCCGGGATTCTGTTCCAGGCGAACCTGTGGCCGCACGCCCTGGGGCTTGCGGCTGTTTCAGTCCTTGGAACGATCGGCTTCTCGTTGGTGGGCACCTTCTACTCGGCGCTCACGGTGAACCTTAGGGCCCGCGAGGTCATGCTGCCGCTTCTGTTGTTCCCAGCGCTCGTGCCGGTACTGCTGGGAGCAGTGAACGCGACCACGCTGATCCTCGAGGGAGACCTGATGGGGGAGGCCGTCGTGTGGCTGAGGGTGCTCGGCGCATTCGACATCATTTTCTTTGTGATCTGTATCTGGATTTTCCCGATCGCTCTGGAGGAGTGAAGTGGGGCCTATATCGGCAGTGGAGAAGTTCCTGGGCATCCTCGCCCTCCTGTCCATGCTGGTCGGGAGCTACGTGGGGCTGGTCGTCGTGCCGGCGGACGCGGCCCAGGGCAACGTGCAGCGCTTGATGTATGTGCACGTTCCCGCAGCGTGGCTCGCGTTCCTGGCATTTTTCGTCGTTTTCGTGATGAGCGTCCTGTACCTGATCCAGAGAGACGAGCGCTGGGACCGGGTGGCCGCCAGCTCCGCCGAGATCGGAGTGGTGTTCACGGTCGTCACGCTGCTGCTCGGGATGATGTGGGGCAAACCGACCTGGGGAGTGTTCTGGACCTGGGATCCCAGGCTCACGACCACGGCCATCCTGCTGGCCATCTACGTCGGCTACGGAGCCCTTCGGAGTTTCGCGGAAGACGGAGAGAAGAGGGCCCGGTGGTCGGCGATCGTCGGCGTAATCGGATTCGCGAACGTGCCCATCGTCTACATGTCGGTCACCTGGTGGCGCACGCTGCATCAGCCGCCGTCCAGCCCGCGCAGTGTGGCACCGGACATCCTGTGGACGCTGATGCTGAACCTGGCGGCCTTCACGATCGTTTACATCTATTTGATGGTGCGGCGCATCCGGTTTGCCCGCCTCGAAGGGGAACTCGAGAAGAGAATGGCGTACAATGCGTAAGTGGAGCGTGATCGGCGTGGTCTACGTCGTGGCCCTGATCCTGCTATGGGTCTATACGGGCCGGGTGGGCATGGAGAACCGCGGCTTCGTTTTCGCGGGCTACGGACTCACCTGGGGCGCGCTCCTGTGGTACGCGTTCAGGTTGGAATCACGCGAACGGACGACGGCGCGCGCTGTCGAGTCGTTCGAAGTTGCTGGCGCCGGAGATTGATGCTCCGAGGCAAATACAAGGGACAATCCGTCACATGAATAAGTCCAAGAAGATATGGGCCGGGGTTGGTGTGCTCGCGATCGCCGGTGGGATCGCGATGCTGATCGCAGGTGGGCTGAGCAGCAACGTCGTCTACTTCCTGACCCCCAGCGAGCTTCGAGCGGAGCTCGCGGAGCGGGCCGACGAGATCGTCGACCAGCCGCTGCGTCTCGGCGGACAGGTGAAGACTGGATCCCTGGTGTGGGACGCGGAAGCGCTGGATCTGCGCTTCGTGGTCGCTGACAGCCTGGGCGAGGTGCCGGTGCGCAGCACGGGGGCGCCGCCCGCGATGTTCAAGGAAGGCATCGGAGTCGTGGTCGAGGGCCGTTATACGCACGACGGCGTCTTCGAGTCCAAGAACCTGATGGTAAAGCATTCCAACGAGTATGAGCCGCCGCACGGTGAGAAGCCCGAGCAGATGTACGAGTCGCTGATCAAGACTGACGGGTAGGCGGTCTATGCTGAATATCATCGGAAGCACGTCCATCGCCGCGGCGCTCCTCGGCGCCCTGGCGGTGACGATCACGGGCATCGTAGGCGGATTCAACCGAAAGCCCGGCCTGATACGCGCGGCCCGCTACGGCACGTACTTCGTGTTCGCCGCCATGTCCACGGCGTTCATCGCGATGGAGATCGCGCTGCTGTCGCACGACTTCAGCGTGTCCTACGTGGCCCGGGTCGGAAGCCTGGAAACGCCGACCTACTACACGGCGATTTCGCTGTGGAGCAGCCTCGAGGGGTCTATCCTGTTTTGGGGCTGGATTCTGTCGGCCTACGGCGCCCTGGTGGCGTTCGTGAACCGGAAGTCGGACTCCAGGCTGATCCCGTTCGCCCAGGGCGTAATGGGCTTCGTCGGACTGTTCTTCTACGGGCTGCTCACCGGACCGGCCAACCCGTTTGGCGCAGTATTTCCGGTGCCGACGAACGGCCCCGGACCCAATCCACTGCTCCAGAACCACCCGCTCATGGGTCTCCACCCGCCGATGTTGTACCTCGGCTACGTGGGACTCACGGTGCCGTTCGCGTTCGCCATCGGCGCCCTGCTGAGCGGCAAGCTGGACGAGGAGTGGATCCGGGTGACGCGCCGCTGGACGGTGGCTGCCTGGGCCTTCCTTTCCGTGGGTATCGTGGGGGGCGCCTGGTGGTCGTACGAGGTGCTGGGCTGGGGCGGATATTGGGCCTGGGACCCGGTGGAAAACGCGTCTTTCCTCCCGTGGCTCACTGCGACGGCGTTCGTGCACTCGGTGATGGTGCAGGAACGGCGAGGAATGCTGAAGACCTGGAACCTGTCTCTCATCATCGGGACGTTCCTTCTCACCCTGTTTGGGACATTTTTGACCCGATCGGGAATTCTTGACTCGGTCCACGCCTTCACCGAGGGAATGATCGGCCCGATCTTCCTGGCCTTCATCGCCCTGATCATGATCGTGTCGCTGGTCCTTATCGCCTGGCGATCGGACCGGCTGCACGCGCCGGGCTCGCTGGACGCAGTGGTATCGCGCGACAGTGCGTTCATCCTGAACAACGTGCTCTTCGTCGCGTTCACGTTTACCGTTCTGCTGGGAACGACATTCCCGCTGATCGTGGAAGCCGTGAACGGGAACCGGGTGAGCGTCGGACCGCCCTACTTCAACATGGTCTCGATTCCGATCGGGGTACTCCTCCTTTTCCTCATGGGAGTGGGACCGGCCTTGCCCTGGAGGCGCACCACGCCGGAGAAGATGAAGCGGACCTTCCTGATGCCGGTCGTCGCCGGCCTGGCGGCGGGGCTGCTCGGCTTCGTCCTCGGCACCCGCAGCCTCTGGCCACTCGTCACGTTCACCTTCGCGGGATTTGTCACGGCGACCATCGTCGAGGAGTTCCGAAAGGGCGTGCGGGCCCGGATGCGGATCGCTGGCGTTTCGGCGCCGGTGGCTCTGGCGCAGATCCTGACGCGAAACAACCGCCGGTACGGCGGCTACACCGTACACGCGGGCATCGTGGTCATCATCGTGGCTCTGGCCCTTTCCGGGACATATCGGTTCGAGCGCGAGGTCACGCTGCGACGCGGAGAGCTGATGCAGCTCGGCGACTATGGGATCGTGTTCGAAGAGCTGTGGGCCGAAGAGCAGGACCAGCGGTTCGTGGTCGGTGGTACGTTCAACATCTTCCACAAGGGAGACGAGGCGGGAACCATGCAGCCCCGCATGAACTACTACCCGAACTCACAGCAGCCGATCGGAACACCTGACGTCCGGTCCACTCTCAAGGAGGACCTCTACCTCACCTTGATGGCGTTCGACGAGGCGGAGGGGAGTCACGCGACGATCCGGGCGATCGTAAACCCGGCCGTGCCCTGGTTGTGGATCGGTGGAATGATCGTGGCGCTCGGGGCTATCCTGGCCGTGATGCCGCAGCGGGGCAGTGGACGCCCCGCGGTATCGGCGATCGAGATTGCTCGCGAAGAGGAATCCGCCGAGCTCGAGGAAGAGGCCGCGGCGGTGACCGTCTGATCGTCAGATGCACACGACATCGCATTCGTCGCGCTGCCTGAAATCTGTCCCCACGGCGCTCGTAACGCGGCCGCCCGGGGTCTTTCAGAAGCCTGAATAGAGACGATATGAAGAAGAAGCAGCTTCGCTGGCTCCTCCCATTGGCGGCCCTGCCCATACTGTGGCTGCTGGCCTGGGGGATGGGCCGGGATACATACGTTCTACCCTCCCCGATGGCGGGGCTGGAGGCGCCGAACTTCGAGCTTATCACGTTCGAAGGCGACACCGTTCAGTTGACCGATCTCGATGGAAGGGTCGTGATCCTGAATTTCTGGGCCTCCTGGTGTATTCCGTGCCGCCAGGAGCACCCGGTGCTCGTGCAGACTGAACGCACCTGGGACGATTCCGAAGTAGTCCTTCTCGGAGTGGTCTACCAGGATTCGAGGGCCAATGCCGAGCGTTTCATGGACCAATACGGGGGTGATTGGACCCACGTCCTGGATCCCTCGCAACGTACGGCTATCGACTACGGAGTGTACGGCGTCCCCGAGACCTTCTTCATTGGCACGGACGGGACGATCTCGCTCAAGAAGGTCGGGCCCGTTACGTGGGACCTCGTGCGGTACCAGGTGGACTCGCTGCTCGCGGCGCCCGCGACGACCTCCAGTGCGACCGGGACTGGAGCTGCACCGTGAACCGCTCGGCGGCGTGGATCATCGCCCTGCTCGTCACGGTCGTGACCGGGACAGCGGCGCTGATGGCGCAGGAAGGGGAACCGGGGACCGCGTCGGCCGTTCCACAGGAGGTGGAAGCACCGGCGGGAGCGACCGACGACCGCAGCGCGCTGACGGACCCGGAGGAGCAGGCCCTGGACGCCCGGGCCGCGGAAATCGCTTCGGGACTCCGGTGCCCTGTTTGCCGCAACCAGTCCATCGTCGAATCCAACGCGGATCTGTCCCGGGAGATGCATGCCGTAGTACGGGACAGGCTCGAGGCCGGTGAGACTCAGGAAGAAATCGAGGCGTATTTCGTCAGCCGGTATGGAGAGTGGATTCTCCTCCAACCTCAGGCGAGGGGCATCAACCTGCTCGTGTATGGGCTGCCGCTCCTGGTGTTGGTGCTCGGCTTCTTCCTGGCGCGAAATCGCCTGCGCAAGTGGGCCAGGGCCGGAGAAGACAGCGTTGCCGCGGACGGGCCGGCCGACCTCGGAGCCGAAGACGAGCAGTGGCTACGCGACGCGCTTCGCGAGAGTTGAGGGTTGACGGAACCTGACGGACATTCAGTGTAGTATTGGGGTTTGGGGGTGAACGGGTATTACCCTCGTGTGACAGTTGTGCCGTCGTACAGCAAGAGATACGGAGCCTATGAACGCTGCCGCTAGAAAGCAGATATTCTTCGACGCGCGAGCGCTCGATTCGTTCGACCAGTACCTGCAGGACGTCGAGCGCTACCCGCTGATCGAAGATCCGATGGAGGAACGCGAGATCGCGCGCAGGGCACGCGCCGGTGATCGGGCCGCGGCAGAGCGGTTGGTGACGGCGAACTTGCGGTTCGTAATCTCGTACGTGAAGAAGTACCAGGGCCGAGGGCTCAACCTGGCCGAGCTCGTCTGCATCGGGAACGAGGGCCTGCTCAAGGCCGTCAAGAAGTTCGATCCCGACAAGGGTGTGAAGTTCATCTCGTACGCCGTGTGGTGGATTCGTCAGACCGTGCTGCAGGCCCTGGCCGAGCAGACCCGGTCGGTGCGGATTCCGCTGAACCAGAATTCCAACCTGGTGAAGCTGTCACGCACCGAGACCGCCCTCACGCAGAAACTCGGTCGATCGCCCACCGATCGCGAGATCGCGGAGGAGATGAAAGAGCCCGTCGAGACCGTGCGCGCGCTGCGTCGCGTGGCTTCGGCCGAGCTCAGTCTCGACGCGCCGCTCGACAAGTCGGACCGGGACAGCGCGTCTTTCGGCGAGCGGTTCTCCGGCGCGGACGAGGGGGACATCGAGATCGATGTCGAGGCCCAGGCCCGGCGCGAGTTCCTGGAGAAGATGTTCGAGAGCTATCTCACGGAGCGGGAGAGGAAGATCCTCGTCCTGTACTACGGGCTGGATGACGGCGAAGAGATGACGCTCGAGCAGATCGGCGAGCTCTTGGGCGTCACCCGGGAGCGTATCCGGCAGATCCGGAACCGCGCTTTCGACAAACTGCGTGGGTCGGAACACGGCGACGCACTGGAAGGGTTCTGGCGGGCTACCGCCTGACGGCTCGCCGGATACTGCTTTTGCAGTAACAAGAAAGGGGCGGCCGATTGGCCGCCCCTTCTCTCATCCGGTCGCCGGTGGCGGCGACCCTCGAAGGAGTCGCCATGGTTCGGCCAGTACGAAGATGGCCACCGTGAGGACGGCGCTGATCACACACCACATGCACACGGCGTGCAGGATGAACAACTCCACTCCGGTCAGGTACGCGGAGAACAGAAGCCCACCGGCGACGGCCAGGGCAAGCAGTACATCCAGCCATCGCTTTCCGGCCGCCGGGCCCAGGCCCAGGAAGGCCAGCACCAGCACGCCGGCGTACCACAAGGTCCCCCACAGCGGTACCGGCTGACCCAGGAAGCGGGCGTACTTCGATGCCTGGACCGTCTCGCACGAGCCCACGCCGCACAGCATGGCCCCATAGAAGCCCAGGTGATAAAGCAGCAGGTAGACCGCCACGAACAGACCGACGAGCCCGATCAGGACGATGCCGCGCATCCGCGTGTCATGAGACATCGGACGATCCCCGACCGGCTACTCGTCGCCCGCCGCGGCCGTCTTGATCTGCTCCTCCAGGGCGCCGTATCCGTAGTCCCGGCCCGGTATGGTGAACCGCTCGCCATTGACGAAGATGCTCGGTGTGCCGTCGATGCCCAGTGACTCACCAAACGCCTTGGTCGCCTGCACCTGTGCCACGGTCTCCTGTCCATCCACGCAGCTCTCGAAGGTGCCCGCATCGAGGCCGAGGTCCCTGGCGTAGCCGACGAACTTCCCGTTCGGGCTACGATCGCGACCCCAGCTGTCCACCCGGGCGAGAAGGAGGTCCTTCATCTCGTAGTACTTGCCCTGTCGCTTGGCGCACTGCGCCGCGATCGCCGGGGCCCACGACTCCGGCCGCAAGGGAAAGTCGAAAGAGATCCACTTCAGAGACCCTGTATTCGAGTAGTTCTGCCGGAGCAGCTTGCCGCTCATGGCGTTGAACGTCCGGCAGTGGGGGCAGAGAAAATCGGAGAACTCCCAGATCACGATGGCCGCGTCGTCGGCTCCGAGCACCGCGCCTGCGGACACGTCCGCCGTGGCGTCCCCACCCGCGAGCGCGATGGGCGCAAGGTCCGGGGCCTCATTCGCCCCCTTCCTCGCGTTCATTAGAAGAAGACCGCCCACGACGACCACCGCGCCGATCAGAAAATAGAACCCCTTGCCACCCTTGGATTTTCCGTTGGCCAAAACACGCTCCTTGTCGAGCACCGACCGGGACGACTATCATCGGCTCCGGCGACCGACCGCCGGGAGCCCGCAACCTCGGCGGCACAAGATAACACGACCCGTGTTTCGCGCGACCTCCGCGTGGCACATACCGGCTCCCGTGGGAACGAACCCTCTTCTAGTGGGTGAAAACGCGGGTGACCGAAGGTACGCGACAAACAGATACCCACCAGGACCGGTTCTCAATGGGTTTATCCATATCGACGCGCTTCGTTCCCGTGTGTTGCGGGGTCCTCGTTCTCGCGGTGGCGGCATGCGGAGACTCGGATGACAACGGCACGAATCCATCCGGCCCACGCGGAGACTTCGCCGTCGTGACGGTTACCTCGGGAGTGGAGTTGGATGCGGACCTTTACGAAATACGGGTCAACGACCTCTTCGCCTCGTTCATCGGCGTCAACGACAGCGTGGCGTTCGTGGACCGTGCGGTCGACACCTATACCGTCGAACTCGCGGGAGTGGCGACGAATTGTGTCGTGAGCGGAGACAACCCCCGACCCGTCCTGGTGATCGAGAATGCCGAGACGTCCACGACGTTCGAGATTACCTGTTCTGCCACGGCCGGCGTTCTCCAGGTGGTGACGTCCACGAGCGGCGTGAACCCGGACGACGAATACACGCTCGCCGTGGACGACCTGGGCAGCGTCGTGATCGGGGCCAACGACACGGCCAGCGCTGCGGACCTGGAGACGGGCGAACATACGGTACGGCTGGGAGATATTGCCCTGAATTGTCGCCTCATCGGAGACGTCGAGCGGACCGTGCTCGTTCCGAGTCGCGACGTGATCGAGACGACGTACGAGGTGGTATGCACCGACCAGGTCGGCAACCTGAGACTCATCACGTCGACCACGGGGGTGCTTCTCGATTCGGATGGGTACGAAGTCGTCATCGAATACGGAGGCCCGATCGCCGTCGCGCCCACGGGCGTGAGAACCGTGGGCTCCGTCGCAGCCGGCGTGACCCAGGTCCGGCTCCTCGAGTCGAGCGTGGCCGCCAACTGTTCCCTGGAAGGCGAGAATCCTCGGACAGTGACTGTGCCGGCCGGCGGACTGATCAGTATGGTGTTCGATGTGACCTGCGGAGTCCCCTAAGAGCGGACCATCGGCGTGCTCATCGTGCGAGGACGAAGACGAGCACGGCCGCGAGGAGCAGCGTAATCGCGGCCAGGGCCGCCACCTGCGCCCACTCCGGGATCCGTGGCCTCTCGATCTTCCCCACGAGTGCCAGTCGGCTCAACAGATCGGTCGACCACGCGCGCTCGATCTCCTCCACCATCTCGCGCCACGCTCCCTCGTACCCACGGTCCAGGCGGACCATCGCGGCTCGCCACTCCTCGGCCGCACCGTGCATCTCCGAGTCGTCCTGGTCCGGGTGTCCCGCTTCCAGCTCGGCGATACGGCGACGAAGCTCGACCTCCTGCTCCCCCTGGTCGCCGAATCTCCGCCACAACCTGTCGAACGGATCCTGCATGCGCTCGAGGAGGAGGGCCTTTCCGGCAGCACCGAGGGCCAGGCTCCTGTCGCCCGTGATCTCGATGCCCCTGGAGGTCGCGACTCGCTCCAGTTCTCCCGCGTAGACCTCCGCCAACCTGTCGGCGGCCGTCGAAACTGCGGCCCGCGTATCCTCCTGCAGCCCGCCGGAGTTCATCGCGTTGATCGCCTTCTCCAGGCTGTACGCCCCGCCGGCCGCCGATTTTCGCAGGAGAAGCGGGCCGAGCGCTATTTCCCCCAGCTCCTGGAAGTGCGTCTCGAAGAAATAGTCCCGCATCCCAACCTTGGCCTGCAATTCGCCCGGCACGTTCGCGGCTGCCCGCTCGGCGACCTCCTGCAGGGAGCCGGCGGCCAGTGAGAAAGGCGGCAGTTCAGCCTGGGGTGGCGGCGAGACCTCTCCCCGGCTGAACAACTCGAGGGGGCGTCCATCGACACCCTCCGGCGGCTGCTGCGAGGCGGCGTAGAGCACCGCCCCGAGCTCCTCGGGAAACAGATAGCGAATCGTGAGAGACGTGTCCGGCCTGCCGATGACCAGGTAGTCGTCGTCCCGTTCTCCGGACTCGGCCTTCTTCGCCGGCCGGCGGCTGGCGGCCTGGGCCGGCCAGGGCACCGTGATCTGACGATCCAACGATAGCAGATAGAGGGCCCTGCGGGTGACCGCGGCGACGTGGAGGCCCCCTATATTCTTCCCCTCGATGGTGCCTGCTGCGGCGCAGCCGGCCGTGAACAGGACCACTTCATGGCCCAGCTGTTTCACGATGCGCCGCCTGAGCTCTGTCAGGTCCACGCGCTCCGTGAGAAGCGCGTACAGCCGGTCCAATTCCTGGGGAGAGCCCTTGATCGCCAGAGTGGCGCGAGCCGCGAACAGCAGTAGCATGCCCTTCCGGCGCGATACCCAGAAGACTTCGCCGTACGGGACCATCAACTCGTCACACAGAACCGCTACGCCGGCGATCGTCACGCGAGCGCCCCGGCGTACTCCGCTGCCGTCAATGAACACGTCTGTTTTCAGTGACTGACTACTCATCGGCAAGCATCTTCACCACTCGAGATGTGTCGCCCAAGTTCTCGAACACCGCGTCGGGACGGTGTTCCAGCAACTCCTCGACGGAATGGCGGCCCGTCGAGACCGCCAGTGCCCTGGCACCGTTGGCCCGGGCACACCGGACGTCCTCTGGGGTGTCCCCCACCACGACGGCCATCTTCATGTCGAACGAACGGTCATAGTGGCGTTGCGCTCGCTCGCGAGCGAGTGGCGGCAGGTCCTCTCTCCACTCGGAATCCGACCCGTAGGCCCCGAATCCGAAACGGCCAGCCAGCCCCGCCGCCTCGAGCTTCCGCCGCGCGCCACCCTCCATATTACCTGTCACGAGCCCTGGAGCGAACCTCGCGTCCCCATCGACGGCCCCGAGTAGCTCCTTCACACCAGTCATGGGGCGCACTTGCCCGTCTCGCCCCATCAGCTCCCGGTCCAGCGCCGCCAGGTAGACCTCCCACGTGGCGTCGAACCCGGCTTCGATGTCGGCATCCGGCCAGCCCACCGCCCGAAGCAATCCCCGCACGATAGCCGGATCCGTTCGGCCGTGAAAATCGAACGACGCGATGGGCCCCGTCTCCCCGTACACCGACATCATGGCGGACTCCAGGGCGGCCTTCCCCGCCCCGAGCGAGTTCACCAGCGTACCGTCGATGTCGAACAGGATCAGGCGCACCGATCACCTTCCCGCAACGCGCGATGCGGCGTTCCGAACTTCCTCGCCGAACGCCTGGAACAGCCTCCGATTCGTCCCGGTGACTTCCTCGACTTTTCGCTCCGGATGCCATTGCACACCGCAGGTCCAGGCCGCCCCATCGGCCCGGTATTCCACCGCCTCGACCACCCCATCAGGCGCCCACGCCACGGCCGTCAACTCCGGCGACAGGTCCCGGATCCCCTGGTGGTGCGCCGAATTCTGGATGAACTCCTCCACCTCGAACACGCTCGCCAGCAGACGAGATCCTGCCGTTCGTATGGGGTGAATGTGTCCGTCGAACTCCCGGTAACGGTCGTGGTCGATGTCCTGTCCGCGCTGCGTGAACAGGTCCTGACACAACGTTCCGCCGAGGGCGACGTTCAGTATCTGGATCCCCCGGCAGATCGCGAGGACCGGCATCCGGCGCTCCAGGGCCCGCTCCAGGAGGGCCAGCTCCATGGCGTCCCGCTCGGGCGAGACGGTGCGGGCCCCGTCGGGAGCCTGGCCGTATCGGGCCGGATCCACGTCCTCTCCGCCGGTAAGCAGAAGTCCGGCTGCCAGATCGAACATGCCCTCGCGCGTGCCGTCATCGTCCAGCGCGGAGAGTACCAGTGGAAGGCCCCGAGCGACTCGCACGGCCTGGAGGTAGCCGGCCTCGAGAACGACCCGGGGCATGCCGATGTCGCTGTCCCGTACGGGAGCGGTGACCGCGATGAGCGGATCGCTCACGAGGCGATCCCGTTGCCCGATGGGTCGCTGGCGGAATCCGGGAGCCAGGAACGCAGGATGAACGGATCCAGGTTGCCGCCCGACAGCACGGCAACGGTAGCTCCCTCGCTCGCCGGCTTCACCTTTCCCGACGCGATCGCAGCGATGGTCGCGGCGCCGCTCGGCTCGACGACGAGTCGCTGGCCCTGGCACCAC
>Ga0209567_10000303_pt1 | contig 26858 bp, 19 predicted proteins | sample COG_12_FD_184756 | JGI IMG/M metagenome (GOLD analysis project Ga0209567, IMG submission 184756) | Pelagic marine sediment microbial communities from the LTER site Helgoland, North Sea, for post-phytoplankton bloom and carbon turnover... | ecosystem: Environmental > Aquatic > Marine > Neritic... | reverse complement strand
CATCCACACCCTCATGAATATCGATGCCGAGTTTACGGAGCTGCGTACTCATTGGCGGATAGACGTTGCGATCGCAGCCTGTGACCTCGTGACCGGCTGCACGGGCGAGCGCGGCAATACCGCCCATGAATGTTCCGCAAATTCCGAGTATGTGTAGGTGCATGTCGCCTCAGGTTGGCGTGACAGTCGTCGGATCCATGGCCGAATAAAGGATCAGCTGAAATACGAAGACCGCCATGGCCGCAACTACGCCAACGTACCAATGCCGGTCAACGGCTCGTGAAATGATATGACCCTCGACCGGCACGGTCCATAACAGAATCAACGTCACAATGAGATTACTGATGTTTTCGCTCAAGAATGGGGTGAGAAACACGTTACCGGCGACAAATATCAGGCTCAGTAGCGCACCGCAACCCAACAGGGCCATCACCGTCTGCATGAGGCGCGCGCGTTTTCCGGACAGTACGACGATTGCGGTATAGCACAGTAATCCGGCAATTCCCGTAATTGTCCCGAGCACGAAGTCTCGTTCATCGAGCTCCGCTGTCAACAGCGTCATAATCAGCCCGGCGAACAGCCAAAATGCGACGATGACCACAAACAAGACCGTCGAGTGCGGAATTGCGTCAGGGCCTTTTCGCAGGCGAATAATGTCAAACAAGGTTTCGATTAGCGCTAGCACGATCGGCGTTTGGGATCCTGGTTGCGGGAGACCGATGATCGCATGTTAACCTGCGATTCTAAATGTCGCCCGCGGCTTGCCGATGCCCGAATTCCACTTTGTTGATCACCCCGACGCCATGATTTCGGGCCTGGCCCGTCAAGAGCATATTGGCGTCGATACCGAGTTCATGCGCGAGAAGACCTACTTTGCGCAACTATGCCTGGTACAGGTTGCAACAGGCACCGAAATCTACTGCATAGATCCCCTGACTGATACCGGCCAGGAGGCGTTTTGGCGAGAATTGCTGGCGCGAGACTGGGTGGTTCATTCTGCACGACAGGACATCGAAGTCGTGTCTCAGACCGCGGAGGCGATGCCGACCTCTGTCTTCGACACCCAGATCGCTGCGGGATTGCTCGGCTACCCTGCGCAGATGGGTTACGCGGGCCTGGTCAAAGAACTGTTCGATGTCGATATGGCCAAGTCGCATACACGAGCGGACTGGGCGAAGCGGCCACTGCGTGAAGCTTTTCTCGAATACGCTGCGGAAGACGTCGAATACCTTCTGCCCGCTTACGAGTCCTTGAGCGAACGCCTGGACCGTGAGGGCCGACTGGACTGGGCGCGACAGGACTCAAAGTTGCTGCTGGACCCGAAACTCTATGACGTCGGCGCGGAGCAGGCCCTCGACCGACTCAAGGGGGCCCGCAGTTTTCGGGGCCGCCAACGTGCGGCAGCAGCAAGACTCGCAGCCTGGCGTGAAAATGAGGCTATCAGCCGAAATCGACCGCGTCAGTGGATAATGCGCGACAATGTATTGCTCGGGATCGCCTACCGACTGCCAGCGTCAATGGAGCAACTGGCGGATATCGACGAAATGCCGCCCAGACTGCTGAAGCGAGTGGGCAAGAGTCTGCTGCAAGCGGTCGAGAACTCCGCTGCCGACGAAAACGACTACCGTCCACCGAATTCACCCGACGAATCACAGAAAGCCCTGTTGAAAGAGATGCAGGCGCGGATTCAGAAGTGCGCGGAAGAGCTTGGCATCGCGGCCGAAACTGTCGCATCCAAACGGGAGCTGTCGGCCGTGGTTATTTCCGGCAGCATCGACACACGAGTTTTTTCCGGCTGGCGACGAGAGGTCATCGGCAACGATCTCCTCGCGCTGATGTAGCCCGCCCCACCACCCTCCATAAACAGAGGGCAATCGGCCGAGACGTTTGTTGGCGGACTGTCTCGCTACGCTCGCTTGATGTCTCGCCAACAAACGTCTCGTCCACTTGCCCTGACCAGCACGGCTGGTAAGCGGCGATGCTACAAACTGTAGGAGCGCGCCTTGCGCGCGATCGCGGCTCGCGACGATCGCAACCCATGCGGGCGAAGACATAGTCGCGCTTATGAGCCGGGCCGCTCCTACAGATTCCCCGGCGATCGATGCCACGTTGAGAATGGTGGGTGGTGGGAGGTGGGTGGTTAGTCGAGCGCCGCGCGCAATCGTTCGTAGACCTCGTCGATCGGGCCTTCCGCGTCAATCTTGACCAGCATGTCGCGCTTCGAGTAGTAGTCGATCAGCGGTTCGGTGTTCTTTCGATACACGGCGAGGCGATTGCCAATAGTCTCCTCATTGTCATCCTCACGCTGAATCAGGTCGCCGCCCGCATTCGTGCATTCATCGAGTTCTTCCTGCGATGAGAAATAAACGTTTAACAGTTTGCCCGTCAGCGAGCAGGTGCGGCGTCCCGTGAGGCGTTTCATGAGGATATCGAAGTCGACATCCATCAGCACCGCGGTATCCAGCGGCGTGCCGAGCTGGTCGAGGAGGTCGCCGAGATCGATGGCCTGTTGCGTCGTTCGCGGAAATCCATCAAGGATGAAGCCATCGACTGCGTCCGGCTGGCTCAGGCGCTCGCTGATGATGCCCAGCACAATATCGTCAGGAACGAGATTGCCCGCCTCCATGATGGGCTTGGCCTTGAGACCGAATCGCGTGCCGCTCGCGATGGCTTCGCGCAGCATGTCGCCGGTAGAAATCTGCGGGATATTCTTATCGGCCATCAGCTTCTTGGCCTGAGTGCCTTTTCCTGATCCGGGCGCCCCCAGCAAGACAATACGCATAGCTTCAGTCTCTCCTATCGACGACCTTTCGCAATTCAATGCCAAAGTCCGGTGCACGGACCGGGCGAACTACGCTACCGGGAACACCTATCGAGGTCAATGCGTAGAAATTCACACCTTCGGAAATTCCCGATGATCCCTCATCCTGTTTCCGCTATGCTCAGGCGCTCAAAAATTTCTGCGTCGCGGGGAACCACCATCATGTCTGCAATGAACGCCTTTTATGCTCAATCCGGCGGTGTTACGGCTGTCATCAATGCCACGGCATGCGGCGTCATTGAGACGGCACGCAAGTATCCAAAGAAGATTGCCAACGTCTATGCCGGCCGTAACGGCATCATCGGCGCATTGACCGAAGACATGATAGACACGAACAGAGAGAGTGCGGCGACCATCGCCGCGCTCATGCATACGCCAGGTGGCGCGTTTGGATCGGCGCGCTACAAACTGAAAGGCATTGATGAAAACCGTGCCGAATACGAACGCCTTATCGAGGTATTCAAAGCGCACAATATCGGCTATTTCTTTTACAACGGTGGCAACGACTCGATGGACACGGCCCTGAAGGTCTCGCAGATCAGCAAGAGCATGGGGTTCCCGGTGACCTGCCTCGGCGTCCCGAAGACCGTCGACAACGACCTGCCCGTTACTGACAACTGCCCGGGTTTTGGCTCCGTCGCCAAGTATATCGCCGTATCGACACAAGAAGCGGCCCTCGACGTACTCTCGATGGCCAAGACCTCGACCAAGGTTTTTATTCTCGAGGTCATGGGCCGACATGCGGGCTGGATCGCCGCGGCAGCGGGTCTCGCCGGAAAGAATCCGGAGGACGCGCCCCATATCATTCTGTTCCCCGAGATTCCGTTCAAGAAACGCGAATTCCTGAAACGTGTTCGTGAATGCGTGACCGAGTATGACTACTGTGTCGTCGTTGTCAGTGAGGGCGCCGCATTCGCCAATGGCAAATTTCTTGCAGAAGCAGGAACGCGCGACGCTTTCGGCCACGCCCAGCTCGGTGGCGTCGCGCCGGTCGTTGCGAACATGGTGCGAGAAAACCTGGGTTACAAGTACCACTATGCGATCGCCGACTACCTGCAGCGCTCTGCCCGCCACATCGCGTCCGATGTCGATGTGAAGCAGGCCTATGCCGTTGGCAAAGCCGCCGTGCAATTCGCCCTGCAGGGCAAGACTGCAGTGATGCCGGTCATCAAACGCGTCTCGGATAAACCGTACCGCTGGAAAATCGAATCCGCGCCGCTCGGGCGTATCGCCAACAAGGAAAAGATGTTGCCGCGTCGCTATATAACGAAGAACGGCTTCGGCATTACCGAGGCCGGCAGACGCTATCTGCAACCGCTCATCAAGGGCGAGAATTACCCTCCATATATCAATGGCTTACCGAAGGTCGCGAAGCTAAGGAACCACTCGATCAAGGCTAAGACAGGCAAGAAATTTGTGGTATGATGCGCGGCCGGCCGCGGGCGGGTCCTGGCAATAAGCAATTCAAAGGGTCAGGGGAAGCGCGCAGCACCATTGAACACAGCAATGAGATTTTTAGCGAACGAGGCCCTGACGCCAGCAGTGATCGCCGGCGACAGCGGACTCGTTCGATCTGTTTGGTACAAAGTCAGGAGATAATCTGATGTCTAACGAGATGGCCCTGTGGCTCTCGATCGGTGCGGGTGCGCTCGCCATACTGTTCGGAATCATTTCGACGCAGTGGATTCTTAAGCAACCTGCCGGCTCAAGCCGCATGCAGGAAATCGCGGCGGCCATTCAGGAAGGCGCGAAAGCCTACATGGATCGCCAATACGCGACGATCGGCCTGGTCGGTGTCGTGGTGGCCCTGGTCCTTGGTTTCTCGCCACTGGGCTGGACCACTGCCATCGGTTTTGTTATCGGCGCCGTGTTCTCGGGTCTCGCCGGTTACATAGGCATGTATGTTTCTGTTCGTGCCAACGTGCGCACGGCCGAAGCAGCCACCAAGGGTGTCAACCCCGCTCTCAATGTTGCGTTCAGGGGCGGCGCTATCACCGGTATGCTCGTTGTCGGCCTCGGCCTGCTCGGCGTTGCCGGCTACTTCGTGATCCTGACTGGTATGGGCGCGACCTCAGACGAGGCCGTACACGCACTCGTCGGACTCGCGTTTGGCGGTTCGCTGATCTCGATCTTCGCCCGGCTCGGTGGCGGCATCTTCACCAAGGGCGCTGACGTCGGTGCCGACCTCGTTGGCAAGGTCGAAGCCGGTATCCCGGAAGACGATCCCCGCAACCCGGGTGTGATCGCCGACAACGTCGGTGACAACGTCGGTGACTGCGCCGGCATGGCCGCCGACCTGTTCGAGACCTACGCCGTCACGATCATTGCGACAATGCTGCTCGGCCTACTGGTTGCGACGAACTACGGTGAACAAGCCGTCGTCTACCCGCTGGTGTTGGGCGCCGTTTCGATCGTCGCATCGATCATCGGCACCTTCTTCGTCCACACCTCGGAGGGCGGGAAGATCATGGGTGCCTTGTACAAGGGCATGATCGTCGCCGGAGTTCTCGCGGCGATAGCGTTCTACTTTATTACCGACGTGATGATGGGTGGCAGCGGCCAGTCCATGGCGATCTATTACTCGTCACTCATCGGTCTCGGCCTGACGGCGGCGATGGTCGTCATCACCGAGTACTACACGGGTACCGAGTTCAAGCCCGTCAAGACGATCGCCGAAGCCTCGTTGACCGGTGACGCCACGAACATTATCGCGGGCCTTGGCATCTCGATGAAAGCGACGGCCCTGCCAGTGCTCGCCGTTTGTGCAAGCATCTGGGGTACGTTCGCGCTAGCGCCCGAAGGCGACAAACTTGCAGGCCTGTACAACATCGCGATCGCCGCGACCACCATGTTGTCGATGACCGGCGTGGTCGTTGCACTCGACGCATTCGGACCGATCACCGATAACGCGGGCGGTATCGCGGAAATGGCGGAGTTGCCACCCGAGGTTCGCAAGATTACGGACCAGCTCGACGCCGTCGGCAACACCACGAAAGCGGTCACCAAGGGTTACGCAATCGGTTCGGCAGGCCTCGCGGCGCTCGTGCTGTTTGCGGATTACACAAATGCGCTCAGCGCCGCGAGCATCGACGCTGTTTTCCACCTCGACGATCACTACGTCATCATCGGACTCTTCATTGGCGGTCTCGTGCCGTTCCTGTTCGCTTCGATGGCGATGGAAGCCGTCGGTCGCGCGGCCGGCTCAGTCGTCAATGAAGTACGTCGCCAGTTCAAGGAAATAGACGGCATCATGGAAGGTACGGGCAAGCCGGACTACAGCCGCGCTGTCGATCTTCTGACCAAGGCGGCGATTAAGGAAATGGTCGTTCCATCACTGCTGCCGATCGGCGTACCGCTGGTCGTTGGCCTGCTGCTTGGCCCCAAAGCGCTCGGCGGTTTGCTGCTCGGCACCATCGTCACCGGCTTGTTTGTCGCGATCTCGATGACTGCCGGCGGCGGCGCGTGGGATAACGCCAAGAAGTACATTGAAGACGGCAACTTTGGTGGCAAGGGTTCTGATGCCCACAAAGCCGCGGTCACCGGCGATACCGTCGGCGACCCGTACAAAGATACGGCCGGGCCGGCGATCAACCCGCTGATCAAGATCATCAACATCGTTGCCCTTTTGATGGTTCCGCTTTTGTAAGCACAGCTTGCAGCGCCGGATCGCGAAAGCCGCCGGAGTTTCATCCGGCGGCTTTTTTGTGCCCATCGCGACCCGCGGTCGCGCGCAAGGCGCGCTCCTACAGTTTGTAGCATCGCCGCTCAGCCAGCGTACTGCCTGAGGGCTGCGCTTGGGGGTTTCCTCGAGCGTCGTGTGGACCTCGGTCCCGCTTGACGGGAGCGAAGTGACGCAGGGATGCCAGAACGAGCGGAGCCCGACGTGAGCGAGGCAGGACGCCGAGCGAGGTTGAGCGAGAGGAACTCCCGAAGCGGGCCCTTTACCCTCAGCAATAAGGTGTGGGTTTAACAGACAGATTAGGGGTTGACCGGTCTGTAGGCGCCGCCCGTCACTTTACCCAGCATGATCGGCGCCTCGATGAAATGCCCCTGCACAAAATCGACGCCGATATCCCGTAGCCAGTCGAAGTCTTCCTGGTGTTCGACCTGTTCGGCAACGACGCGGAATTGCATCGTTCGCGCCAGCTTGATCATCGCTGAGACCATTTCCTGGTTGACAGGGTCGGACTGCAGGTTGCGCGTGTATGTGCCATCGATCTTCAAATAGTCGACCGGCAGATGTTTGAGACTCGAGAATGAGCCCAATCCGCTGCCGAAGTCATCGAGTGAGAATTCGCATCCGATCCCATGCAGGACCTCGATAAATCGCTGCGCATGCTGAATGTTCGAGAGGATTGCCGCTTCCGTGACTTCGAAGCAAATCGAAGATGGCGCCACGCCGGAACGGTCGAGCGCATCGACAACGAAATCGAGGAACGCTTCATCACCCAGTGTCTGACTGGACAGGTTAATCGCGCAGCTGCGATGCGCGGGTAACTTGATCTCGCCGCTCGATATTGCCGCAAGTGACGCATTGATCACCCATCGATCGATCTGCGGCATCATGTGATAGCGCTCCGCCGGCCGCAGGAATTCAGCCGAATTCGTCGGGCGGCCCTGGCCGTCATTCAGGCGCACCAAGACCTCGACCGAGGGCCCTGAGTCCGCTCTGCCACTCATCGCAATGATGGGTTGCACGGCCAGCTCGAAGCGGTCTTCGTGCAGCGCAGTCTGTAGCTGTCGCAGCCATTGGATATCGCCACGTTCACGGGCCACCGCTTCATCGCGCGCCGAATACACGTGCACCCGCCCCCTGCCCTGTTGCTTCGCCATGTAACAGGCCGAATCGGCGGCACTCATGACGTCCTGCAGTGTGCCGCTCACATGGCTGATTTCAACCAGACCTATTGAAATGCCAATGTTGAAGATCTTGTCTTTCCAGACGAAGCGATAGCCCGCGACCGCGTTGCAGATATCCATGGCAATCTGTCGCGACTTTTCGATCGGGCAACCCATCAGCAATGCGCCGAATTCGTCACCCCCAAGGCGGCCGACAAAATCCGACTCGCGTACCTGATCTTTGATCAGTGCGGCGACTTCCCGCAGCATGTTATCGCCGGCAAGGTGACCACAACTGTCATTGACTGCCTTGAATCGGTCGAGGTCCATGTAGAACACGATATGAACAGCTTCCTCGGAGTGCGCCGAGTCCATGGCCTCATCGAGGCGGCGCTCGAACTCGCGGCGATTGATAAGACCCGTTAGCGGGTCATGTGTCGCCTGGTAGGACATCTTTTGAGTTAGACCGCGGAGCTCGCTGACATCATGGAAAACGACTACAGCCCCTGTGATGCTGTTGCTCGGGCCTCTGACGGGCGATGCCGTTATCTCTACGGAGTGCTCGTGTTCGCCGTCGGCACTGACCATGACCGCGCGCCGTCCCATATTGACGCGTCGTCGCATTGCCAGGCAGCGCTCGACAGGGTCGCCCAGCGGCCGGCGATCGGCATCGTCGACCAACGTAAACAGCTCGCCGACACGGTGTCCAGCAGCGTCGTCCCGGTTGGCGCCGGTCAACGCCTCAGCGGCCAGGTTCATGTAATCGATGTGCCCATCGGTGTCGGTTGTAATGATGCCTTCGGAAATTGATTCGAGCGTGTATTGCGCCTGCCGCTTGCTGCGCGACAATGACACTTCCAGGCTCTTGCGATGGCTGACATCCCGTGCGATCGTGAGAATCGCACGGTGACCTCCGAACTCGATGTTGGAACTCTGCGCTTCGACCCATAGCCCGGTCTGGTTACCATTTATCAGCTGCATCTCGATTCGGCGAGGCGCGTCTTCTCCAGCCAGGCGTGTCGCGACCGTCTTGCGAAACAGGGCCCGGTACGCCGGCTTCACCAGGTCGGCGATTTCACGACCCACTAATTGCGCAGACTCCAGCCCAACAAGGGCCGCGGCGGACTCATTGGCAAGCAGTATTTTCTCGTCATGGATAATGACGATTTCCGGCAGAGTGTGCGCGAAGTCCTTGAACAGACGATCCCGGCTCTGGATCTCTTCGTCGCGCTCGCCGAGCGCGTCAAACAAGCGATTCACGGTCTGTGCAAGTTGACCCGTATCGGGGTCATCAGGAATGGTCATTCGTCGGCCTACCGAAGCGTCCTGGGACGCCTCGAGCATTTCCTCATTGAGACGCTTGACGCGCCGCGCCAACTTGGCCCTCGAGAGCCAGACAAGCAGGCCCGTTGCTATTGCCAGGAGGGCCAGCGCTGAGAGAGCAATGATTAATGAGGTTGGTGACATTCAGAGCCCGGGTTACGATACAGCCAAGTTAGTTAGGATCATTTGTTGTTATTATTGCGGCTCGTTTGGTATCTCCGCATCCGAAGATTCAACCCACAAAAAGCTCAAATAAACCAAGCATATGTAAGCATATCCCAGCAACGTGATCCCGCCGCGGCTATTCACCATAATTCGCGAACAGCGTCCGCGACGAGTCACACGACAATTGTTACATTTTTGACCAGCTATCTTTTTTTTGTTTTAAATTCATATAGTTACGGAAAGACCAACAATGAACATCGACTTTGCACGTCTGCAGATGGTCAACCAGCAGGTCCGAGGCTGGAATGTCTACGACGAAGACGTTCTTTCCATGTTACGGGAATTGCCGCGGGAACGATTCGTGCCGAGCGGCTTCGAAGCATTGGCATTTGCCGACACGGAGATCGGAATCGGCCATGATCAGTACATGATGACGCCTACGGTCGAAGGTCGCGTACTACAGGCCCTGGGACTCGACGGCGACGAGCGCGTTCTCGAAGTGGGCACCGGCAGCGGATTCCTGACAGCCTGTCTTGCCAGGCTCGCGGCGCACGTCACGAGCATCGACGTTTACGACGACTTTCTCGAGGCGGCGGCGAACAAGCTTGAAAGTTGTGGCATCAGTAATTTTGAGTTGCTCGAGATGGACGCGATGCAGGAGCTGCCCGCCGGCGGTTTTGACGCCATCGCCGTCACAGGCTCGTTGCAGTCTTTCGATCCGCGTTTTGTCCAGGCTTTGAACCCTCATGGGAAACTGTTTGTCGTAGTCGGGAATGCCCCGGCGATGCGCGCGAAGCTCATCGAACGTACGAGCGAGAATGACTGGCAAACCGTATCTTTGTTCGAAACGACGCTCGCGCCGCTCGTGAACGCGGCATTACCCCCGCAGTTTTCCTTCTAGCCGGGAGACGCGGAAAATAACAAGGAAACCACTCACCGTCTCTATTGCATCTAAGATTGGACACTGGTTTATTTTAACTGGTTTAGTGATATAGTAGACTATAACACTTAGAACGTGACAGCAGCCTGCCTGCGGAACGGGGAAAGATGAAAAAAATACGAACTATCAATATCTTACTAATGACTATTGGCGGTTTCGCAATACCCGGAGGGGTTCATGCAGCATCTCTGCTCGAGATTTATCAGCAGGCTTTGCAGAGCGATCCACAGATTCACGAAGCCGAGGCGAGGCGACTTGCGGCATTGGAGGCCAAACCACAGGCGCGCAGTGTGCTGCTTCCACAGATTTCCGCGAACGGCGACTGGACCAAAGTCGATGCGTCCGGGTCCAATTTCGAGCCCTCCATCGGAGACACCATCAATTTCGATCAGGAGACGGACGGTCCAACGTGGAATTTCGAGCTGCGTCAGACGCTGTTCCGCTGGGACCAGGTCGTGAACCTGCGTCGCGCTGACAAAGTGGTGGCTCGCGCCGAAGCAATCAGGGAAGCGGCGCAGCAGGATCTGATCGTACGTGTGGCGGAACGCTACTTCGGTGTGCTGGCTGCTGAGGATCGCTTGACGTCGATCCACGCCGACCGCATGGCCATTGCCCGCCAACTGGAGCAGGCCAAGCAGCGATTTGAAGTTGGACTGATCGCCATCACCGACGTGCAGGAGTCGCAAGCGGCCTATGACCAGGCCGTTGCCAACGAGATCGCCGCCAAGCGCTCGCTGGCGACGGCACGCGAATTCCTGCGAGAGATAACGGGGCAATACGTTCCTGCGCTGTCGGCCCCCGGTGAGGACTTTCCGCTCATCAAGCCAACGCCCAGTGACGAGGCGAGTTGGGTCGATCTTTCGATGAGCCAGAACCTCAATCTCGTGGCCAGCCGCCTTGACGAACAAATTGCACGCGACGAAATCGCGTTCCGCCGAACCGGGCATTATCCGACGCTCGACCTGGTCGCGCGCACGGGCGAAACCCAATCCGAAGGTGACGCGACGACCGCCGGCGGCCCTGTGCCCCCTTCGTCGTCGGACATTGACACAACCCGTGATTCCGACACGATATCGATTCAGTTCAGCGTGCCGATCTTCTCCGGCGGCGGCACTTCATCGCGCGTCCGCGAAGCCGTGTATCTGCACCGGGCATCGCGCGAGCAGTTGCAGCGCGTTACGCGGGAAACCGAACGTCAGGCACGAGATGCTTACCTCGGCGTGATATCGGAAAGAAGTCGTGTCAAGGCGCTGAAACAGGCTGTCGCATCGAGCCAAACAGCACTGGAAGCGACGGAAGCTGGGTTTGAGGTCGGCACGCGAACGATTGTCGACGTACTCAACTCACAGTTTTCGCTGTACCTGGCAATTACGAACTATTACCAAAGTCGCTATGACTACGTCCTCAACGCGCTCAGGTTGAAACAGGCTGCGGGCAACCTCGCGGTCCAGGATCTGGAACGGATTGATCGCGCGCTGACCGAACGCAAGCCACCGGAGCAGGTCATAGCAGAAGAGGCCGAGGGCGACGCCGCGGGATTCTAGTCGCCGACCTGTTTGTGAAGATGAGGCTCCAGCAACACCAGGAGCCGCGCCAGCGCACCTCTGTTCTTTTGCAATAACGCCAAGCCGTTCTGGCCGAGCTTGGCCGCAGTGTCCGGATTTGCAAGCAGGTCAGCGATTGCGACAGCCAATTCTCCCTGGTTCTGGACGATACGACACGCCTTCAGGCCAATAAACATATCGGCGATATCCTGCGCATTGAAAAGGTGTGGCCCGCTTATTACCGGCACGCCCTGGGCAGCAGGCTCCAGGATATTGTGGCCGCCGACAGGCACGAGACTTCCACCGACAAATGCAACGTCGCTCGCTGAATAGAACAGCGGCACTTCGCCCATCGTGTCGCCGAGAAAGACAGCTGTCGACGCGGAACAGGCAATGCCCTCCGTTCTTGAAACGACCTTGAACCCGTACTTTTTTGCGCGCTCACAAACCATCGAGAATCGCTCCGGGTGTCTCGGCACCAGGATCAACAGCAGGTCCGGGAATTGCTCGCGCAGAATTTTATGTGCGGCAAGCACGATCTGTTCCTCACCGTCATGCGTGCTCGCGGCTATCCAGACGGGACGATCTCCGAAGAGTCCGGACCGGAGTGCAGCACCCTGCTGCTCGATCTGCGGAGGCAGTTCCACATCGAACTTGATATTGCCCGTTACCCACGTTCGCTCGGCGCTGGTGCCCAGGGAACGGAAACGATCCGCATCGGACTGGCTCTGTGCTGCAATGATAATACCGTGAGACAAGGTGTCGCGGATGAGCGGCAGGAACTTCCAGTAACCGGGGATCGATCGGGGCGAGATTCGGGCACTTACCAGGATCAGTGGGACGTCACGCACGCCGCAAGCGCGATAAAGATTTGGCCAGATTTCCGTTTCCATGATCAGGGCCAAATCAGGATTCACGGCCTCGAAAAAACCATTCACTGCCACTGGAAATTCCAGCGGCAGGTAACTGTGATGAACGGAGTCGCCAAACACGGCTCTTACGCGAGCGGCGCCTGTCGGCGTAACGGTCGTCACCAGTAGCTGTCGTTGCGGAAAACGTTTCCGAAGCACTCTGATCAGCGGTAACGCCGCCTGAACCTCACCAACCGACACCGCGTGAATCCAGATGCAGCAATCTATTTTCGGGAATCCCCAGCCGAATCGTTGCCCAAGACGGTCCAGGTACGATCGATTACCGACGGCGCGGATGAGCCAATAGACCGCGTATGGGATCAACAGCAGATAAGTCAGGAGATTGTAGAAAAAGCGCACAGAAGCGTCAGTTCATCGGCTTTCAGTCACACATTTTGTCGATGATGCGGCTGGAGGAGTGACCGTCCCGAAATGACAGAACGCGAACTTCACCACCGTTCTGCAAAACCTCCCTGGCACCTGCGATTTCTTCAGGCGCGTAGTCGCCACCTTTGACAAGAACATCGGGGAGAACCTGCGCGATGAGCGCAGCGGGCGTGTCTTCGGAAAATGGAATGACCCAGTCGACCGCCGCCAGACCGGCGAGTACCAGCAGGCGATCCTCGAGGGTGTTGATCGGCCGAGATTGGCCCTTCAACCGCCTCACCGAATCGTCGTCATTCACGGCAACGATGAGGCGATCGCCGAGGCTCTTTGCCTCTTCCAGGTAGGCGACATGCCCGGCGTGCAAAACGTCGAAGCAGCCGTTGGTCATGATGACGCGCTCATTTCTGTCGTGCGACTCGCTGACCATCGCTCGCAGTTGGTCCAGAGCGACCAACCCACGCCCGCCCTGCCCCCGCTGATGCAGCCAGGCGCTGATTTCTCCGGGCGTGACGGCCGCGACACCGATTTTGCGAACGACCAGGCCGGCAGCCAGATTGGCCAGCGCGGCTGCTGATGCGAGGTCCTGACCACTGGCGAGAGCCCCGGCGAGCGTGGCGATGACTGTGTCTCCGGCACCGGTCACGTCGTAGACCTCTCTTGCCTGGGTCGAAAGGAATACAGGCTCGGCACCATCCTCGACCAGCAGCATTCCTTTTTCACTGCGCGTGATAAGCACGGCAGCGAGATCAAGTTCGTCGATCATCTGCCGGGCATGACGAACCAGTTCGTCATCGGTCTCACAAACGCCCGCAACGGCCTCGAACTCCGATTGGTTGGGCGTTATCAGTGATGCGCCCCGGTATTTGCTGAAATCCGTACCCTTGGGGTCGACCAACGCAGGAATAGCGGCTTCGCGACAGGCATTGATCAGGCCCCTGACGTCAGAAAGCGTGCCCTTGCCATAGTCGGACAGCACGACGGCACCGGCGCCGTCCAACGATTTGCGAAGCGCCTTTGCCATTGCTTCGCCGGGCATCGCCGCAGCGTTCTCTTCATCGAGCCGAATGAGTTGTTGGCCGCGACTTTGCACACGGCTCTTGGTGATCGTGGGACGATCCTTGGCCCGCGCAAATTCACAGACGATGCCGTGTTGGCTCAGAATCGACTCCAGCGAAGCGGCCGCTGCATCCTCGCCCACCACGCCGACCAGCCGCGTCGATACGCCCAGGGTCGCGAGGTTGACAGCAACGTTTGCGGCGCCGCCAGGGCGGTCATCGGTTTCCTGCACATGTACGACCGGCACCGGCGCCTCGGGCGAAATTCGGCCCGTCGAGCCGAACAGGTAACGATCGAGCATCACGTCGCCGGCTACGACGACATGCGTCTTGGAAAAATCGGGAATTCGAATGGTCACGGCTGCAATTTAGCAGATCATGACACGTGGATCATGCAATGAGAGTGTTTTGGGCGAGTGCGGTACGAGGCAAGCGGATCGCGAAATCGCGGAGCGTACATACTAGTACGTGAGCAGATTTCGCGATTCGGTTAACAATGTAACGCGCCGGCCAAAGCTCTCTCAGCTCAGCTGCATTTGGAGTCGCCGCAACTGAGACAAGTCATGCACCCATCCATCATGATAACGGCGACCGTATTGCACTTGGTGCACAGCTGAGCGCCTTCAGGGTAGTCGCTGGCTGAGAACGCATCCTGTTGCTTTCTCGACTCCTCGAATTCGGCGCGTTTCTCGGCGACGAGCTTTTTCTGCTCTTCGTCGAGTTCCGGAGCGGCCATCAGGCCGATCATGATCAGATGCTTCTCTACGATATGGCCAAGCTCGGCGATAATCGATGGCATGAATCTGCCGCCCGTCTGCCAGTAACCGCCGCGAGGGTCGAAGACAGCCTTGAGCTCCTCTACCAGGAATGTCACGTCGCCGCCCTTACGAAAGACAGCAGAAATAATGCGCGTCAGTGCCACGATCCACTGGTAGTGATCCAGATTCTTGGAATTGATAAATATCTCGAACGGGCGGCGCTTTTCATGCTCGGTGCCTTCGTTGAGAATAATGTCATTAATCGTAACGTACATCGCGTGGTCCGACACCGGCGTCTTGACCTTGTAAGTCGATCCAACCAGCACCTCAGGCCGCTCAAGCCTTTCGTGCATGCGAATAACTTCGGCGCGATTACTGCCGCCGCCCTCGCGTTTGAACTCGGGCTTGGCCAATTCTTGTTCGGCTTCTGGTTTGTTGACGGCATAGCCGACAATCTTCTTGTCTATTTTGATCATTTAAAACTTTCCGTAGTAGCCTTCTTTTAGTGCGTCGAACAGATTTGCGGCGGTATGGACTTCGCCATCGTACTCAATCTCTTCGTCGCCCTTCAGGTCGACCGTCGAGCCGTCTTCCAGCGTGAACGTGTAGTTCGTATTCTTCAGGTCTTTCTCTTTGACCAGAACACCCTGGAATGCCTCGGGATTGAAACGGAATGTCGTGCATCCCTTCAGGCCCTGCTCGTAGGCATACAGGTAAATATTCTTGAAATCATCATAGGGATAGTCGGTCGGTACATTCGCTGTCTTCGAAATCGATGAGTCGATCCACTTTTGCGCCGCGGCCTGGATATCCACATGCTGTGTCGGTGATACCTCCTCTGCCGTGATGAAGTAATCCGGCAATGAACTTTCAGCGGCCCCTGCACCTGTACCGGCAGGCATGGCATCGGGGTCAATAAGTCCACGATACGCCAGCAGCTCGAAGGAAAAGACGTCGACTTTTTCCTTGGTCTTCTTGCCCTGGCGAATGACATTACGGAAGTAATGATGGGCGAAGCTCGGTTCGATGCCGTTGCTGGCGTTATTAGCCAGTGACAGCGATATCGTGCCTGTCGGCGCTATTGAACTGTGGTGTGTGAACCGGGCGCCGGTCTCGGCCAACTGCTCAACAAGCTCCGGTGCTTCGGCGGCGATCCGCTGCATGTAACGGCTGTAGCGCGCATGCAGAATACGGCCTGGCACCTTGTCGCCCGCCTGGTAGCCGTCAGCGCGCATTTCCGGACGCCGGCGCAGCATCTCATCGGTAACTTCGAAGGTCTCGCTCATGATCGGCGCCGGGCCCTTTTCCTTCGCCAGCTCGAGCGCCTCTTCCCAGCCGGCCAACGCCAGTTGACGGGCAATCTCTTCGGTGAATTCCACGGCCGCAGGATCGCCGTACTTCATACGCATCATCGTGATCGTGGACCCTAACCCCAGGAAGCCCATACCATGACGGCGCTTTCTCAGAATTTCGTTGCGTTGCTGTGGCAAGGGCAAACCGTTGATTTCCACAACATTGTCCAGCATGCGTGTAAAGGTCTTGACGACTTTCCTGAAATTTTCCCAGTCGAAGCGCACTTCGTCGGTAAATGGCTTGACAACAAATCGGGTCAGATTGACCGAACCTAACAGGCACGATCCGTAGGGCGGCAAAGGTTGCTCGCCACAAGGATTGGTCGCGCGAATATTCTCGCAGAACCAATTGTTGTTCATCTCGTTGACCTTGTCGATCAATACGAAACCGGGCTCCGCGAAATCGTAGGTCGACGCCATGATGAGTTCCCAGACACGACGCGCCGGCATTGTTTTGTATATCTTGCAGGCGACGAGTCCCTCGGGATTCGTGACATAGTTGCCGGCCTCTGGCCAGTCGCGCCAGACAAACTGACTCTTGTCTGTGACATCGAGATCGTCTTCCCTCACCTCTTTCGGCGTCACCGGAAACGCGAGCTTCCAGTCATCTTCCTTGATAACCGCCTGCATGAATTCATCAGTAACCAGCAGCGACAGGTTGAACTGCCGCAAACGACCGTCTTCGCGCTTGGCGCGTATGAATTCCATAACGTCCGGATGGCCGACATCAAAGGTGCCCATCTGAGCACCGCGACGACCGCCGGCCGACGACACCGTGAAACACATCTTGTCGTAGATATCCATAAACGACAGCGGACCCGACGTATAGGCGCCGGCACCGGTTACGTAAGCGCCTTTGGGTCGCAACGTCGAAAACTCGTAGCCAATGCCACAGCCCGCTTTGAGTGTCAGACCCGCCTCGTGGACCTTATTGAGAATATTGTCCATCGAGTCACCGACGGTACCCGATACCGTACAGTTAATCGTAGACGTCGCAGGTTTGTGTTCCTGGGCGCCGGCGTTCGACACGATGCGGCCTGCCGGAATCGCGCCGCTACGCAACGCCCATACGAACTCTTTAAAATAGTGTTCGCGCTTGGATTCCGTCTCCACATTTGCGAGTGCCTGCGCTACGCGCCGGTAGGTATCGTCGATCGACGCATCAATCTTCGAGCCGTCTTTCGCTACAAGCCGATACTTGGCATCCCAGATATCCAGTGATGCCGGTTGAAATTCAATATCCGTGACCGTGTGCGTATCCAAATTTACGGCAGACTTCATATCTCCTGATTCTCCCTGTGCTCCCTGCGGAGACCCCAAATACTTTGTTTTGACTAAGTTTTTCACAGCGAAAAGAGTCCCGCTCGCCGGCGCGGCCAGAAAACGCGCGACGAGTACCGATTTCGGTCTCTTTTCTCTCGTTGAGCAGACACAAGATGTTGTGTCTCAGTGACGATAAGGTTATGCCCGTCGCGGGCTACTGTCAAGAGTTTATGGTAAATTTCTCTTTGGTTGTTTTGAACTATAAATCAATTGGTTACGGAATATTTCGAAGTAAGTGCTTTAAAAATAAGCGAAAAAAAATGACACTTTTATGAAATTTCTTATTCACTAGATATAGTGGCTCCAAATTAGCTGCAGTACCCATCTCTAAGGCCTGCTTTTCTGGTCGTTTTTGCCCTGAAAAGCCGCCCTTGAAATGCGGTTTCGCGCCCTTATCTAGGCATCCGGAGACAGATCAGTCCGTCCGAAAAAGGCTCGAACGCGTGCCTTTGGATCGTCTTATTTGCCGTTTATTTTACGTTTGGAGATCACTATGAACATAGCTCGTTTTGAACCTTGGACCTTTGTCGACCTGTTGCGTCGCGACCTGGACAGGCTGGCCGATCCTCATCGCGCTTCGGGAAGCGATCATGAATCCGTTGCCGACTGGGTTCCGGCTGTGGACATTCTTGAAAGCAAAGATGGGTTTCTGTTACGCGCCGACGTGCCAGGCGTAGACCCCGAGGACATCAACGTCTCGATGGACAATGGCATTCTCAACGTGTCGGGCGAACGTCGCGCGGAACCTCCTGCGGATGACGTAACAGCGCAGCGTGTGGAACGAGCCACCGGCAAATTCTTCCGCCATTTCACTCTGCCGGAGACGGCTGATGCAGAAGGCATCACGGCGAAATGCAGCAACGGCATTCTGGCAGTGTCGATTCCGAAGATGCCCGAGGTCCAGGCACGTCGTATTACCGTCGAAGCCACCTGATTATCAACACGCAAGCATGTCCGGGTGCGACTCGCTGCCGCACCCGGGCATCTGGTTAAAAAAACCGCGTTTGCGCGCCCGTTCGAACTCCGGTTATATCGGAACTTTTGCCGATTCTCCGGTGTCGACCGCTTAGGGCCTATAATTGCCCGCGGATAAGGCGTTCACCGTCGATTCAGCAGTGACACCCTAATCTGAACAACTATCGGAGCATCGATTGAGGCCACTTATGATAACGATGAAGAGAACGATCTGGTCCAGCCTGTTACTGGCCGTTTTGGCAATGGTGACGGCTGAAGCCGCACTCCCTGATAATGTAGGAGGTCGACCGGTTACGAGTCTTGCACCATTGGTCGAGGCTGCGTCACCTGCCGTCGTTAACATTCGTGTCAGCCAGACGGTGAGTCGCCGCAATCCATTCGGCGACGATGCTTTTCGTCGCTTCTTCGGCATTCCCGATGTGCCGGGTGGGACGCGGGAAATTGCCAGCGCTGGATCCGGCGTCATTGTCGACGCGGAACGTGGCTACATACTGACCAACCATCACGTCGTCGCTAACGCCGATGCCATTCAGATTTCTTTGATCGACGGTGAGATACTCGATGCGGAAATCGTCGGCTCGGACCCTGCGACAGATATCGCGGTTATCAAAGTCGAGGCCGATGGACTTACCGATATGCCCATCGGCAATTCCGACGGCGTCCGCGTCGGCGATTTCGTTATCGCCATCGGAAATCCGTTCGGGCTGGGGCATACAGTGACCTCCGGTATTATCAGTGCACTCGGTCGAACCGGCATCAGTCGCGACGGCTATGAAGATTTCATCCAGACGGATGCGTCGATCAACCCGGGTAATTCAGGCGGCGCCCTCGTCAACATGAACGGTGAATTGATCGGCATCAACTCGGCAATCGTCAGCCGTTCCGGTGGCAATGTCGGCATCGGTTTCGCGGTGCCCACTGAAATCGCCAGTTCGATCATGGGGCAGATTCTAGAGTTTGGTGAGATCCGTCGAGGCCTGCTTGGCGTGGGAATTCAGACGATCGACGCCGAAATGGCCAAGGCACTGGATGCCAATGTAGAAAGTGGCGCACTGATTACCAACATCGTGCCGGAATCGGCAGCGGAAGAAGCCGGACTGGAGGTTGGCGATATCATTGTCGAAGTGAATGAAAAAAAGGTCGACAACGCTTCCGAACTTCGCAACATGATAGGCCTGCTCCGATCGGGCGATGAAGTCGCAATCAAATACGTTCGAAACAGCAAGACGCGCTCGACAAATGCGCTTTTGGGGCGGGCTCAAGCCGAACAGCTGACAGGCGCCGATATTCATTCTGGTCTCGAAGGAGCTGTGTTTGCGGCCGCTTCAACGACCAGCGACAGGGGCGTCGAAGTCGCGGAAGTTGCGCAGGGCAGTCCGGCCGCGCAACGCGGGCTGCACCCCGGTGACATCATCACTGCCGTAAATCGCAGCCGGGTTCGCAATTTGCAGGATCTTGCGGCGATTGCCGAAAACAACCGCATCTTGTTCCTCCTCGTTCAGCGCGGCGATCGATCATTGATGTTGCAGATTCGCTAGACACAGAAACGCTGACACTTTTCATGGGCCCGTGATCTCCGTCACGGGCCTTTCCGTGACCTCCGTCACGAGCCTTTTTGCTGCGCGGCAAATACGCAATTCGCTTGTTGCGCAACTCCCTGAGGATCAGTAAGGTCCAAGCACTACCTGATGCAAATTCTCGAATAGGCGAGCTTCTCATCGATGACCCTTCGTTCCGTCGCAATCCGTGTCCGTGTTGTCGCCCTTGTGCTTTGTGCAGGGATGTTGTCGATTCAAGAAGCGGGGGCCCGCGACACACTCGAGATCGAACAACAAAGGCAACTCTTCAAAGATGTTTTTGAAGCGGTCGAACGCGGCGATTGGAGTGTCGTTGAAAAACTGCCGGCCGCCGACAGTGAATTGTTGCGTCGGTATGTTCTTTGGCCCGATTTGCGGGCGACGTATTGGCGCGCAGATATTCGACAGGCATCTGACACAGAATTGGATGCGTTCATGCAACGCTATGGCACGCTTCGGCCCGCACGAGAGCTGCGCTATCGTCGCGCGATGTATCTGGCCAGCAGCGGTGACCTGGCCGGATACCAGGGAATCTACGAAAGGTTCTACCAGGGACAGAACATCCCCAAACTCGATTGCCTGTCGTTACAAGCGGAGCTCGAAGCCGGTCGCCACGCGCGCGTGAACGCTCGTGCAATCGACCTGTGGTTGGTTGGCAAAAGCCAGGTGAGCGAATGCGATCCGGTCTTTTCCTACCTCGATGAGCAAAAGCTGCTGGGGCCGGTCGAGTATCGCAAACGGTACCAATTGGCGATAGACGCCCGGGAGTTTCGGCTCGCGCGTTGGCTCGCGAAAAAAATAGACCCGCAGCATGTCGAAGACGCCACCCTCTGGATCAAGGCGCAGTCGCGACCAGAAGAATTCCTCGATACGTACGCGCGGCGCGAGAATGGCGAAATCGCGGCCGAACAACTCGCCTATGCGGCGGAACGACTTACCTATCGGGATCCGGAGCTGGCGCTCGCGGCATGGAAGCGAGTGTCTAGGCACATCGCTTTCTCGGAGGAACAGCAACAGCGCACCGCTCGTCATATAGCGCTGTGGATGGCGCGTGACAACCTGCCCGGTGCCTACGAGCTTCTCGTCGACCTGCCCGGTGAGGCCGGCGACAGCGAAGTGTCACGTTGGCGTGCGCGCGTCAGTCTGCGCAATGCGGAATGGACCAGGCTGCTGCTCGATATTGCAGCGATGTCAGCAGCGGAGCGCAATGCCGAAGAATGGCTCTATTGGCGTGCGGTGGCGCTCGAACGTTGCGGCCAGGTCCTGGCGGCAAAGGCTGCTTTTCAGGATTTGAGCCGGGAACGCAGCTACTACGGTTTTCTTGCTGCCGACGAACTTGGCAAGAACTACGCCCTCGATCACGCGCAGCTGGTGGCTGATGAGAGCGCCATATCCGCGATAGAATCTCGTCCTGAAGTCGTCAGAGCACGGGAGCTTTTCCTGGTCGGTCAGGAGAGTCGGGGGCGATCCGAGTGGGATGCCGCTATTCGAGCTTTCTCAGCCGACGACAAGTTGCAGGCAGCCGTTCTCGCTCATCGCTGGGGATGGCACTCGCGAGCGATCTCGACGGCAGCGAGCCTCGGCAAGTACGACGACCTGGCGATCCGCTACCCGCTGCCCTATCAGCCGTTGTTCGAGAAGTCCTCCGCGGAAGTCGACATCTCGCCGACGTGGGCTTACGGCATTGCCCGGAGCGAGAGCCTTTTCATGCGCGATGTCCGCTCGAAAGCCGGAGCGATCGGCCTGATGCAGCTGATGCCGGCAACCGGTCGGTCGGTTGCCAGGAAGATTCAGCTTCCTTATTCGGGCATGCCAACGCTCACCAATCCGGAGAGCAATATTCGACTGGGCACAAGCTACCTCGCTCAGATGGCCGAGCGATACAGCGGCAACCCGGTGCTTGCGACGGCTGCCTATAACGCCGGACCTCAGCGGGTCGACCGCTGGCTGCCGGACTCGGGAACGATCGATGCGCGCGTCTGGATAGAAAACATTCCGTTTAATGAGACTCGCAAATACGTCAAGCGGGTGCTCTCGGCGCAGGCAATTTTCCACTGGCGCATGACGGGCCAGGTACGTCGACTCTCGGATGAACTCTTGCTGGTAAGCGCCGCCAGCGAACCCCAACAACTAGCTTCCCGCTAGCGCGTCGAGGCTGGCGCTCCTCTCCGCCTCTTCAAGCTGAGACAGCGTCTTTGCCCTGGCGAGGAAGCATCGAATGTCCTGCTCACATTGAGCGAGCAGCGACCGGAATGACGGCAGCCGACCCTCGTAGAGGGTCATGGACGCCAGTCGCGCATTGTTTAGCTCGCCGCTTGCCCAGGCGGAAGATTCGCTGCCCGTGCGCGCAAGCTCAGCGCTTATGTCCGCCGCGAGCCGTTCCAGTCGCGCCCTCTTCAGGCGCCGCTTTTCGTCGCCTTCCAGCGCTGCGGCATAATACGCGCGCAGATCCGCGCGAGCGTCGGCCACGAGGACCATAAGCTCCTGGCGAACTTGCCGTCGTTGCCTGTAGATCTCGATATCTTCCGGGCGTCCATTCGTCCTGAGCCAACGCTCCAGACCAAACTCCTCGACCGCAGTGGCAAATGACTCGTTAAACCCCGAGTCGCCCTTGATGTACAGCACCTGGTGTGCGAGCTCATGAAACAGGACGCCTACGAGCCGAATATCGTCCCAGCGCAACATCGAACTCAGAACCGGGTCACTGAATTTTCCCAGCGTCGAGTAAGCTGACACGCCGCCGACAGCCACGTCGTAACCGTCTTTGGACAGTCGTTCCGACTCGCGTATCGCCGCTTCTCTCGAGAAATAACCGCGATAGCTGACGCACCCGGCAACCGGGAAACACCATTGCCTTGGCTCCAGCGAAAATTCAGGCGCGGCGAACACATTCCAGACGACGTAATCCCGCTCGATATCCGCGTAATTGCGATAGCTCTCGTTGTCGGGTAATCCGAGTTCTTCGATCGAGAAGCGACGCGCCGCCTGGACGAGACGCAGCCGGTCCGCGAGTTCCTGCGGTGTGCCAGCCTCACCGATAACCTCGGTGATCGGCTCACTTTTTCGCATGACCTGCCAATGTCCGGTCGCGGCCTGCATGTAATAGCAGCCCGAACCCGATGCGCTTAGAGCCAGCAAGAGCAGCACTTTCGCCCACCGGCAATTTTCGTCGCGTCGTCGCATAACACTACTCTGCTGGCTGGCGCACCGGAACGTCAACAACGATTGTCGGGTACTATTGCGCGATGCAGGTATACCTCGTCGGTGGCGCTGTTCGGGACGAACGGCTTGGCATTCCGCGCAAAGAGCGGGACTGGTGCGTCGTGGGCGCAACGCCCGACGAGCTTCTGGCAGAAGGTTACCGGCAGGTCGGAAAGGACTTTCCGGTGTTTCTCCATCCGGATACCGGCGAGGAGTACGCCCTGGCCCGAACGGAGCGCAAGACGGCGCCCGGATATCACGGCTTCGCGTTTAACACGTCGCCCGATGTCTCGATAGAAGATGACCTGATGCGTCGAGACCTTACGATTAATGCTATCGCCAAAGATGCGGACGGAAATATCTTTGACCCTTGCGGGGGCATGAACGACATTGAACAGCGTATTCTGCGCCACGTGTCGGATGCATTCGCCGAAGACCCGGTACGCATTCTGCGCGTCGCAAAATTCGCGGCCAGGTTCAATCACCTGGGTTTTGTAATTGCGCCCGAGACACAGGAGCTGATGCGGCAGATGGTCCTGGGGGGCGAAGTCGATGCACTCGTAGCGGATCGCGTCTGGCAGGAAACAGAAGAAGCACTTCGTGGGCAGGATGTACGCCTTTACTTTGAAGTGCTGCGCACCTGCGGTGCCTTGCGGGTGCTCTTACCTGAAGTGGAGGCGCTGTTTGGCGTACCTCAGCCCGAAAAGTGGCACCCGGAAATTGATACTGGCATTCATGTCCTCATGGTTCTCGACCAGGCTGAGGCATTGAGCATGGATATTGAAGTGCGCTTCGCAGCGCTTGTGCACGATCTCGGCAAGGGCAATACGCCCGCGAACAAGCTGCCCAGCCACCCCGGCCACGAAATTCGCGGCTGCCAATTGATTCGTGAGATTACAGAACGCTATCCCGTTCCAAAAAGCTGTAGAGATCTCGCTTTGCTGGTCGCCGAATTCCATACGCACTGTCATCGCGCACTGGAGCTGCGTCCGGGAAGCATTCTCAAGGTCCTTGAAAAAACCGATGCGTTTCGGCGCCCGCAACGTTTTGAACAGTTCTTGATAACGTGCGAGGCCGATGCGCGCGGCCGTGGCGGTCTGGAAGATCGGCTCTACCCGCAAGCCGACTATTTGCGCCGGGCGTTCAAAGCGGCTGCCGCTGTGGACGCAGGCCTTGTTGCCAGAACAACTGTCGCGTCCGGGATACCCGCGGCAATTCACCGGGCGCGTGAACGGGCGCTGGAGGAATTCCGTCGCTCAGATTCCACCGTAGAAATACAGGAACACTGAGAAGAACGTCACATTGCCGTAGAGGTCGGAATCATCGATGCCAAGCGCGAATTCGACGTCAGCCCTGTCGCCAAGCGGATTCAGAAAGCGAATGGTCGCGGAGCGTGTCGTACCACCGTCCACCTCGCCCTTCCAGGTACCGATATCGAATTGCCAGCGGCGCTTGCCAACATCCAGCCCCAACGTTGCCGATGCCCGATAGTCGATCAGGCTGTTGATAAGGCTCAGCCGGGAGAACGACAAGAGGTCGAGAAGACCACGATTGCGATCCAGTCCCAGGTTGACATTGTAATCGTAGTCCATGCCCGACAAGCCCAGGCTGACCGAGTCGGTAACGTCGAATCGCGCGGTCAGACCGACGCCGTCGGCATCGAATGTCACATTTCGACCCGGAAAAAAATCGGTGGCGGGCAACAGGAAATCAAAGTCACGATACTCGTAATCGCCGGCGACGGAGAACCTGTCTGCTCGCCAGTACACGGACGCACGCCAATCCGTCGAGTCCAGGGTGTCGCTGTCGCCCCAGTATGCGATGCCGGCTCGAATTCCGATCGGGTCCCACCAGTGATCAATGCCGAGATCGGCGTACCAGGTATCGAGGTCCTCTCGGAGCTGCAGGTCAACCGTGTTCCTGGCAATCGCGCCGGATAACCAGGTCTTTTCGGTGAGTCCGATTTCGCCGATTACCGCGGCCGCCAGCCCGTTCTCCGAATCCCCCTCGAGTCCTCCACCAAGTATGAAAGCTTCGAGCGCAAAAGCGTTGCTCGCCAATAGCAGCAGGGGCAGTAATGCCTGAGCCTTACGCGAGGACATACAAAATGACCGCAGCCAGTGCGAGACGATAAACCGCAAACGGCGCGAGGCCGATGCGACTTACGAACCGCATGAAAAACTCGATGCTCAGATAAGCAACGATAGCGGCAACCACCGCACCCAAGCCGAGCTGCCCCCATGGCACCGTCGCATCGCCAGTGACCAACTCGAAGCCCTTGTAAAGCGTGGCCAACAGAATCACCGGTGCTGACAGCAGGAACGAAAAGCGCGCGGCGTCCTGACGCTTGAGCCCCAGCAAGCGGGCGGCCGTTATCGTCACGCCGGAACGGGACGTGCCGGGCACCAGGGCCAGCGCTTGTGCGCAACCGATCGCGAACGCATCCCTTATGCGAACTTCGGCGATTACCCGCTCACTTTTTCCGAAACGATCTGCGAGCGCCATCAAGACACCGTAGCCCGATAACGTGTACACGATGATGGACGGGTCGCGCAAATTCGCCTCGATCCACGACGCGAACAACAGCCCCGCTGCTGCTGCAGGTATTGTGCCGAGTCCGATGGCAAGCGCCATGTTGGCCTGCGGCAAATTGGTGTTGCCGCCCAGGACCTGCACGGCTCCACGCAACAGTCCCAGAATGTCCTCGCGGAAAAACAAACAGACAGCCACCAGTGAACCCGCATGCACGGCCACGTCGAATGCGAGCCCCTGGTCGGTCCACTCGACGAGATACGGCACCAGCACAAGATGCCCGGAGCTCGAGATCGGCAGAAACTCGGTCAATCCCTGAACGATCGCCAATACGATAATCTGCAATCCCGTCACTGCATACCTCGGTCAACCAGAGATCCGTTCATAGAGTGTGCGTCCTGTCGCCCACGCTAAACGCCGATGGACTCCTGACATCGCCGCGCCGCAGCGCCATACACTTGAAATGCTCTCCCATTTCAGCGGGCAGAGTAAGTGTTTTAACCTGTCCCGACAATTCAAGCTGTGACGGGAGTGGCAACGTTTCAAATTCCTTCATCTCGGCTTCAAGCCCGCCACCCAACAAGAACTGTGCTTGCGCCGAGTAACCCGCCACATCGAGTCCGCCCTGCAGTGCGGCTTCCGCAACAGCATTGAAGTCGACCCATGCCGTCAGGTCCTGAATGCCTGTCAGAATCAATGGATCGTCATGTACGTGATGGCGAAAGTGACACCGTAGCCAGCCGCCCGACCGGTCCTCAGCATAGTACTCACGTCGTGCGACGCCGTAGTCGAACAGAAACGCCAGGCCCTGCTGCAACGAATCTGCGAGTGTCGAAACCCAGCCCGCTAATCCCGGAGAAATTTCGGAGATATAGCCGGGCGGCAGGTGCCTGCCCAGATCCTCTTCAATCGCGTACACGCCCTGCAACAGATTTTCCGGCGCAGGCGCCTCGGCCATACGAAACCCATCACCTTCGACCACGACACGCAGCTGTTTGACACCGGTCGCGTTACGCTTGAAGCGTTCCACGGGAAGCGCATCGAGCACCTCGTTCGCAATGATGACACCCCTGTGGTTTTCCGGGGGGCGGTCCGGCCATGAGACGAGAGTTGCCAGCTCCGGTAGTTCTGCTCGCAAATACTGCGCCTGACGCT
>Ga0209567_10000302_pt1 | contig 26876 bp, 22 predicted proteins | sample COG_12_FD_184756 | JGI IMG/M metagenome (GOLD analysis project Ga0209567, IMG submission 184756) | Pelagic marine sediment microbial communities from the LTER site Helgoland, North Sea, for post-phytoplankton bloom and carbon turnover... | ecosystem: Environmental > Aquatic > Marine > Neritic... | reverse complement strand
GCATCCTGCGCACAAGGTCGACACGGTGCCCTCGTAATCCCGAAATGTCAGTCCGAGCTTGTTCTTCGGCAGGCCGGGATGAGAAATTTTCGGTTTTGCTATGTAAGTCACAGTCGTTAGCCCCTGATCAGGCCGCGCGCCCTTTCGCGATTTCTTCGAGCACCGCCTCAACCACGAAGCCGGCGTTGATCGGCATGCCGTCATAGTGCAACAACGGCACCAGCTTGTTCTGGTCCGCATCAATGTCATTGATCAGCAATGTGCGAAGCTGCGCGTCACGATTCTGTTCAACAACATAAACGACGTCATGCCCCGCAATAAAGTCGCGCACGGCATCTGTAAACGGGAAAGCTTTGACGCGACAGTAATTCAGACCAATATTCTGAGCCTCCAGGCGATCGAGCGCTTCTTTGCAAGCGCCATCGCCACTGCCAAACGTCAAAATCGCCGCCTTGTTGATCTTCGAAAAGCGGATCTCCGCCTCTGGAACGAGCGTTCTAGCGGTTTCCCATTTCACCAGCAAACGATCGACGACCTCCTGATAATCTTCCGAGTTTTCCGTATAGGCCCCCAATTTTGTGTGGCCCGATCCGCGCGTGAAGTAAGCACCCTTGGGATGCACGCCGGGGAGCGTGCGGTACGGTATACCGTCGCCGTCAACATCCAGATAGCGGTGGAACCTGTCCATCTGTTCGAGTTCTTCGGCACCCAGCACTTTTCCGCGATCCGGAATCTGGTCTTCGTTCCATTCGAGTTCCGGCACCATCCAGTCGTTCATGCCGATATCGAGATCCGACAACACCATGATCGGCGTCTGCAGGCGCTCGGCCAGGTCGAACGCACTGACCGCCATGTAGAAACACTCCGCCGGATCGGCAGGAAACAGCAGCACGTGCTTCGTATCGCCGTGTGAAGCATAGGCACAGCTGATGATGTCGCACTGCTGCGTTCGTGTCGGCATACCGGTCGATGGACCCGTTCGTTGCACATTGAATATCACCGCTGGAATTTCAGCGTAATACCCGAAGCCGATAAATTCGCTCATGAGCGAGATACCTGGACCGCTGGTTGGCGTAAACGACCGCGCACCCATCCAGTTTGCGCCCAGTACCATGCCAATCGCCGCCAGTTCATCTTCGGCCTGAATGATGCAGTAGGTCCGTTTGCCGGTTTCCGGGTCCACGCGGTAATGCAGGCAAAAATCACGGAATGCGTCCATCAGCGACGTCGAAGGCGTTATCGGATACCAGGCTCCAACGGTCGCCCCCGCGTACATACAGCCCAGCCCCGAGGCCGTATTGCCATCGATAACGATGTGCCCGTCGGTCGCGTCCATTTTCTCGACCCGCATTGGCAACGGACACGAGAAATGTTCCGTCGCAAAGTCGTAGCCCAACTTTATCGCTTCCATGTTGGAGGCGATCAGTTGTTTCTTGGCAGCATACGTCTCTTCCAACAATTCGGAAATGATATCGCGATCGATATCGAGCAGCGCCGCGAGGGCACCAACATAGGCGATGTTCTTCATCAGGATGCGCGCTCGGGCACCGTCGAAATGCTCATTACACATCCGCGAAAAGGGAATGCCGATGACCGTGATATCGTCGCGGTCCAAAAAGTTACTGCGCGGCCATGTCGAGTCATAGATGAGCCAGCCGCCGGGCGTGACGTCAGCCATATCCTTGGCGTAGGTCTGCGCATTCATGGCAACCATGACATCAACACGGTTCGAGCGTGAATGGTAGCCATCACCCGTAACACGGATCTCATACCAGGTGGGCAGGCCCTGAATATTCGACGGAAAATAATTCTTGCCGACAACCGGCACGCCCATTCGAAAAATTGACTTGCGCAGCAGCCCGTTCGCGCTTGCCGATCCCGTGCCGTTGACGGTAGCGATCTTGATAACAACGTCGTTTACGGTATGCACGGGATTCACTTAAGCAGTCGAACCGCCCGTAGCGGCCTTGGGCTCTTCCTGTGGAGATTCATCCACGGCGTAGGGCACCAGGATCGTCGATTTCTGCATATCCCAGGCGCCGGTCGGACAGCGCTCGGCACAGAGACTGCAGTGAACACAAAGGTCTTCATCCTTGACCATGACCCTGGCCGTATGCGGCAGATCGTCGGAGATGTATAACGCCTGCTCCGCGTTCTCCGCCGGAGCCGACAGTCTTTTGCGCAGATCGCCCTCGTCGCCATTTTGTGTGATCGTCAGGCAATTGACAGGACAAATATCGACACAGGCATCGCATTCGATACAGAGGCTTTCCGTAAACACGGTTTGTATGTCGCAATTCAAACAGCGCTCTACCTCCGCGATCGTCTGCTCAGCAGTGAAGCCAAGTTCGACTTCGATGTCGAGCTTCTTGAAACGCTGTTTGAGATCAACGTGCGGCATCAGGCGCCGCGAAGCCGGGTTGTAATCGTTGGAAAAACTCCACTCATGCATCCCCATCTTCTGGCTCGCCAGGTTCAGGCTCATCGGCAGACGCTCTTTTATGTCTTCGCCCTGGCAGTACTTGTGTATGGATATGGCCGCCTGGTGACCATGCTCGACAGCCCAGATGATGTTCTTGGGCCCGAATGCCGAATCGCCACCAAAGAAGACACCATCTCTCCCGCTCATCATCGTGGTCTCGTCGACGATCGGGCATTCCCACTCGTTGAATTCGATACCAAGGTCCCGCTCTATCCAGGGGAACGCATTATCCTGACCTATCGCCAGCACTACGTCGTCGCAAGGGATGATTTTCTCACCCGTCGCCCTGCCGCGATCGATGCGCCCTTTCTCGTCGACGTTGTACTCCATCAGCTCGAACTTCATGCCGACGAGTTTGCCGTTCTTGATAACAAATTCTTTCGGCGAGTGGTTAACCAGGATTTCAACGTTTTCCTCTTCGGCGTCCTCCAGCTCCCACGTCGATGCCTTGAAGAAACCTCGTGGTTTACGTGCCATGACCTTCACGTCTTTGGCGCCGAGCCGCAGTGACGTGCGGCAGCAGTCCATCGCCGTGTTGCCGACACCGACGATCAGTACGTTCTCGCCGATAGTATCGACATGTTCGAATGCGACGGACTCCAGCCACTCGATGCCGATGTGGATACGATCCGAGTCATAGCGACCGGGAATCTCGAGATTCTTGCCGCGAGGCGCGCCCGTGCCGACAAATACCGCGTCAAAATCTTCCTCGAGGAGATCCTCGAGACTTTCGATGGGATGATTCAGCCTGAGGTCGACGCCCATATCGAGGATGTAGCCGATCTCTTCGTCGAGGATCTCGGGTGGCAGACGAAACTGTGGAATATTCGTCCGCATCAGGCCGCCCGTCGTATCGAGTGCCTCAAAAATCGTCACCTTGTAGCCCAAAGGGCGAAGATCGTTTGCAACCGTCAGTGACGCACAGCCCGCGCCAATCAGTGCGACGTGCTTGCCGTTATTCTTCGAGGGTGGCCTGGGAAGTCGATCCGTGATGTCGTCGCGATGATCGGCGGCGACTCGTTTGAGACGACAGATGGCGACGGGCTTGTCTTCGACACGGCCGCGACGGCAAGCCGGTTCGCAGGGACGATCACACACCCGCCCGAGGATGCCCGGAAACACGTTGGACTTGCGGTTTTCCATGTACGCATCGCTAAACTGCCCCTGGGCAATCATGCGGATATACGCGGGAACGTCGGTGTGGGCGGGACAGCCCCATTGGCAATCTACGACCTTGTGGAAGTACTCGGGATTGGCGGTATCTGTTGGCTTCATGCAGATGACTAACCGGTATCGTCCCTCTTGCCCGGTACTTAATGGAGTCCCATAACGAGCGCTAGCATAACGGGATCGGGGGGAAAGTAAATAGAAGCCGGCGATCTCACCGTGCGCGTGTAAATTCCAGTCGCTGGCCAGCAATATTTCCGGTCACGCTTCCATCCCCAAATACAATCGAGCCGTTGACAATGGTCGTGTCGATCGACGCCGAAAATTCGTGCCCGTCGAACGGCGACCACTGACATTTGCTGAGCAGATTATCCTCCCTGACCCGGTAAGGTTTTTCGGGATCGACAATTACCAGGTCGGCGAACCAGCCTTCGCGCACATAACCGCGATCCGTGACGCCGAACAGGTCCGCGGGCGCATGACTCACACGGTCGACCAGCAACTCGATACTGATCTCCCCGGCCGCGACGAGATCGAACAACGTCAGCATCGCGTGTTGTACCAATGGCAAGCCCGCCGGCGCCTTGAAGTAACTGGCGTCCTTTTCGCCGGCGGTATGGGGGGCGTGATCCGTTGCTATGACGTCGATACGTCCTTCGTTGAGCGCCGCGATCAATGCGGCCCTGTCATTTGCGCTCTTGATCGCCGGATTGCACTTGATGCGCGATCCGAGTTGCTCGTAACGAGACTCGTCGAACCAGAGATGATGCACGCACACTTCCGCAGTAATTCGTTTCTCCAGGCGATGGGCATTGGAAAACAGAGGCATCTCGATAGCCGTCGTCAAATGCAGAATATGCAACAGCGCGTCATGGCGCTTCGCAAGATCGGCAGCCAGGCTTGACGAAGCAAGGCAGGCAGCCGCTGAACGAATGTTTGGATGTTCGGAAAACGGCACGTTCTCACCAAACTCGGCTCGCGCTTTCGCTTCGTTATCCCAGATTGTCGGCGAGTGCTCGCAATGGGTGACCATCATGATCGGCGCGTGCTCGAACATTTTTTCCAGCACCTCCGGATCGTCAACCAGCATGTCACCGGTCGACGCGCCCATGAATGCCTTTATTCCGCAGGCCTCACCCACCTGGAGCGCTTTGACTTCCTCGATATTTCCGTTCGTCGCGCCGAAATAGAATCCGTAGTTCGCCGTACAACGGCCCTCCGCAATACCGTACTTGTCCGCGAGCGCTTCCCTGGTTGTCGTCTGCGGATTTACATTCGGCATGTCCATGAAACTGGTGATTCCGCCCGCGGCGGCCGCCGCAGACTCCGTCGCAAGGTCGCCCTTGTGAGTCATTCCGGGTTCGCGAAAATGCACCTGATCGTCGATCATGCCTGGTAGCAGGAACTTGCCTGCGGCGTCGATCACCTTCGCCCCATCGGGCGCCGCTATGCGGGAATCGATTCTGGCGATCCGCTCGCCCTCTATCAGGACGTCTGTGTCGCGAACGTCACCCTCGTTGACGAGACGCGCATTCGAAATCAGTAAATGACGCAAGCGGGAATCCTCTATTGATGGAAAAGCGCCGAGTTCAAGTCGACTAGCGTGCCATTATGAAAGGGTCAGGCAATGATTACCATGGCAACCATTGCTGAGCCCTCCTCTTCTCTTTGCGGAAGGCCGCCCGGTATGCGATAACCGCAGCAGTACCCACGACACCGCGATTAAATGAACCCAATTGATTATCTGGATCTGATTCGTAACGCGAAGGTCTATGACGTTGCGTGCCTGTCCGCGCTCGAGCAGGCCGTCAATTTGTCTGCCCGTCTCAACAATACGATCCTGATGAAACGCGAGGACTTGCAGCCCGTATTCTCGTTCAAGCTGCGCGGTGCCTACAACAAAATAGCGGGCCTGGGTCCCGATGAGCTGGCTCGGGGCGTCATTTGCAGCTCGGCCGGCAACCATGCACAGGGGGTCGCGCTGGCGGCTAAACGGCGCGGTATTCGCGCATGTATCGTAATGCCGGTAACGACACCGAAGATCAAGACAGACGCTGTCCGGGCACTGGGTGCCGAGGTCGTCCTGCATGGCGACGCGTATGACGATGCCTACGCGCACGCCCTTGAGTTATCGGACAAGGAAGGGCTGGTCTTTATTCACCCCTTCGATGACCCCGACGTTATCGCGGGCCAGGGCACGATTGGCGTCGAGATTCTCGAGCAGGCCGAGGACGACATCGACGCCATTTTCGTGCCAATTGGTGGCGGCGGTCTGATCGCGGGCATCGCCACCTATGTGAAGCAGATACAGCCCCAGATTCGCATCATCGGGGTCGAGCCGGAGGATTCTGCAGCGATGAAGCGCTCCCTCGAGGCAGGCGAACCCGTCACACTCGATCATGTTGGTATTTTCGCCGATGGTGTCGCTGTCCGCCGTGTGGGCGACGAGACCTTTCGTTTATGCCGGGAGTTCGTCGACGAGATAATCACGGTAGATACCGACCAAATATGTGCGGGCATCCGTGACATCTTCGAAGACACCCGGTCAATAGTGGAACCCGCGGGCGGGCTGGCAGTTGCGGCCGTCAAGAAATACGTTGCCGAGCGGGGCATCGAGGGGCAAACGCTGGTAACGATAAGCTGTGGCGCCAATGTCAACTTCGACCGTCTCCGGCATATCGCGGAGCGTGCCGCGGTCGGTGAGCAGACCGAGATGCTGCTCGCGGCGGAGATCCCCGAGGAACCGGGTAGTTTCCGCCGCTTTTGTGAAACGATTGGGCGTCGCGGCATCACGGAGTTCAATTATCGGTATGCCGACGAACACAAAGCGCACATTTTCGTCGGCGTGCAACTCAGTGACGGCATGCAGGAGCGGCTACTGCTAACGAGCCGTCTGCGCGATGCCGGTTTCCCGGTAGAAGACCTGAGTGACAACGAAATGGCCAAACTGCATGTTCGGCATATGGTAGGCGGACGCTCGCCGGCCGTCAGCAACGAGCGGCTGTTCCGTTTCGAGTTTCCGGAACGACCCGGCGCACTGCTCGAGTTCTTGAACGCCATCGGCACCGACTGGAACATCAGCCTGTTTCACTATCGCAATCATGGCTCGGACTACGGTCGTATTCTCGCCGGCATCGACGTGCCTGAGGAGGAAACGGACGAGTTGGAAGCCCACCTGGCCGAATTGGGCTACCCGCATTGGGAAGAAAGCGACAACCCGGCTTACGCCATGTTCCTTGCCTGATCCCGCGGGCACTCCCGCTCCCGTTCTTGCGACCATTTGTCGAGGCCGCGCATCGAGATTGCCGCAGACGACGATGCGTCGGGTCAAAGGTCGTTCCTTAACTAGATATCCCTATGCTGTTTGTTTCGTACTGACTCGCGGTGGCATTTGCCACCGCTTTTTTGTCACCACATCTCTCGCATGCGCGCGCCCACGTCGATGCGCCTGTCGGAGCGAGCGCTGCGTCCCCCGGACCCAGGCTCGGGTCTGCCTCTAAAGTCTTTGTCCATCGTTGCCAGCAGCTGTTCCGACATGAAGCGGCTGCGCGCTCCGTAGACATGCTTGTCTCCGTCGCGGCGCTGCTGCGTCACGTGATAGCGCAATGGCGCAACAAGTGACAAAGACTGTTTTGCTCGTGTCATCGCCACATAAAGAAGACGCCGCTCTTCTTCGATCATCTTGGGCTTTCCGGCTGCGAACTCAGACGGAAAACTTCCGTCCGACACGTTGAGTACGAATACCGATTCCCACTCTTGTCCTTTTGCCGAATGGACTGTCGACAAGATCAGGTAATCCTCGTCCAATAACGGGTCTCCGGCCAGGTCTCCTGCCGCGCTCGGTGGATCCAGTGTCAACTCGGTCAGAAAACGCTCTCTGGTCGGGTAGCGGCCAGATATTTGCTCCAGCTGCTCAAGATCGGCCTCTCGAGTTTCCAGGCCATCATAGAGTCGTTCAAGATGCGGCTGATACCAGCGTCGCGCCAGGGTCACCTGTGTCTGCCAACCATGGTCGCCCAACTCCGCGCCGGCTAAAGTTTCCAGCATCTCGCAAAAGCCCGCCCAGTCGCTTGCTGCGGCCGGAGGTGGCCGAAACTCGCGTAATGAGGAAAACAAATACTCCCCAACAGCTATGTGCTCGAAACAGCGGGCGGCAGTCGCCGGGCCCATGCCCGGTAGCAGCTTTAAAACGCGAAAGGCGGCAACCTCGTTTTTCGGATTTTCAGCCCACTTCAGGACCGACATCAAATCCTTGACATGCGCGGCTTCGAGGAACTTCAGTCCGCCGTATTTCACGTAAGGGATGTTACGGCGTACGAGTTCGAGCTCGAGGCGATCGCTATGGTGCGACCCGCGAAACAGGACGGCCTGCTCTTTAAGTTGCAGACCCTGTTCGCGATTCTCCAGAATTTCCGCAACAACATACTCGGCTTCCGCATCACCATCCTCGACCGTAACGTACTGAGGTTTGCTGCCATCCGAACGATCCGAAAAGAGATTCTTCCGATACTGCCTCTCGCTTTCCGCGATCAGGCAGTTGGCACTATCGAGTATGGGCTGCGTCGAGCGATAGTTCTGTTCAAGCGTTATGACCCGCGCTGACGGAATGTACTGATCGGGAAATCCGAGGATATTTTCAACTTCTGCCGCACGAAAAGAATAGATCGACTGCGCATCGTCACCAACCACCGTTACTCCGTCACCGTCCGGCTTCAGGGCGCCGAGAATCTCCGCCTGTACCAGGTTGGTGTCCTGGTATTCGTCAACCAGGATATGGTCGAACCAGGATCCGATCTCGTCCGCGAACTCCTTTTCAGCAACAAGATGACTCCAGTAAAGCAACAGGTCATCGTAGTCGAGCGCCTGGCTCTGTTGTTTGCGAAGGACGTAATACCTGAACAGTTCCGCCAGTTCGTCTGCCCAGTCGCTGCACCAGGGATAGGTTTCGTCGAGCGTGTCGCCCAGGGGCTTCTGCGCGTTGACACAGCGTGAGTAAATTGCCAGACAAGTGTCCTTTTTCGGAAATCGCCGGGCAACGCTCGTCAATTTTCGCTCGTGGCGCACAACATCCATGATGTCTGCTGCATCGCCCCTGTCCAGCACGGAGAAGCCCGGGTCCAGTCCAAGGTTATGGGCGTAGTGGCGCAACAGTCGATTCGCCACCGAGTGAAACGTCCCCGACCAGGGTAATCCACTCGCTGGCAAGGGCCGGGAATGCTCGTTCCGGGCCGCTGCCCGGAGGATAGATTCGACCCGCCGTGTCATCTCCTGCGCGGCACGTCGAGTGAATGTGAGCAAGAGAATTCGTTCAGGGCTGATACCCGAGACGACCAGGTGTGCCACGCGGTGCGCAAGGGTCATCGTTTTGCCGGTGCCCGCACCCGCGATCACCAGCAGCGGGCCCGCCTTGAGCCCATGCTCACTGCCGCCCTCGCCGTATTCCGCCGCAAGTCGCTGTGCCGCGTTCAGGATGCCAAGGTGGTCAAATTGCTGCTCCGCAAGTTGCACGCACGCCTCCCTCAAAAGTCTGTATTTTTATACAGTACTGGATGCATTTACAAGGTAGGTAACAGGAATTTCTCAATTGCCTCGGCAAGGGCCCGCGGTGCTTCGAAGTGCAGCATATGGCCGGCTCCCTCAATGGCAACGCTCTTGCTGTCCGGAAACATGAGCGCGGCAGCGCTATCGAAATGATTCGCAAACGTGCTGCTTCTGCCCACGACCAACAGCACCTCTGCCGTTGCGGCCCGACAGCATGCAATGGCCTCGGCGCGCCGGTAAAGGACGGGATTGGGCAGCTTATGACGCGGATCCGCGCGCAATCGGACAGTGCCATCGGGTTCTTCGATTGCCCATTCGCCGGCGACGAAAGCAGCCTCAGCTGCACCCATCGCAGGATGCCGTTTCTTGATGCGCGCGGCCAGGGCCTCGAGATCCCGGTATTCGGAGAAGCCCGGCGCGTCGGTCGACTGTTCTATCCAGGCCCGATAACGTCCCGGTGCGTCGCCGGGATCCGAGTCGGGAAGCCCGAAGCCCTCGACATTGACGAATGCCCGCACGCGCTCCGGCATCGTCCCTGCATACAATGAGCCTACATTGGCGCCCATGCTGTGCCCGATCAAGCGGACCGGCTCATTGGCCGAGTAGATGTCCAGCAGCGCGTGCAAATCGGCAAGATAATCCGGAAACCAGTAGCTCGTGCAGCGACAGGAGGACCGGCCGAAACCGCGCCAGTCGGGTGCCACAACGCGCCACTCCGAGCACAGGGTGTCGACCACGAACTGAAACGTCGATCCCGTATCGGCCCAGCCGTGCAAGTACATCAACAAAGGCGCATTCGGATCCCCCCATTCGTTGACGCAGTAATTTGCACCTCGAATAGAATACTGCTGCTGAGCGCGAGGCACTTTCGGTCGATAAGATTCATGAGTCGTCATAGCTCAATACTTGCACAACAATGGCGCTTGATACATGAATCAAGACCATCGTTAAAAACCACGCTACGCTTTTGTCCGTCAGGTCGTGTATAAACATGTTCAATACGAACAACCCATAACGCGATCCACCTGACGATTGACCTGATGACCTTCGAAATCGCACTGGTCCTTGGAATCCTGGCCATTTCGCTGGTCCTTTTCATCAGCGAAGTCATTCGCATGGATCTCGTGGCGCTGCTGGTTCTCGGCGCGCTTGCTGTAACAGGCCTCGTCGACTCGACACAAGCATTCGCAGGCTTTAGCAATAGCGCAGTAATCACGGTCTGGGCGATGTTTATACTTAGCGAGGGCCTGACTCGAACAGGTATTGCCGACATTATCGGCCGCCAGGTGATGCGCATTGGCGGGAAGCGCGAAGCTCCAATGATCATCGTGATCATGATCACTGGCGCTGTGCTATCGGCTTTCATGAACAATATTGGCGTAGCAGCGCTCATGCTGCCCGTCGTGGTCGGGGTTGCACGGCGAACACGCATCGCAGCGTCTCGACTGCTGATGCCGCTCGCTTACTCGACCCTTCTGGGTGGCCTGATGACGCTCATCGGCACGCCTCCCAACCTGCTGATCAGCGAATCCATGGCTCAGAATGGAATCACGCCATTCGAGTTGTTCGATTTTACGCCCCTGGGCGGCGCTGTAATGTTGATCGGCGTATCGTTTGTCGCGCTGGCCGGCCGATTTCTGCTGCCGAAGAGGCGCGCCGAACGTGACAAGCACGTCAGTCAGCGCAGCCTGCGAGCACGTTACAAGCTGCAAGAACGCACCTTTATGATGCGCGTGCCCGGAGACTCGATACTGGTGGGCAAATCGCTGGCGGAAAGCCGCATCGGCGCATCGACCGGACTCATTATCTTGTCACTGCATCGAGCCGGCCGCAGCGAAACGCTGCCCGGCCGACAGACCATCATTCGGGGCGGGGACGGAATTCTCGTGCAAGGCCGCATCGATCAATTTCGCGAACTCAGACGCTGGAGTGATCTTGTTATCGAGCGTGAGGCGCCGGTCCTCAAGTCGATGGTAGCCTCGAAAGTGGTGTACGCGTCGGTCACGATTGCTGACGGATCGCCCGTGATATCCGAGCTGGTCCGCCATGCGGCATTTCGCAGCAGATTCGATGTCGCCGTGGTGGGCATCTGGCGCCGCGATGCCTATCGCCTGACCAATCTCGCCTACGTTCCGATCAAGGTCAACGACAAAGTCCTCGTTCAGGGCGAGGTCGAGGCGATCGAGCAGCTCGAAAAATTCTCAGACTTCAGCGAGGTTGAGATCTTCACGCCTGAACAGCTGGCCGAGAAATACCACGCCGACGAGCGCATGTTCGTCGTTAGGCTGCCGAAGCAAAGTGACCTCGCGGGAGAGACGCTCGAGAAGAGCCGCCTGGCGGAAGTATTCGATTTCCGCGTACTTGCCGTGTTCCGTGACGGTGAGCTCAAGGTTATGCCGCGTGGCGACGAAGTCTTGCTGGGGGGCGACCTGCTCCTCATCGAAGGGCAATACAGTGATCTCGATGTATTGCGCGGACTGCAGGAATTGGAAATCGACACCAAGGTTCCGGCCAGCATCACCTCGTTCGAGTCGGATCGCCTGACATTGATGGATGCCACTCTCGATCCGCGAAGCTCGCTCGCCGGCCGATCGGTCGGTGAACTCAACTTCCGCGAGCGTTATGGCATCGAACTTGCGGGCATCTGGCGCGAAGGTGAGACGATCGGAACCGACCTTGCCGATGAGCGCCTGCAGATTGGCGATGCCTTGCTGCTGCTCGGACCACGCGACCGCCTGCAGCTGTTGTCGTCAGATTCCGACTTCCTGATCCTGACGCCGCTGGGCCAGGAACCGCCCGATACGCGCCGCGCCCCGCTGGCCGCGGCGATCATGCTCGGTGTCGTCGTTACAGTGATGCTCGGCTATGCGCCGATCTCTATTTCGGCGGTCATCGGCGGAACAATCATGGTCCTGACGGGTTGCCTGAACATGGAACAGGCTTATCGATCGATCGACTGGCGAGCGATTTTTCTGATCGCCGGCATGCTGCCCCTTGGTACGGCGATGCAGGATACCGGGGCCGCGACTTACCTCGCTGGCCAGGTAATGAATCTGCTGGGCGACGCGGGACCGTGGCCTGTGATCATGGGACTGTACATCCTGACGGCGATGGCCACGATGATCATCCCGACGGCAGCCCTTGTCGTACTGATGTCGCCAATCGTCTTGTCGGCGATGTCGGACATGGGCCTGGCGCCGGAAACTGCGATGATGGCTGTTGCCATGGCTGCATCCGCGAGCTTTACCAGCCCGATCTCGCATCCAGCCAATATCCTGGTCATGGGTCCGGGTGGATACCGGTTTGTCGATTACCTGAAAATGGGTGTACCGCTCACCATCGTAGTGTTCATTACGGTCATGGTTCTGTTACCCATACTCTGGCCGCTGGCACCGGCGTAACAGTTCCCGGACGCACAACAATGATAAGAAAAGGCGATTGAGGAGCATCGAGCATGACCAACAAAATCGTAATTGCGGGGGCCGGCCACGCCGCCGGCCAGGTTGTCGCTACCTTGCGTCAGCAGGAGTTTGACGGGCAGATCGTGCTGCTTGGAGACGAGCCGTACCTGCCCTACCAAAGGCCGCCTCTCTCGAAGAAGTATCTTGCTGGCGAATTGTCGGCCGAACGCCTCTACGTAAAGCCCGAGAGCTTCTACGATGACCCCCGGATCGACGTGCGATTGCGAACGAGGATCAAAGCAATCGATCGTACAGCGAAGACGCTACAAATTGACGATGACAAGGACGTCAACTACGACAAGCTCGTTCTGGCACTTGGATCGCGACCGAGAAAATTGGCTGTCGATGGGGCCGACCTAGAAAATGTTCACTATTTGCGAAACATCGAAGATGTCGAGGGCATTCGTGCCGAGCTTGATATAGGCCGCCGCCTGGTGATCATTGGCGCGGGTTACATCGGGCTTGAAGTCGCGGCAGTAACTCGCAAGCTGGGCCTGGACGTAACCGTGATCGAGATGGCGGAGCGGGTGATGAGCCGCGTCGTGTCACCCGAGATATCCGACTTCTATCAAATCGAACACACGAATCACGGTGTGAAACTCAGGCTTTCTACGGGCGTCAGGGCCTTGCGCGGCAAGAAACGTGTCAAGTGCGTCGAAACGGCCGACAGCGAGGAAATTCCAGCGGATTTCGTCGTCGTCGCTGTCGGCATCCTTCCCAATACAGAACTCGCCGAGCAAGCCGGGCTCGACGTCAGCAATGGCATTGTAGTCGATGACGGTTGCCGGACCAGCGATCCGGATATCTATGCGGTCGGCGACTGCACATTTCATCCGAACGATATCTACGGCCGGCGGCTACGCCTTGAGTCCGTCCATAACGCACTTGAGCAGGCGAAAACGGCAGCGAGCAATCTATGCGGCAAGGAAACGCATTACGCCCAGGTACCCTGGTTTTGGTCGGACCAGTACGATCTTAAATTGCAGATTGCGGGCCTGTCGGAGGGTTATGACGACGTCGTAATACGAGGTAACCCAGCAAGAAAATGCTTCGCCTGCGTGTATCTCAAAGACCGCCGCCTTATTGCCGTCGATGCCGTCAATGCGCCAAAAGACTTTGTGCAGTCTAAAGCCCTGATTGCGGCCCGTGCGATAATGTCGACGGACAAGCTCGCCGATGCGGAAATACCGTTAAAGGATCTGGTCACCTATACCTGATAGCTTGCCTGGTCGGTACGTCTGACTTATTCGCTGGACGATTCGTCCTCGAAATCTTCGACGCCGTCAGGCATTTCGATGAGCAAGCGCCCTTCGGCTGCAACCAGACCGTCATCGATCGAATACGCTGTTGCTGTCAAAGATTCGAGGCCTTCCATTTTCAAGCCTTGAAATGATCCCGCACCGCCGGATACTGCGGCCGTGCCCAGCGCGCCAGGCCCGGCCGTCAGGTCACCAATCCAGGTTCCTTTCCAGTTATTTGCCGAGCTGCGATAGGCCGGTATACCTACCTCCCTCAGGAACGTCCAGTAGTTCTCGAACTGCTCAATGAACAGGCTGCCATGGTCCGGCACGTAGACGTACCAAACACTGTCGACAATTGCCTCACCACGCAACAATCGGGTTCGTTCGGAGCGGGAGGAAAACTTGATGCCAATGCCGGCGGTTTGGCTGCGAGCGTCTCGCATGACGGTCGCCATCGCGCTGGTCAGACGAATCGATGGCTCCCACAACTGCTGCACTTTTTCGGGAAAGGGTTTGAGGCGAGAGTCACCATCGTTCGTATACACGATGGCATCGGATGGCACGCTCGAGAAATTGAGGCTGATGACCTCTGATTCTGTAACGGACAACGGCGAAAGACCACGGTCCAGAAGAAACGGGTTGTAGATCATCCCGGCGGCGAATATTGCCGCCCCAACCACCAGGCCGAGAAGCAGAGAGATAAGGTATTTCATCAGAGCAGTTCCTCACCACCGACAAAGGTCGTCAGTAGTTCGATACGACCTTGTGGTGCATCCTCTTCACCCGATGTGTCCGGCACCCAGCGCTCTGTCATGGAACCATTAAGCAGCCCGAATTCGCGCGATCCGGCGGTCAATTCGCCAATGCGGAAGCCGCCATCCAGTCCTTCCGGCCGCATACTCACAAATATCGAGCCCCGTGCCGGCAGGTGCAAGACCCAGTCGATCACGTCGACGGACCCGTCCTTTGCCGCGGTTCTGGCTGCAACGCCAACGACGGCGTCGCGTGCGTTACGAATCTTGAACAGTTCAACACGAATATCCCGGAGCATCTTGTCGGCGGGCCACTCCATTGCCGCGGGCAGTGGCTGCTTCAGATCCGGCGCTCCGACCAGAATTCGATCCATCGGCACATTCACGTGAAAAGACTCGATATTTCCGCCATTGGCGGCAACCGAGACGATCGATGCCTCACGATGTTGGTCGACCGCGGGGTACGCGTACAGCAGCCCGGCAGCGGCGGCAACGCCGAGCAAAATTCCGACTATGAATGTCTTCAGCAAAACAGTTCCACCTGGCGTCAATCGGCCAGCCAAATCAGCACAGGCGCCAAGTTTAGTTAAATTGACCCGGACGTCACACCGAAACTGGCTTTTTTTGTGACGGAGCGCACAACAAAGGGCCGCTCCGGCGCCAAGACCAGACTACCCAGGCCCCGTTCCAACTTCCCTCCTCTTGCCCCACGCCGGTACAATTCGGCAATCGGGCCACGCACGGCAGGAGCAGAAATATAATGACAACCTCGATTTGTCTCTGGTCCGGCCCGCGTAATGTCTCAACCGCTTTGATGTACAGCTTTGCCCAACGCGATGATGTTCGCGTCGTCGATGAACCATTGTACGGCCACTATCTTCGCGTAAGTGGTGCCGACCATCCCGGGCGCGACGATATTATTGCCAATATGAATTGCGACGGTGCGGCCGTAATGCGTGAACTCCTCGCCAGGCAGGAACGGGATTCATCCGTTCGCCTGTTTCAGAAGCACATGGCGCATCACCTGGTCGATCTTGATCTCGGCTTCCTCAGGGAGACGAGCAACATCTTCCTCATCAGGAATCCGCGCGAAATGCTGCCATCCCTCACAATCCAGCTACCCCATGCCTCACTATCCGACACCGGCCTGAAACGACAATGGGAAATTTTCGATGAGCTGCGCGCTGCGGGACAGACCGCCGTGATTCTTGATTCACGCGAATTGCTGCTGGACCCGGCAGGGATCCTCGAGAAACTGTGCGAACACCTCGGTCTCGACTTCGATCCCTGCATGCTCAGCTGGGAGCCGGGCGCGCTGGCCGAGGACGGCATTTGGGCGCCGCATTGGTACCATGCCGTACACCAAAGTACGGGATTCTCGCCCTATCAGCCGAAAGGTCCGTTCCCCGACGAGCTTCTGGAACTACTCGCCGACTGCAAGCCCTGGTATGACCGGCTGTTCGAGAACGCGCTCACCGGCAGCAAACAAGGAGAATACTGAGTGAACCCACCCGATCCGCGTAATGCCGACATTCTTGTCAGCATCAATGGACAACTCAAACACCGCGCCGAGGCATGCGTATCGGTTTTCGATAGCGTGGTTCAGGGTGGCGACGCCGTCTGGGAGGGTTTGCGCGTCTATGACGGGCGCATAGCCGAGCTGGAAGCCCACCTGGAACGCCTCCAGGACTCAGCGAAGACTCTCGCGTTTGCCGATGTCCCGTCATCCGACGATGTGCGCGCGGCGATCTTCGAAACGCTCGAGGCTAATGGCATGCGTGATAACACTCACATTCGGCTCACGCTGACCCGGGGCGAAAAAGTGACGTCGGGAATGAATCCACGATTCAATCAATCGGGGTGTACCCTGATCGTTGTTGCGGAATGGAAACCACCGGTCTATTCCGACGATGGCATTCGCGTTATCACGGCATCGACTCGTCGCAACTCGCCCCAGTGCCTCGATTCAAAGATTCATCACAATAATCTTCTCAACAATATCCTGGCTTCCATTGAAGCCAATGTCGCCGGGGTGGACAGCGCGATCATGCTCGACATCAATGGATTTGTGTCAGAAACGAATGACACCAACCTGTTCCTGGTCAGACGCGAGCTGGTGCTGACACCCTATGCGGACAGCTGCCTGCCGGGACTCACTCGCAAGATGATTCTGAGAATCTGTGACGAACAGGACATTCCCGCGGAGGAACGCAACCTGTCACTAACCGAGGTATATACAGCAGACGAAGTATTCACGAGCGGCACGATGGGCGAATTGACGCCGGTGCTGGAAGCCGATGGCCGCTCGATCGGCACCGGCGAGGTCGGTCCGATGACTACCCGCCTGCAAAAACTACATCGCGAATACGCCTACCAGAACGGCACGCCTTTACCGTTCTGACTAGCAGTTCGAGAAGTACCTCTGCAGATAATCGTCGAGGCTAATATTGTCGGATGCTTCTATAGCTTGTTGCCGCCGCACGGATTCGACAGCCTCTTTCTCGAAGACCTCACTCCTGGCCTCGCCCAGCGGTGTAATCGATGCAAAATAGTCGCTGTGGCTCCTGGCCAGTCCGAACGCGTATTCAAAGAAACTGCTTCGTGATTCCTCGAGGTCGGCGAGCATGCGTGCCGACGGTGTTTCCTCGGGATTTTCCAAAAGCTTTTGCATCAGCCGAACAGAGTCGGTATAGCTGTGGCTTGGGTCATTAGCGTCGATCACCTCGGCAACCGCAAGCACGTTGGACACTATCTCAGAAGCCCACGCCTGCAGCGGCACGGGTCGGCCGTTGCGCAAGAGACGAAAATCGGGGTCGCGCCCATATTTTGCGGTCCCGGTGTGGTTTTGACTGATTTGAGTCAGTGCCGCCTCGTCGAGTTTCGGGCTGTCCTCGACCAGGCAGTAAATCAGGAACGCCTCTATAAAGCGCATCGTATTCTGATTGATGCCGGATGGGTCAAACGGGTTGATGTCCAAAGACCGAATTTCGACATACTCGATGCCGTCCCTGCGGAGCGCCGCTGTTGGCTGCTCGCCGGATTTCGCCACCCGTTTGGGACGCACCGGCGAATAGAATTCATTTTCAATCTGTAGCAAATTGGCATTCAGCTGCCGGTATTTTCCGTCGAATTTCACGCCTATTTCTTCGTAGGCAGGCTCTGGCGTGCGAATCGCCATACTCAGATCGTCGACGTACTCTTTCAGACTGTTGAGAGAAATGTTTATCTTTGACTGGTTCTGGTTGCTATAGCCCAGGTCACTCATGCGCAGTGACGTGCCGTGCGGTTCGAAATAGGTGTCGGCGCCGAGCGTTTTCAGGCCTGCCGCTGCAGCCCCCGCGAAGGATTTGCATAACGCCGGAGAGGCGCCGAACAGGTAGAGCACGAGCCAACCCATTTGGCGAAAATTCCGAATTAGTCCAAGGTACTGATCCGACTGAAATTGTCTTGCTTCGTGGTCGATCCCAAGAACCTGCTGGTACACAGGCCAAAATTCCTTTGGCAAAGAATAGTTGAAATGTACGCCGGCGATGACTTGCATTTGCCGCCCGTAGCGGTGCCCCAATCCGCGGCGATAAATCGTTTTCATGCGCCCCACGTTGGAGGACCCGTATTGCGCCAGTGGAATGTCGGCGGCACCGGGAATCATGCAGGGCATGCTCGCCGACCAGAGCATTTCCTCATCAAGCTGTGCATACGTAAACTGATGAATGTCACAAATGCACTGCAACGCCTCCCAGGTCGTCGAGAAAGCCGGCGTTACGAACTCGAGCAATGCTTCCGAAAAATCCGTCGTAATGTAACGGTTCGTCAGGGCGGACCCGAGAGCAGCAGGATGTGCTTTCAACGATAGAAAACCGTTGGGGCCGATGCGCAGTGATTCCTTCTCTACGCCTTTGAGTCCGCCGTGCAGGGCTCCGCGGCTTGCAGCGGCAATCGCTGCCAGTCGCTTTTCAAATCGATGTTTCAAATCTCGTCCTTTGGAACGATCCGCTGTACCGAGCCCGCTCGCAGTTTTACCATAACAGTACCATGCACGTCTGACGGCTCCCGGGTTTCATATGCGTGAACCTGGGTTTCCGGGCCTGATCGCAGTTAAAGCCTCCTTATTGCCGCGTATTTGCTATTCTGGACCCGTCATCAAAATGACATAGTTGGGCTATCAACGTGGACATGAGCAAAACGATCAAATCGACAGGTTTGCTACTGCTGCTCACCTTATTGGTCGCATCACCTGCACATGCATTCCGCTGCGGCAATAAGATCGTCATTGAAGATATGCATGAACAGCAAGTGCTCAACGCCTGCGGCGAACCAACGGCGGTCCGTCACCTGGGCTACGCGGTGCGATACGTCGACCTGGGTAGTCGCCGCGGATCATTGCCTGGCCTTTCGGGCGGACGTTACCCCGGGTATGGTCGCTACACGGAGGAAGTGGTCGTGACCGAGTTCATCTATAACTTCGGCCCGCGCAAATTCATGCGACGACTGGTTTTTGAAGGCGGCTTTCTCGTGTCGATAGAGACGATCGGCTATGGCTATCGCGAACGAAGCGATTAGTCAGAAATGCCCCTGATGCCGCGTTTCTCATCCGGGATCAGGCATCAATCCCGGTAGTCTTCACAATGATGCACTGGATAAATAACGCGGAGCTAGACTGGCATGAATGAAACAAAGCGACGGCGCCTTCGTGACCGCTCCTCGGGCGCAGCCACTCTTATCAACGAGGGTTGCAAGATCGATGGCTTTATAAGCGGTAACGGGGATTTCCTGATCAATGGCGAAATCCAGGGTGACTGCGACGTAAACGGGACTGTTACTTTGGCGGATAACGGTGTCTGGCGAGGCACGATCAAGGCCAGCACAATCATCGTCTCTGGTCACGTCGAGGGTGATATCGCCGCTGCCGGCCAGGTCGAAATAACCGCGTCAGCAAAGATTAGCGGCACGGTTAGCGGTGAAGCCATTGCCGTTGCAGAAGGTGCGGTGGTCGAGGGCGTCATGAAGACAAGCAGTCAGACGGCTCCCGTCGAATTCGTCGAAAAGCGCATGAAAGACCACTAGCCAGGTCGGGTCCCAGGGTCGAGCTGCCATTGAAAATTTTTCCAAAACGGAAAGTTTCTCGTCAATCGGGCTGGATGCTACACTCGGACGCGTTACTGGCCGAACAAAAATGACAATATGATCGGCAATAGAATTCCGCGCATTTGGCTGCTGGCGGTGGCGCTTGGCGTTACCGCTTCTGTCGTGATGTTGTCCATTTTTTATGCGCAATATCGATGGCTCGCCAACCAGATCGTGGCGACCAGCTCCGAGGAGCACTTTGCGTTCATGCAAGGTAGCTATGAGCGCCGGACACGATCGAAGATCCATACAGTGGCGCACTCCCTGCCGCCCGAACTGGAAGCAGACGCCAGTGGCGCTTTGCAGCTGGCATTGGACCTCGCTGTAAACGCAGACGACAGTCTGACCGGTATTCGATTTACCAGCCGTACGGGGCAATCCGTGGAAAGCGGTAGCATGCCAACGGTGGGCGACCAGGCGGTGACGACCTGGTTCGCGGAGCAAGTCGTCGTTTCCTTTCCAGTCATCAGGAACAACACGGAGATCGGCTACCTGAGGGGGTCGTTCCGCCTTGACGAACTGAGCACGGAGTACGTGGCGTTCAAAGAGCACTTGGCTGCGAGCGAGTTGCAAAGTCGCCGGGCCAGCTACGTCTGGATCGGCGGCGGCACTCTTGCCGTGTTGCTTTTGTGCGGCGGCGTCGTCTGGCTGGTGATCCGCAGGCAATCGCAACGCATCGGACAGCTGAAGTTACAAGCGGAGAAATTCTGCGACGCCGATTTCGGCGACCCTTTGCCGGAGACGCGGGGCGATGACCTTGGCGAGCTTGCGGCTGTTTTCAATGATATGCGAGACAGGCTGCAGAAGACGACGATTTCGAGAGACTACGTCGACAACATTCTGTCCGGTATGAACGAGGCAATCATCGTTACTGGCGATGACGGAAAGATTCAGCGTATCAATACCGCGACTACGCATCTCCTCGGGTTTGACGAGGAAGACTTGCTGGGAATATCCATTGATTCCATTATCGACCCCAGCAAGGGCCACTCACTGGCCGTCGATGCGCCATCCGGCGTGCCGAAAGAAGTGACGTTCGAATCGAAGTACGGCGAGTCGGTTCCCGTTTCTTACACATGCTCGGTTGTCGAAGACAAGGATGGTGCAACAACAAATCGCATTTATGCCGCGCAGAACATCACCGAACGACGACGGGCGGAGAAGCGGATTCGCTATCTTGCCCGCATAGATGCCCTGACGAAGATTCCGAACCGCATGCAGTTTCAGCACCTGTTGCAGCGCGGCATCGCCCGCGCACGCAGAGCTGGGCGCCCGCTGTGCCTATTCTATATCGACGTCGATCATTTTAAGGAGATCAACGATACGTTCGGGCACCTCGCCGGTGACATGACACTCGAGACGGTTGCGGAAAGATTGGGCGCGGCCCTTCCCAAAAATTCCATTATCGGCCGACTTGCCGGTGACGAGTTTGCAGTGATGGTCGACGGCCTGGGTCCTGGTCATTCGGGCATGAAGACAACACGTGAACTGGCCCAGACGCTTCTCAAGCGACTTGCAGACCCCTTCTTCGTGCAGGGGCACGAAGTGTTCATGACAGCAAGTATGGGCATTGCTTATTATCCAAAAGACGCGCCGAACGTCATCGACCTGATTCGCAACGCTGACGCAGCGCTGTACCACGCCAAAAAGCGCGGCGGCAACGTCTTCTCGTTCTACGAACCGGAAATGAACGAGGCTTCGGTCGACAGACTGATGACGAAGAGCAAATTAAAGCGATCTTTCGAGCGCGACGAACTGCTCGTACATTACCAGCCGAAATACAACCTGGAGACTGGTGAAGTGTTCGGTGCAGAAGCGCTGGTCCGCTGGGAATTGCCAGAACGTGGCCTTATATTGCCTTCAGATTTCATACCGATTGCCGAGGAGTCGAGCCTGATTATCGAGATCGGCGAGTGGGTGCTGGATAAGGTCTGCGAAGATTTCCGGTCGTGGCGAAAGTCGGTCCGGTCAACCGGGAGAGTCTCTGTCAATTTGTCGCTAAAACAATTGCGGCAACTCAATTTTACCAAACGTATCAGTTCGATTCTTCGCAGCCACGAAGTGTCTCCGACGTCGCTTGAACTCGAGATTACCGAAACGACGTTGATGGAAAATCCGGAGCGAACGATCAAGTTGCTGGACCAACTTTATGGGCTTGGCCTGCACCTCGCCATCGACGATTTCGGCACCGGCTATTCGTCCTTGAGTGCGCTGCAACAGTTCCCGATTAGTACACTGAAAATCGACAAGTCCTTCGTGCGAAACATCGCTACAAATCAGGACGATGCGACGATTGTCGACACGATCATTCAGATGGGACGTAATCTCAATATGGACGTCGTCGCCGAAGGCGTCGAGGACGAGGCACAACTCAACTTCTTGCAAACACTGGGTTGTACCTACGCACAGGGCCTGCTTTTCGGTGACCCGATGAGCTCCGACAACTACCTGGAACTCTTGCTGGCGCAAGCCGAAGGTACCGATTCTCATCGGGCGCTGTTCGCCTGACTGACTCGTTCATTATATGTTCAGGTTGCAACTGAGAAAATGGGTGGTTTAACGTGCAACTCATTGTTTTTTCTTTGCCTTTCGGGCGACTTCACTCAGAACGGGCAACATGATTTAATGTTGCATCATGATTAGCCAGCCTGGTTCGAGTTATAGCTCTCCGGGCGTCACCAAGTAGATTCTATGAACACGATTACAAAAACAGTTATTTCTGCAGTAACAATGTTGGCGGCGCCACTGGCGTTTGCTTGTGAGTATCCGCATCGCGCGGACGTCCCCGACGGTACAACCGCGACAAAGGAAGAGATGATAGCGGGTCAGCGCGGTATCAAAACCTACATGAGTGAGATGGAAACATACCTGTCCTGCATCGAGGCTGCTGAGCAAGAAACAGTGGCGGGAAACGGTGAGCCGGACGAAGCGGCCAAACAGCAGCGTATCGAAATGTACAACAAGAAATATAATGCCGCAGTCGATGAGATGAATCTCGTGGCTGAAGAATTCAACGTGCAGGTTCGTGCTTACAAAGAACGTAGCAAGTAGTAACGACGCACGACCATTGTCAATTGGGAGAGCTTGAACCAGAAACGCCCGTCGATGACGGGCGTTTTTCCGTTCGGGCGTAAGGCTTCGGTGTACTATTTCAGTTCGCTGATTTCCCGACCCAGGTCGTGCTTATTCTCGGTGACTATTCGCTCAAGAACCTTGATGCGTTCCTCCAGCCGCTCAATCTGCGCGAGCGTTTCCTCGAGTTCGGGATCCTGAACTTTTTTCTCTTCGTTCTTCATCTTCAGATACTTCTGGATGGTATCCGCCGTAAAGACGATTGCAACAATGCAAACGACGTAAAACAATGTGCTCATTGACGGTCCCCTATGCGATGTCTGTTCTTCAAAGTTTTCGAAATTCCTGTTCTAGCTGAAAGCGAGGGGACGTTACCTGTTTTTCCAATTCTGCAAGCCGCTTATCGAGTGACTGGTAACGTTTTCGGACGTCTTTAACTGAAGGACCTGTCGACTCTGGCGTCGGCTCGGTGCTTGCTCGCGATTCTCTGTTTTTCCGCGCTCGGCGAGATCGCCGTCTGCGACTCGACCCCCAACAACATCGGGTCTCTATGACGCGTTCGTAGCGGCGGTGTGACTCTGCTGGAATCAGCAGAACCCCAGCCAGGTACGCAATTACTGTGACCGGCATCGCCATCAAAAAGGCAACGAATGCCAGAAAACGAGTGACTCTCAAATTCAGTCCAAAGTACCCCGCCAGTCCCGCGCAGACGCCGCCCAATAGCGCTCGATCAGCGTCTCGATACAGGCGTTGCGTGGGCGAATCGCTATATGAGTTCATGAGCGCCTCCAATGATCGCTGCGATACGTTCGCCAGAAATCATATTCCGTTCTGCGACCCGAATACACCAGTGGCTTCTCCTTTATCAGCAAGGTGGCCATGAGGTATGCAGCCGCCGTGACCCAGAAGAACAACAACAGACAAATTACCGCGATCACCCTTACCGTACCCAGTCGGAAATTGAAACGATCGGCGATGCCGGCACAGACGCCGGATACGCAGCCGTTTTCACGGTCCCGGTAGAAACCGCGCAGCGCTTCGAAATCCGTATCCCAGGTCTCTCGACTCATTCTCTGCTCCTCTCAAACGTTGCGATCACTCGGCCTCAGCGGCTCGATTTTTTTCGGCAGCGACACGCTCCTTTAACGCATCAAGCTCCTGCTTCACAGACTCCTCGGCCTCGAGGCCCGCAAATTCGTGGTTGAGGTCCTTGGGCAAGCCCAGGTCATACGCCTCGACCCTACCTTCGACATCATCGATGCGCCGGGTATAGGCCTCGAATCGAACCATCGCATCATCGATCTTGTAATCATGTATCTTCTTGCGAGCGGCCAGCCGGCTATTCGCCGTTTTGTGACGGGCCAGGAGCGCCTTTTGTCGGGTCTTCGCGTCTTCGAGTTTGTTCTCCAGACGCGCGATGTCCTCATTGAGTTTAGCCAGGCCTTCATCGACGACCAGGTAATCTGCCTTCAGTACATCGACGGCCCCTGAAACCCTGGACTTCTCCACCAGCGCTGCCTTGGCCAGATCTTCGCGGCCCTTGCGCATGGCGAGTTCCGCCCTGTCACTCCACTCACGTCGTTCGCGATCCAGAGTCTCGATCTTTCGATTCAGATCTTTCTTGTCGGCTATCGAGCGTGCCGCAGCGGACCTGACTTCGACCAGAGTGTCCTCCATCTCCTGGATCATCAGCCTGACGATCTTTTCGGGATCCTCGGCTTTGTCGAGAATGGCGTTGATATTGGAGTTCACGATGTCACTGAATCTCGTGAATATACCCATGAGTCTTTCCTCTTTTCGGATGAATCCTGCTTATAAATACTGCAGCAATCATGCCAAGTGCGTCGTATCCATATAATATATTGATTAATAAGTAATTTTTCTATTTATCGGGTCGAAAACCAATCCCTCGATTGTGTGAGTTTTGCTATTTATTGGTTTTTTTCACTACTTTATGGCCTAATTAGCTAATGTCATCCAGGCTCGAACCTCAACAAATCATCGGCGAGGCACCCGCGTTTCTGGAGATGCTCGAACATGTATCCAGGGCGGCGACCCTTTCGAAGCCGGTTCTGGTCGTCGGCGAGCGCGGCACGGGCAAGGAACTGATCGCCTCACGTCTGCACTTTTTATCCGATCGTTGGGAGCAACGCGTCGTCAAGGTAAATTGTGCGGCCCTGACCGAGACCATCCTGGAGTCGGAGTTATTCGGACACGAAGCCGGCGCCTTTACAGGTGCCGCGAAAACGCATATCGGACACTTTGAACGCGCCGACGGCGGGACATTGATACTCGATGAGCTTGCAACTATTTCGCTGCGCATGCAGGAAAAGATCCTGAGGACGATCGAGTACGGTGAAGTTCAGCGCGTAGGCGGCAATGAAACGTTGAGCGTGGATGTCCGAATAGTTGGCTCTACGAATTCGGACCTGCGTTCCCTGGCCGCCGAAGGACGGTTCCGAAAAGACCTGCTGGACCGCCTGGCATTCGACGTGATCACGGTTCCGCCATTGCGGGAAAGGGTCGAAGATATCCTGCCGCTCGCAAACGCGTTCGCCATAAACATGGCGAGCGAACTGAAATGGAGCTACTTCCCTGGCTTCAGTCCGCGCGCGTCGTCTGCGCTGCTCCGCAACCGCTGGCCCGGCAACGTACGTGAACTCAAGAACACCATCGAAAGAACGGTTTATCGTTCGCCGGATCCGGTACAACCGATCACAAAAATCGCAGTGGATCCCTTCGATTCGCCGTACAGCGTGACAGGCGACACAACGGCAAAGCCAAAAACTCCCGTGGCGCGACGCAGCCCGTTGTTGCCGGCAGACTTGCGACAACGGCTCGTCGATACCGAAGTCGATTTACTGCAGGCCGCCCTGGAAAAGGCACGCTTTAATCAGCGCCTGGCTGCCGATCTGCTGAACCTTAGTTATCACCAGTTCCGCGGTAAGCTGCGAAAGTTCGGTATAAGCAGCAAGCCCTGAAGCGTCGCGCACGCCGCTATTCGTCAACTTTCGTCGCGGTAACGCCTTACGTAGATCGCGCCCGTCACGAACAGGGCACAGACGACCAGGCCGCCCCACATTGACGGGCTGCTTATGAACCGAACGACGTCCAAATGGCCAAGCAAGCTGATGCTGTCAATTCCCGCGCGCCAGTGCTCCTCTTCGAAAAAGGACTCGAAATCCAGGGTGCGGAACAGCGGCATCGCATCACCACGATCCAGCACCGCGGTCGCGAAGAATCGCGTTCGCAGGATTATCCATTCGAGCAGCGGGATCAGGATTAACGGCATGAAAGCCATCAATAAAGGCGCACGTTTCGTCCATGCGGACACGAACAGGAACCAGGCGATAAACGGTGACATCCAGATACCGGAAGCCATCACAACGATGAACGCCGCCACCCAATTGTCGATCAGCGGCACCGAGCCCCAGATAAGAAGCCCCGCATCGCCGCCCTTCATCGACACCCAGATGCTGGTGATAATCAGGTTTACGATGTGCGTCGCGATGATACCGAGCACGGCCACGGCCGGAATGATAACAGTAGCCGTGATGAGCTTGGAAAGTACTGTCTCGGCGTCCGTGACCGGCATGGACCGCCAGAACAGGATGCTCTTGTCCTTGCGTTCGCCGTACAACGAATCGAGACAATAGAACACGGTCAGAACGGCAAGGGCGACCAGGAACAGCCAGGAAGTGCCCACGAAAAATGCGGTTAGCGCCGCTTCGCGCTCACCCTCGCCCGCTATATTGGAAGCGCCGAAGATCGCCAGATCCAGTTCCTTTGCAAAACCCGACGCGAATACGAGCATTGCGAGAACGCTGAGCGTCACGATGCTCGCGATCGCCAACGGCGTCACGTAGATCGAGCGATGCTCCCAGAATTCTCGTTTGACCAGGGCCAGTTGATTGCCGATCATTTGCGTGCCCCCTTCACCTTGGCGACAAACAGATCCGCCACTGACGGTGTGCGAAGCTCGCCCAGGTCTTCGAGGTTCTCCCGACTTACGTTCTCGAACAACAGAACGGCCTTG
>Ga0209567_10000301_pt1 | contig 27002 bp, 27 predicted proteins | sample COG_12_FD_184756 | JGI IMG/M metagenome (GOLD analysis project Ga0209567, IMG submission 184756) | Pelagic marine sediment microbial communities from the LTER site Helgoland, North Sea, for post-phytoplankton bloom and carbon turnover... | ecosystem: Environmental > Aquatic > Marine > Neritic... | reverse complement strand
CGGGCGCCATGATCTTACAGGGGCCGCACCAGTCGGCGTAGAAATCAACGAGTACCGGTACGCCCGCCCCCTGGACCACGCGCTCCAGGTCATCCCCGACGACCTTCACTGGACGGTCGAGAAGGAACGGGCGGCCGCAGTCGCCGCACACGGGCCGATCGGCGGCCCGATCCATGTCCACCCGGTTCAGCTTCAGGCAGAAGGCGCAGCGCAGGGTCGCCATCCGCCTTCCAGTCTCTGCTTCGTCCGTCATGGGTCGCTTCCTTGTCGGGTCACGTTCGGAGGCACGAGGCGCCACCAGTCGCGGTGGCCGCGTCAACTACTCGTATTGTGCGTCGCAACTTCGGATGTCAACGTTCCCTGTCCCGTTCTCGATTGGATCGCACGTGCGCATCGTACATACCGAGTCGTCGGTGGTGATGGGAGGGCAGGAGCGTCGCGTGCTGGCGGAGAGCCTCGGGATGCGCGACCGGGGGCATGATGTATGGATCGCCACGCCTCCCGGCGGTGCCCTCGCCGAGCGTGCGGCTGCCGTGGGACTCGACGTAATCCCCCTGTCGTTCCGTCGCTCCCTGCTGCCGATCAGCGCCCGCTCCCTCGCCTCGGTGGTCCGCCGCGTGAAGCCGGACGTGTTGAACTCGCACAGCTCGGCAGACAGCTGGTCGGCGGCCCTCGCTCGCTGGCTGGGTCCGCTCCCGGGAGCTCTGGTGCGAAGTCGGCACATCTCAGCGAGGGTCGCGCCGGGCACCCTTCACCGGTTCCTCTACGGCCAGGCCGACCACGTGATCACTACCGGGGAATCAGTGCGCGCGGATCTGGCAGCATCGGGGCTCGTCCCGCCGGATCGCTCCACTTCGATTCCGACGGGCGTGAACCTGGAGCGTTTCCAACCGCTTCCGGGACGGAGGGCTGACGCGCGTCAGTTCCTCGGCGTCGAGGCCGAGGGGCCGGTCATCGGTGTCGTCGCGTACCTGAGGCGGGACAAGGGTCACGCCGTCCTGCTCAGGGCGATCCCGCGAATCCTCACGTCCCAGCCCGCGTGCTCGCTGGTCATCGTCGGAGATGGTCCGGAGCGAATCAACCTCGAGGCACTGGCGAGGGAACTGGGGATCGAAACCTCGGTTCGGTTCGCGGGTCTCCGGGAGGACATACCGATCGTACTCTCGGCGTTCGACATCTTCTGCCAGCCGTCCGTGAGAAACGAGGGAGTACCCCAGTCGGTCCTGCAGGCTGGCGCCGCCGAACTGCCGGTCGTCAGCACGACGGTGGGCGGGATTCCCGAGGCCGTCGTGCACGGGGAAACCGGGTTTGTGGTTCCGCCCGATGATCCCGGCGAGCTGGCAGGGGCCATATCGACGCTTCTTGCGGATGCGCGCCTGCGAAGTCGAATGGGACAAGCGGGTCGCCGTCATGTATCGCAGCGGTTTTCCGTGCAGCGGATGTTGGATCTTACCGAGGAGGCCTACTCGGCCGCTCGGCGGTCTGCCCGGTCGCGGGGGGAGTCGGCGAGCCCGGGCTCGCCTGTACCGTGAAGGGGCACCTGCCTGAGAGTCGGTCCACGGGCGCGCGGCCGGCCATTCTCGCACACCGCCGCATTCACGCTCCCGGGACGCTCCCGGATCGCTGGGTTCTGTTCCTGCACGGTTTCCTGGGAGCTGGTCGGAACTGGGCATCCATCGGCCGCGGCCTGGTGAGAGAGCGACCGGATTGGGGCGTTGTCCTGGCGGATCTCAGACTGCATGGAGACAGCCAGGGACTTGCCCCGCCTCACACCGTCGCAGCATGCGCGAGCGACGTGAATTCGCTGATCCTGCACCTGCAGGGCAGGGAGACGGTGATTGTCGGTCACTCCTTCGGAGGGAAGGTCGCCCTGGCGGCAGCGCGGGCGAGCGGCGCGAGTCTGAAGCAGGTGTGGGTGATGGACAGCACTCCTTCTGCGGGGCGGACGGAAGCCGGTGCGGATCGCCTCCTCGCTCTCATGGCCAGACTGCCCCGGCGCTTCGAGAAGCGGAGTGAAGTCGTAGCTGCGGTGCAGGCGGAGGGTTTCGACGTCCACATCGCGGAATGGGTGGCCACCAACCTGGTCCGGCGCTCGGACGGGTATCATTGGAAGTTCGACCTGGCCGCCCTCGACCTTCTCCTCGAGGACTTCTACCGGGAAGACCTCTGGTCGGTCGTGGATCCGTCGGTTCCCGGTCGCGAGGTGTTCTTCGTCCGGGCGGCCCGTGGCTCGATTCTCGACGCCGCTTCCGCGGCCCGCATCGGTCGCCTGGAAGCCAACGGAGAGTGCGTTCGACTGATCGATCTGGAGGGCGGGCATTGGCTCAACATGGAGAATCCCGACGGTGTGATTGAGCTGCTCGTACGATTCCTGCCGCGCTGAGAAGAGCACTCCGCTAGTAGACTTCGCTCCACGTGCGGCCGATCGCGACGACCGGGTCGGATCGTATCCGCGCGCCAAGTAGACTGACCTCGCGGCTCGCGAGGCCGGCGCCCACGATCGCCCGCGAGGAGATCCGGTACAGGACGGTCACCGAGTCCACCCGGATGAGCACGTTTGCGCGCACGGAGACGGTTTCTCCTTTCACCACGTACGCGGCCACCGAGGGTTGCAGAGAGGAAGCCATCCAGGTGGCGAGGCCCGACTCAGCCAGGTAGAACGCCTGGTTCGACGCCGCGTGGCTGGTACCGATTCGCAGTTCGGCTCGGGCAGCCAGGAAGATCCCGGTCGCGCCAAGGTATAGCGCCGCGAGAAGGACGAGCACTGCCACCAGCGCGAAGCCTCTGCGGCCCCACGGCGAGACCTCTTCCGCGCTATTCCTCCGGTTCTCGAGATGCCACCACATGGTCACGTAACGCATTACCTCACACCGGCCCGAGCACTCGTGTACGCTGGACTCCAGGGGTCAACGTCGTATCAACCTCCACCGGACGCACCTTTTGCGCACCGTCTTTGCTTTTTGCCAGCTCAATTCGCCGTCCATTTCCCGCGTCCGAAGGCATGGGCGCTTTCGTGCGCACACCTAAAGTGTTGTCTCAATGCAGCATACGGCGTCGCTAATCCCTCCCTCCCACGACTGGCAACCGCCTTGCCCTGAATAGTCCGCAAGAACTCATGGAAAGGAGCGGAGGCCATGCACTACAGCGCTACAACAGAGGCTCTGCTCCACGCGATCAAGAACGATGTTCGCGACCGCGTGGATGACATCGTGGAGTTCGCCGAACACGCCGCGATGACGCTGACCTCGGAGGGTGAGGTAGACGCGGTTCTCGAGCGTGCATTGCTTGAAGTAGAGAAGACGCTGGCCGAGGCCGCCCGGGCCATGGCTCGGGAAATCCAGCGGGAGCGGATGTACTAGGGTTCTCGTTGCTCGCGGAACTCTCTCATGTTATCGATATGCAGGGGGAATCAGTCTTGGCCCCGGCGGGGAATCGATTCGCGAAGGGCGCAAATTGTCGCATCGTCTCGCGTGACCGGACCGAACGCGTGTACGTTGTATATTGAGCAGACACAGTTGATTACAGGGATTGATGCCGGAGACGATCCGGTGGCCGCGTTCTTGCCGAATCCGGGAGTCCGTGGAGTACCGCGGCGGAGCGGCTCGAGGAAGGACCCTGGCCGGTGGTCCGATCCCTGGAGTGCTGATTCGCGGAAGGCGGAGACGCAATGGACGAGAAGGGGAAGATGAGCGCACGAAAGAAAAAGGCGAAAGCCGCCGCCTTCCAGCCGGACGAGGAGCTGTCGATTGAGGGACAGGGCTCCACCGGCGACGAAGTCACGGGCGAGAACGAGGTCCATCCCACCTGGCTCGACCGGGTGCGAGAGGCCGCCGCGCCGGAACCCGACGAACCGCTATGGACTCCGGAACCAGTCGGCCCGGCTGATTCTGTGTGGGACGCAACCGATACCGTCGAGCCGGCTCCTCCTTCTCCCACCGTCGCCGACGTCGAGGCCCCCGCACCCGAGCCGACAGCTCCGGCGCCGATGGCCCCCGACCCCGGTGCGATCCCGGAGACGGCGGAGGCGGCCCTCGAAGAAAGCGTAGGGCTCAGCGTACGCCGGCTGCGGAAGGCCGCTGTCGAGATGGCCGTCCGGGACGCCGATGCGGACCTTCCCGACGTCGCGACTGTGGGTCGGGCCGAATCGGAGGCCGAACTTCGTGACCGCGCGGTAGCGCTGTTCCGGAACTGGCAGGCCCGGGAGCGCTCGCGGCTGAACTCACTGGTAGCGGAGCTCGAGGGCAGGATCACACGTACCCTGGCCGGCATTTCCCTCGACAACGACCGGTTCGAGCGAGTTGCGAGCGAACTGTTCCGTCTCAAGAAGCGCTGGGACATGAACCGCACGGTCGTCGAGAGTACGCTGCTGGAGGAAGAGACGAGCGACGAGGAGGACCAGCCGGCGACGCGCCAGTTCAAGACGCATTGGTATGCGCTCGCCATCGGCTTCCTGGGAATCGTCGAGTTCCTCGCGAACGCGCCGGTCTTCGGAGCGCTGCTGCCACGCGACCCGCTGACGGAACAGCAGCTACGCTACGTGGCTGAGACGAGCGAGGGATGGATGGCCGGCGGACTGCGGGTGGCGTCGCAGTTCATTCTCAGGCCCGACGCCGCTCTTCTGGCGGCCGGTGTGGTCACGTTCTTGTGTGTGCTTGCCCATTTCTTCGGGCACTCTCTCCGGTCGCTCATGATTCACCAGTCCGCTCGCCGTACGGGGGAGACCCTGGGGAAGCGGTCGGCCGGTGAGTTTGTCGTACCCATGGTGCTGTCGGGGATCGGCCTGGCACTCGTGATCGGGGTCCTCTTCGAGGCGCGTGTCACGTTGGGCGAGGTCGCCGTGGATCGTTTCGCCCAGGACAGCGCCAAGATCGAGGAACTTCGACGCACGGCCAGCTGGCTGCGCGTGGATGGCAACCTGGTCGCCGCGAACGAGCAGGCGAACCGGGCCGACGACCTCGAGGCCCTGGCGAAGGAACAGCGAGAGTACGCGGCTTCGATGAGCGGCCTGAGCTTCCCGATTCTGCTGCTCAATACGACGTTGATCCTGGTTGCGATATCGGCCGCCTACTTCCACATGCGGGATCGGCGGCGTGATCGGTTCAACGATACGCCGTTCGAGCGCCAGCGTCGCGAGCTGGTGAATGTCGGTGACGCCACGCAGCAACGAGTCGCCGATGCGATGGGCGAGGCTGTGCGTACCATCCGAGAGCTCGCGAGCTTACTTTCAGAGGCGCCCCTGCGGGAGGCGCCCGCGCTGGCCAGCCAGCTCGAAGCGACGATCGCGGCCTACCGGGCGGAGAACGGTCGCCTGCGAGGACTGGACGCCCGAGACATTAAGGCGTTCGCGGACCCGGTCGAGCTTCAGCTCGCGTTGGAGGAGCGGGATACGCGCAATCTGCTGATGCGCGATCCGGATGACTACGAAGCGGAGCGGCGCGGCTTGCAGGAGAGCTTCGAGAAGACTCGGGCCAGGTTTACCGAGGAGGCGACGGCATGGTGATCCGAAGGACCCGGCTGTTGTTGGCGCTGCTTGGAGCGGTGACGCTCGCGGGCTGCGGCACACAGGAGGGCAACGCCGCGGGCGGTGAGGGCGAAGGGGGCGTCGTCAAGCGATCGACGCCCCAGTTGGTCGTCTTCGTATACGACCGCTCGACGAGCATTTCGCACCACCAGCTCGAGCTGGCGCGCCAGCTGACGAACGACCGAATCCGGAAGCTGGATCATGGGGACCGAATCGCAGCTCACCAGCTCCTCCAGCTCTCGCTCGAGGAACCGCCGCAGCGCTGGTCTGAGACCGTCCCCCAGCGGCAATTCACCGAGCAGGCCATGGCGCGGGATTCAGTCACCCGGGCCCGTTTCCTGAGGGACGCTCAGGACTATCTCGTCGCTTTCACGGATACCACCGGTCGCGGCAACATCGATGGCACGGATATCCTCTCGACGCTGCATGATGTCGCCGCCGATCTCCAGGCGGCGCGGGGACGTGACGCGACACTCTACGTCTTCTCCGACATGCTGCAGTCGAACCGGACCATCGACATGGAGGGCCTGCGAAAGATGCCCTCGTCCGGGTGGATAGAGAGCCAGCGCGCCAACGAGACGCTACCCGATCTATCCGGCCTGTGCGTGTACGTGATCGGTGCCCGGGTGGACACGGGACAGAGTCAGCGCGTAAAGGACTTCTGGGAGGAGTATTTTGGGGCGACGGGGGCCACCTTCGAGTCGCGAAACTACACGCTGCGTCCGGTAGAGCTTCCAGAGCATCCCTGCACCTGAGGTAGATCCGGGATCAGCTCCCGGGCCTTCGCCATTCCAGCACCTCGACCCGGTCTCCTCGACTCACCGGTCCGGGCCCGTCGTGTATCAGGTTCTCACCGAACAGGACCTTGTCGTCCACGCGTCTGAAAGTGGCCAGGGTGCGCAGCGGTTCCCTGTTCCTGATTCCGGTGCGCTGATCGGTGGTCGTCACGACACAGCGTGCGCACGGCTTCACGACCCGGAATGATGTATCCCCGACCCGGATCTTCGCCCACTGGTCTTCCGCGAACGGCTCGCTCCCGTCGACCACCAGATTCGGCCTGAACCGATCCATGGGCACGTCCGTATCGAGGCGTCGATTGAGTTCGGCCAGCGACGCCTCGCTCGTGAGGAGCAGCGGGTATCCGTCCGCGAAGCTCACCAGATCCCCGGGTCGTCCGAACGCCGGGCTGACCTTGCGGCGAGTGGTCGACTGCATGAATAGGAGACGGCAGGGGCGTCCCACCAGGGCCTCCAGCCAGGTATCGGCCTCAGCGCCTGCGGTCAGGCCCTCCGTCCGGTCCGCCCATACATCGACAGGACGGACTTCCTGGTCAGGCTGCGGGCGGCGGACCCGCAGGGGAGACCTTCCCGCTGCGCGCACTTCGAGGCCTCCGCCGCTCTGGGTGACCTCGAGGGTGGCGAGAACCGGGCAGTCGCGCTGAGTGATCACACGGCCGTCGTCGCCCACCAGGCACCAGCGTCGGTCACCCTCGATCCCGAATCCGTCGAGCTTCGCCTCCTCCAGGGACAGGCCCCGGGCCGCCTTCAGCGGATAGACGTACAGCCCCGTGACACGCATGCAGGATCAGAAGGGCTTGGTGCGGGCCAGCCAGGCCCCCAGCACGCCAAGGACGGGGGCGACGAACCAGACCACGCGGCTCAGCTCGGGCTTCACGGTAGGCAGGGCCAACAGGCCGCCGATCGCCATCCAGATCCCAAGCTTGGCCCATGTCCAGCCTGGCATGCCGGCTCCCATCGCACCGGTCGCTCCCAGCCACCCGAATCCACCCAGCAGGATCAGGAGAAGTCCGATTCCGTAGGTCACTGCCGTCAGCCGCCGCGCGTCGTTGGATTCCCTGGTCCCGCCATTGATGCCGTACAGGGCGAGTCCCCCCAGCGAAAGGAATACCATCAGGATTCCTGCCACGTGCACGAGCTTGTATACATCGGGTGACATCAAGACAGCTCCCATCAAGTAGTTCGTCGGGTCGCCTTTTCCGGGGTGCCCCTGCGACGCCGGCCTGTCCCCGGCTACCTTAGGAGGTAGCGCCGCCGTGGGGAAGGGGCCTGGCGCCAGGACGCGGAAACCGAACAGGAGCGCAGCCGAATGAGCAGTCCGATCTACGAGGCCCGGGCGACCGTGCGATAGATCGACGGCGTACACCGCGAAGCAGAGATCGCTGCGGGGGTACGTTTCGAGATGGGCGTGCACGGGGTGATCAAGGAACATTACCGGTTGGAAGGGAAGAACCTGCCTCTTCCCGTCGACTACATCGTGGCGGCAACCGGCGGCTGAATGCTGGGGACTCTCAATGGCGCACTGGAGGTGCGCGGGATATCTCTGGCCCCCACAGACATCGTCGCCGACGTGGAGGGGACGAACGAGCTGGTGGACGGTTTGCCGGTCCTGACGCGGATCGTCGTTCGGTATCGCCTCACGGTTCCGGCTTCCGTCCGGGACAAGGTGGATCGAGCCCTGGAGAGGCACGCGTCGAAGTGCCCGACCGCGGCCAGCCTTGCCAACGCCGTGGCCGTCGAGTGGGAAGCCGAGATCGAAGAGACGTCCTGAACCTCTCCGGGTCCGAACCCGGAAAATCTCTTCGGGTCATGCAACGTGTGTCGGGTCTGGATGAAACCCCGGCCGGGGTCTCATCTGTCTTATCGTAATAAACCACAATGTGTTATGGAATCAATCGTGGTACGGGCCATGATCCTGCGATACATGGACTCCCGCCGGGAAAGCGGGCGATGGGACTAGTTGACCCGAGCCGACCTCCCGCGAAGGAGGGAGCCATGACACAGAATCGTCGCCTGGCGATCAGGGCCCTGGCGGCCCTGGGGCTTGCGGCCGCCGCCTACACGGGTCTTGAACTGGGGATTCGACTGGCAGCGGACGCAGCCGGTGTGTGGGGTGTCCTGGCGGCATCCGTCCTGTTCCCGGCTACGATTGCCGGGGCTCCGCTCCTGGCTCTGGCCTGGGGGCAATGGGATCCCGCCGTCGTGGTGTACGGGGGCAGTATCGCGGGCGGAATCCTGTACTCGCGATACCGGAACGGCACGTCCGCCCGCGACACCTCTTCTACATTTTGATATCCATCAACTCGAACTCGTAGACCAGCGTAGCGTTGGGCGGAATGGCTCCCGGCACTCCCCTGGCCCCATATCCGAGGTGGGGCGGCACGACCAGGCGGCGCTTGCCCCCGATACGCATACCGGCGACGCCCTCTTCCCAGCCGTTGATCACGTCCCGCCTGGCCCCGAGCTGAAAACTGCGGGCCTCCGCCCCCTCGCGCGTGCTGTCGAACTGTTCCCCATTGGGAAGCCAGCCGGTGTAGTGCACGACCACCACGTGGCCTGAACGGGCGGCGAGGCCGCGTCCCTCTTCGAGGTCCTGTATGTACAGGCCGGACGGTGTCTTCTGCATCTCCGCCAGGTCGATGCCGAGCGCCTCGGCGAAGTCCGCCGGAACCGTCGATTCCTGGTGAGCGGTCCCGTCGTCAGCCGGTCGTTCCGCCCGGCCCCTGTCGCGAACGTCACAGCCCGCGATGAGGACCAGGGCGAGCAAGGACACAGACTGCGCGAGTACGGCACGCGAGAATCGACGGCCCGGCGAGTGTACCATCCTACTCCCCACTTTCCTCGGGTCCGCGGCCTCCGAGATCCCGGTCGAGCATGAAGAGCGCTGCGCCATCGGCTCCGAACATCTTCATCCGCTGGATGATCTCGTCGATGCTCGCCTCTTCCTCGACCTGCTCGGTGATGAACCACTGTAGCATGATCTGGGCCGGCCGGTCCTGCTCTTCAACGGCGAGGTCGTAGAGGCCGTTGATGCGGGAGGTCACGAACCGTTCGTGCTCCAGGGACTGCTCCATGATCTCGAGTGGCGATCCGAACTCGAAAGGCGGCTTGTCGATTCCGTGCAGTTCAACGCGTCCGCCCCGCTCGATGAGGAAATCATAGAAGCGCATGGCATGCTCGACTTCCTCCTGCGCTTGCATTCTCATCCAGCTCGCGAATCCACTGAGGTTCCTGTCCGAGCAGTCGGCGGACATCGCGAGGTACATGTAGGCGGAATAGAGTTCGTACTTAATCTGCTCGTTGATGGCTTCCTGGAGCTTCTCGCTGGTCATCGATCGTACCATGTGTCAAAGGGTTGATCTCGCCGTCCGGCGATGCCGATGGCGTACCCATAACAACCTGCCCGCTCCACGGCAGGGCGGCAACCGGGACCGCGTCCTTTCCAGCCTCAGTGACCGATCCACACCGTCTTCACGTTGAGGAACTCTCTCAGGCCGAAGATACCCAGCTCTCTTCCGTAACCGGAGCGCTTGATGCCGCCGAACGGCAGCCGGGGATCGGAAGCTACCATTCCGTTGACGAACACCGACCCGGCCTTGAGACCTTCGACGAACCCTGCCGCGACGCGCTCGTCACGAGTCCACACCGCCGCGCCGAGGCCGAACTCCGTGGCGTTGGCCAGATCCAGCGCTTCGGCCGCTGACCCCACCCTGAACACGGGCGCCACCGGTCCGAACAGCTCCTCGACCGCCGCCGGGCAATCACTGGGCACGTCCGTCAGGACCGTCGGAGGATAGAAGTACCCCCTTCCCGGCGGCAGAACCCCGCCGGTTCGGAGACGCGCACCGGCCGACACTGACTGCACGACCTGCCGGTGCAACTCCGACCGGATCGACTCGGTGGCCAGAGGGCCGACGTCCGTGCCTGGATTCAAGGGATCGCCCGTATTCAGTGACTCCATCTGGTGGACGAACCGGGTCTCGAACTCCTGCGCGACATCCTCGCTCACTATGAAACGCTTGGCCGCGATGCAGGACTGCCCGTTGTTTATGATGCGCGCCTGCACGGCTGTCTTCACAGCGCTCTCGATGTCGGCATCGGAGAGGACGATGAACGGGTCGCTCCCCCCGAGTTCGAGAACGGACTTCTTCAGATGCTGGCCCGCGGCTCGGGCCACGGCCCGGCCGGCCGGCTCGCTGCCGGTGAGGGTGACGGCCGCGATCCTTACGTCAGCCACCAGCGCCTCGGCCCGTGCGGCGGGAATGAGAAGCGACTGAAACGCGCCGTGGGGAAAGCCTGCCTCCGCGAACACCGACTCGATGGCGAGGGAGCAGCCCGGAACGTTGGACGCGTGCTTGAGGAGGCCGGCGTTTCCCGCGATCAGGGCTGGAGCTGCGAAGCGAAATACCTGCCAGAGGGGGAAGTTCCAGGGCATGATCGCGAGCACTACTCCCAGCGGCTCGAACCGCACGCGGCTCTCGCGGGCTCCCGTTTCGACGACCTCGTCCGCGAGGAACGCGGCCCCGTTCTCCGCATAGTAGCGGCACACCCATTCGCACTTGTCCACCTCGGCGACGGCGGAGGCGAGGGTCTTGCCCATCTCGGCGGTCATCAGGCGTCCGATTTCATCGCGGCGAGCCCGCAGGCGGTCAGCCGCTGCCGAAAGCCACTCCGCTCGCCGGCCGACGGGCAGATCCGCGAACCCCGGCTGGGTGGCGACAGCCCGGTGCAGGAGATCGTCGAGTGCAATTTCACCCGGCGTCGCGTATTCCTGCAGCACTTGCCCAGTGGCTGGGTTCACGCTCTTCATGGACATGGTGGATCCTCGTCCTGGCGGAATGAAACCGTCGGCCGGGGGGTGCCGTAGTGACCCCAAGGAAGATAACCGCGAACCAGCCGGAGAGCCCGTGTTCCGGGTAACATTGCACAAGTACGCGCCAGTCCTGGCGGGCGTCGTCGTGGCGTGCGGTGGGCTCATTGGGTCTGCGCCGGCCGCGGGCCAGGAGCCCGACCCACCGCCTGACAGCCTCGCGCCTCCACCGCGCCCCGACACCATTCCCTCGGATACGTACGCCGATGAGGGAGCCCGGTACATGATCCAGCGCGCCCGCCAGGCTCGCGGCACGGAAGCGGCCGGTCTCGCCAGCTACGAAGCCACCATTACCGAACGCATATACGTCGGCCTATCGGCCTCCGGGTTCCGGCGCGAACGGGGACTCTTCGTGAGCGAGCAGATCGCCAGAGTGCGCTGGGACTCGGCGGGAACGGAAACCTACCGTTGGATGGCCAGCAGGCAGGAGGTGCCGATCATCGGAGACCTGGCCGACGACGAGGATCGAAAGGTCGAACGCGGCGACTATGGTGAAGATCCGGACGACCTGATTCCCCTCGACCCTACGGCCGACCGGTTGATGATGGGTGGCGAGACCTTCCTGCATCCGCTGGCGGACACGGCGGGCTTCCACTACCGGTTCGCGTCCGGCGATACGATACGGATCGTGCTTCCGTCGAGCGGCCGCGAGATCACCCTCGTGCAGGTGAGTATCGAGCCACGGCGGGCGGAGTTCGGTCTCCTGGCTGGCGCGGTCTGGTTCGACCGGGAGACAGCGGCCCTGGTGCGGGGCGCGTACCGGCCGGCGCGACCGTTCAACCTCGAGATCGACGAGCCGGACGACGCGGCGGAGGTGCCCGGGTTCATCAAGCCGATCACCGCGACCGTGGATCACATGATCGTGGACTACGCTCTTCAGGAGCTGCGCTGGTGGCTTCCATGGCGCATCCGGTTCGAGGGGGAGGGCCGGGCCGGAACCTTGCTCCGGGTGCCGGTGGCCCTGGAGATTTCGGTCGCCGACTACTCGCTCAACGAGGTCGATACGCTGGATGTCGCGGAAGAGGACCTCCCGCCGGGCTGGGAGCGGCACACCCACGAGCGGGAACTGGACGACGGTCGCAAGATCCAGGAGGTCATCATCGTCCCGCCCCGCGACTCGCTCCGGGAGTCGCCCCTGTTGTCCGAAGACTTCTTCGCCGGTGAGCCGCTGAGCTTCAGTCGAGCCGAGATCGACCGGATGGAGAAGGAACTGGATGAACTCACGGCGGCCCACACGTTCGTGCCCCCGGCCTTGTCGAGGTTCGGGATCTTCCGCTACAACCGGGTCGAGGCTCTCAGTGCGGGCCTGCGCCGTGAGGGGCCGGTCGCGGGCCTGACGGGATGGGGCGAGCTGCGCATCGGGATCGGCGACTGGATTCCGAACGCGGAGTTCGGGCTGCGCGAGGACCTCGCGGGCGGCAGCGTGGAGGCGTCGGCGTACTACCGCCTCCAGGCTGCCAATGACTGGGGAAACCCTCTCAACCTCGAGAGCTCGATCAACGCGCTTCTCTTCGGCTACGACTATGGCCAGTACTACCGGGCGGGCGGCGTGTCGATCGGTGTGAAACAGGAGACGGGGCGGGTGCGGCACGAGGTCACGGCGTTCGCCGAGTCCCACTGGTCAGCAGACAAGAACACCGACTTCTCCCTGGCCAACCTGCTGGGGCGCTCCGATCCCCCTCCCAACATGAAAGCGGACGAGATCGCGATCGCCGGCCTCTCCGGGCGTCTTCGAGTGCAGTCCGGGGTCGATCCCCGCGAGCCGATTACGACCGGGACCATGTGGGGGGAGGTCGGGGTGGGAGACGTGGAGTACGCCCGCCTGGCCATAGGCGCTGCCGCGACCCTGCCACTGTTCTGGCGGCTTGGGGGCAGCCTGGAATGGTCCGCCGGCACCACGTTCGGCGATGTTCCCACACAGCGGCTCTACTATCTCGCCGGTCCACAAACGGTGCGATCGTTCGAGCCGGGTCAGATAGCGGGAAAGGCGTTCTGGCTCGCGCGAACGGAGCTGGCGGTCGGTTACCCGCTCGTCCGGATCCTGGCGTTCGCTGACTTCGGATCGGCCGGCGATCTGCCGGATCTGGGGTTCGCCGATCCGTTCGTCGCGGTGGGTGGGGGAATATCCCTGCTGGATGGCCTTCTGCGCGCCGACCTGGCCCGGGGCGTCCACGGAGCGGGACCGCTGCGGTGGCAGTTCATGCTTTACCTGGACGCCCTCATGTAGTGGGCTTTTCTCCGGGCCCCGGCACCACGATCTTGTCCAGGCGGACGGTACCGCGAGACGAAAGGGCCGGGCTGATGGTCATCACTCCCGTCAAGGTCAAGATCTGCTGCATCCGGTCCCCGGATGAGGCCCGGATGGCACTGTCCTTCGGCGCGGCCGCATTGGGGTTGGTCTCCGAGATGCCAGCGGGGCCCGGCGAGCTTCCTGAGTCGGTGATCCGGGACATCGTGGCTGGCCTGCCGACGGCGACGGGCACGTTTCTTCTCACGGCGGTGATCGACGCGGATCGGCTGATCGAGAAGGTTCGGGCCTGTTCCGTGAATACGCTTCAACTGTGGGATCCGTTGGCGCCGCTGGACTACCTTCGACTGCGCGTGGCCCTGCCCGGCGTCTCCATCGTCCAGGTGATCCACGTGATCGATCGCTCCGCCGTGGACCAGGCCGTAGCGGCCGCGCGGCAGGCGGATGCCCTGGTTCTCGACTCGTCCAATCCGCAGGCGCCTTTCCGGTGGGAGTCCCAGGCCGGCCAGACCCACGATTGGGACATCAGCCGGGAGATCGTGGAGACGGTGGATTGTCCGGTACTGCTATCCGGCGGCCTGGACGCCGAGAACGTGGAATTCGCCGTGCGAACCGTCCGTCCCTACGGCGTCGATGTATGCACGGGTGTACGGAGTGACGATGCACTCGACCGTCGAAAGGTCGTAGCGTTCTTCGAGGCGTTGCGCAGAATCTTCAACTAGCTCAGCCGGACTTCAGTCGATCATCTCCACCAGGCGGGGCAGCACGACTCCGGCGGGCCCGAACAGGCTGACGTGGGCGACTTCGCTGATCGGCGTGCTCTCGAGATTGACCTCGAGGACACGGGCTCCTCGCGATCGCGCCCAGCGAGCGAACGATGCCGCCGGCTCGACCACTCCGGACGTTCCCACGACCAGCATGACCTGACACTCGCCGATCGCTTTCTCGGTCTCGGCAAGGGCCGGACCGGGCAGGCTCTCACCGAACCACACGACATCGGGGCGCAGGATGTCGCCACATCGCGGGCAGACGGGGACGGGCTGTCCGGGCAAGTCCGCGGATGGGCAGTGGTAGGAGCACGCCCGGCAGCGAACGCGCTTCAGCGAGCCGTGCAGCTCGATGACGTTCCGGCTTCCCGCTGCCCGATGCAGGCCATCCACGTTCTGGGTGATCAGCCAGAAGCGCTCGCAGCGACGCTCGAGGTCCGCGAGCGCCCGATGTCCGGCATTGGGCTGGACGTCCGCCAGTCCGGTGATCCGGAAGCGGTAGAATTCCCACACGTCTTCCGGGTCACGTTTGAAGGCCTGGGGGGTAGCCAGGTCCATGGCCGATCGGCCCTTCCAGAACCCCCCCTCGCCTCGAAACGTCGGGACTCCACTTTCCGCCGAGATTCCGGCTCCGGTGAGGACCGCGAGGCGGGTGGCCCCCGAAAGTACCTCGGCTGCCTCCCGCAGGTGTTGCTCGTCGCTGGCATCCATGTGCCCGAAGTCTCCGGTCACTGGTGAAAAGGGTACCGCTTCCCGCAAGTTATCCTCCCATGCGAACTCTCGTAATCCTGAATCCTGCGGCGGGCGGTCGCGCGGACGCTGACATCCTTCGCCAGCGCCTCCAGAGTCGGATCGAAGGCGAATACGTCTGCACCTCCGAGGCCGGAGAGGCCGTGAGCTTGGCCACCGAGGCCGCGCGCTCCGGTTACGACGCGGTGGTCGCCGTCGGCGGCGATGGGAGCGTGCGGGAGGTGGCGACCGGGCTGTACCTGGGTGGCGGTGGCCCCCGTCTGGGCATCGTTCCGGTCGGCACGGGCAACGATCTCGCTTCTTCCCTGGGGATCCCACGAGTGATCGAGCAGGCGGCTTCCGTGGCGATCGGTGAGCGCACCGCTGCCCTGGACCTGGTCCGGGCCTCCCGGCCGGGGGGAGATGAGGATCCGCGGTTTCTGGCTAACGCAGCCGTCGCGGGTTTCGGCGGGCGTATCGGCGACAGCATGAGCCCGGTCTTCCGCCGTCGCCTCCGACCGATCGCCTATCCGCTGGCGGCGCTGGGCCAGATCCGGGATCTGCGCCCCTATTCGGTGCGCCTGGAGGTCGACGGCGAGGCAATCGATGCGAGGGCTCTCATGGTCATCCTGGCAAACGGGCAGTATGCCGGTGGGAGGATCCGTTTCGCCCCGGGAGCGTCCACCGATGACGGATTGCTGGACCTCGTGATCGTGCACGCGGTCAGCCCGGCCAGGCTCGCTGGCCTCATTCCCCGGGTGCTGGCCGGCCGGCACGCCGGGCACCCCGGTGTTTCCCTGTACCGCGCCACCTCAGTCCAACTCCAGTCCCAGACGGACATGTGGATCAACCTGGACGGAGATACGTGGCAACCCGGCCCCGCGACCTTCCGCGTCGTCGCCGCGGCCCTTCGGGTGGCTGTTCCCTGACGGGCAACGCTAGCTCCGTCCTCGCATGTCCAAGCTTGCGAACACGGCAAACACCGGCCGCCATCAGTCGGCCCGGCTGATGCCCCCGGAGTGGGGGGTACAAACGCGAGACGAGGAGCGTGAGGAGATGAGAGTGAAGGCACTGGGCTTCGTTGCCGCGATAGCGCTGGCCGGAGTCGCGAGTCTGGCGGGGACGCTGAGCGCACAGGATGTGAGTGACACCGAGAGCCGCGTCCGCCTGCTGAGCGTGAGCCAGGGCAGCTATCTGGGAGTGTTCATCGCCGACGTGACGGCGGATGACGTAGGGCGCCTGGACCTGCGGAGGGAAAGTGGCGTGCGGATCACCGGCGTGGCGGACGAGGGTCCGGCGCGCGATGCGGGCCTGCAGGAAGAAGACGTGATCGTGAGCTGGAACGGCGATCGAGTCGAGAGCGAAGCACAGCTCCGCCGGATGCTGGGAGAGACCCCGGCGGGACGCGGCGTGTCGCTGGGGGTGATCCGGGGCGGCACCGAAATGCCGATTGACGTGGAGCTGGGTAACCGGGGCGGACCGGGCGGAGTCGTCACCCTGCGGTCCGGCTGGGACGAAGAGGGTGCCATCCACCTTCGCGAGCAGCTCGAGAAGACACGGGAGCACCTGGGCGACATGAATGTCCGGATCAGAGAGATGCCCCACGTCATGACGTTCATGTCGATGCGGGGTGGGCGTCTCGGGGTTGGGATCCAGGGCCTGGAGCCTCAGCTCGCCGAGTACTTCGGCCTCGGTGAGAGAACCGGAGTGTTGATCACGACGGTCAAAGAAGACTCGCCGGCCGCCGAAGCGGGCCTCAAGGCGGGTGACGTGATTCTCTCCGTGGGCGGAGAAGACATCGGGAGCGCCGGTGATGTGTCGCGACTGGTGTGGGATGCAGAGGCAGGGCCTGTCGCCATCGGCATACTGCGCGACCGGGACGAACGCACCCTCACCGTCGATCTTCCGGAAGCCGAGAGCGCCTGGCAGTCGGAGGACGGGGAGATGAACGGCTTCTTCTTCGATTCGGATGGCTTCGACATGGAGTTCGACTCGAACGATGCCCACGTCGAGTGGGTCGAGCCGCTGCGCGAGCTTTCGCGCTTCAAGGTGCTCGGGGCGCCGGGCGGTCCTGTCACGTGGGTTCCGGCCCGGTCGGCATGGCCGACGCGGCGGGCTCTGTCGATCTGAAGGAGCCTCATGCGGGGCGGCCGCCGGGCCGCCCCGAGCGGGGTCAGCGGGCGGCCCGGTTCCTCTCCCTGATTGTCGACGGTCGCCAGGCTCGCTAACCTTCCGCCCATGGCAAACGGAAGGGATCCACGCGAGATCATCACCCCGGACGCCTTCTCGGTGTCGCCGGACCTGCTGGGCCTCCCGCTCGCTCATCCGTGGCGCCGGGCCGCGGCGATTCTCATCGATCTGGCTCTGATCGGTCTCCTGACCAACGCGAAGGCCGTGCTGTTCGCCCTCGCCGGTGGGACCTTCCTGTTCTGGTTGGCGTTCCGCGGCCGGAAGGCCGGTCTCGGATCCAGGGCGGCCCGTGCCGCGATCGGTTGTGGTGGGGCCGTGACCGTGTTCGTGGCCGTGCTGGCGATCTGGGGATCGCTGGCCCTGGACGAGGACACTGTGCTGTTCGAGGCGGGAGGCGACGGTGGCGGGGCGGTGCCGGTCACTCTTGGAGCGGCGGCCGACTTCATGTCCATCTTCGGTTCCGCCGATTCGGTGGAAGCCGAAGCGGCGGCTAGCCGGTTGGTTCAGCGTCTGGTCGATGAAGGCGTTGCCCGGGAGGAGATTCAGTCGGTGCTCGACGGCCTGGAGCAGGACGACGATGATCCGGCGGCCCGGGCGATCAGCCGGGCCATCGGTGCCGCCGGTCAACCGGCGGACACCGCGCCGGGTGATGTGAGTCTCGATTCCTTGCTCGCAGTCTTCAACTCGGTGAGGGCCGCCGGGGACACTGCAGCCGAAGCGAAGACGGCCCGGTCCCTCGGTCGGCGGCTGGCGAAGCCCGAGTGGGAGGCAAAGGAACGGGAGGTCGAGCGCCTGCGGTCGCGGGGCGATCGACTCGAGGCTGAACTCGAATCGACGGAAGCGTCGCTGGAGGCCGAGCGGAATCGAGGGATCATCGCCACGATCATTGGTTTTCTGGACGAGTTGGGTCTGGGGATCGGCTGGTCCGGCCTGTACTTCACCTTTCTCACGGCTTTCTTCCGTGGACGCACGCCGGGCAAGCGGGTATTCGGGATTCGCGTGCTCCGGCTCGATGGTGGTGCTCTGAGCTACTGGATCGCTTTCGAGAGATTCGGCGGATATGCGGCCTCGTTGTTCACCGGGATGGAGGGCTTCTTCCGGATTCTGTGGGATCGGAATCGCCAGTGCCTGCAGGACAAACTGGCGGAGACCGTGGTGATTCGGGAAACGAAGGAAGTCCGCGCCCAGCTCGCGGTCGGGGCGGCCACACGTGCGACGTCCGAGCAGCCCTGGAAGGGCGGGCCGATTTCGGGCACTTGATCGGGCCCCATGTCGGGGGCGGCGCCCGCCAGCGCCGCCCCGGCGGGAGTCAGCCCTGGTTCAGGCGAATATCCCCCGACCCGGTGTCGACCTCCAGTGATCCTCCACCGCTCCCGATCCGGCCCCTCACGTAGTCGTCGTCCATCTCTTCCACGGTCATTTGGAACTCGGAGTGGATCTCTCCGGAGCTCGTATCCAGTTCCACCCGGGACTGCCACGAGGACGGAAAGGTAAGGGTGACATCGCCGGACCCGGTGTCCACCGAGACTTCACCCGGATTCGCCAGGAACACTACCTCGACATCTCCCGAGCCCGTGTCGGCGGCGAACTCGGTGGTCTCCACTCCCTCGAAGCCGATATCTCCCGAACCCGTGTCGACGCTCAACTCGCCGACCATGATGGCGCCACCCGTCACGTCGCCGGATCCCGTATCCACCATCAGGTAACCGCCGGAGACGCCCCGGGCTACGACGTCACCGGATCCGGTGTCCGCCGAGAGATCGCCGCGGGCGTTCTCCACCATCACATCGCCGGAGCCCGTGTCGAGAACGAGTTCGCCCGAAGTCTCCGAAGATCTGATGTCCGCCGACCCCGAGCTGACCAGGAGGTCACCGTCCACGTTGGACACGACAACCTCGCCGGCGGCCAGATAGATGCGCAGCGTTCTTCCGTCAGGAACCCGGATATCGAGGTTCGCATGGGCGTCCAGGCCACCGCCATCCTGGTGGATCTTAACCTTCCGGCCGCGCTCGTGGCCTCGATAGAACGTGCCGTCATCTCGAACGCGAAGCTCAGTACCGCCACCCTCGTAGGCGATTTCGTCTCCCGGGTACAGTACGCGGAGGGCGTCCACTCGCCCCACACCGTCCTGGTCCAGGTCGACGGCCCCCGTCGCGACCTCGAGCTGGCTGCCGTCGGCCCCGCCACGTCGGACCTCGACCGCCAGGGTCGAGCCGCCCCCGGTCACCGAAACAGTACCGGCGAGGTTCCACACGGCGGCCTCGCCCGAGAGTTCATACGTCTCCTGCGCCGACGCCGGCGTGGCCGCGACCAGGATTGTTGCCGCCAGGCCGGCCAGGCATCGACCGAGTCGGTACGTCGTTACTACCTGCCACATCGTGCCAACCTCCAGGGTCGGGTGGGTGTGAACGAAGTCGGAAAAGACCCATCTCTTGATGGACGCCTCGTGCGGCCAAAAGGTTGACGCCGTGCCGCTCCCAATCTCGACGCTCACGGTATATCTTCGTCAGCCATGAGTCGAGAACACCTGACCGGGCCGTGGTCGGTCGACTGCGACCTGTCTCCGCCGCGATTCATTGGGGCCGGACACTAGCCGGGAGGTCCACACCCTGCAATCGTAACGGGACGGAATCCTCCGTTGGGAACGGTTACATGAGAAACGGGGCGAGGCATGAACGTCCAGTTCTGGGGAGCAGCCCGGGAAGTTCCCGGCTCGATGCACCTGCTGAATGTCGGAGGTCGGCGAATCCTGCTCGACTGCGGCCTGTACCAGGGACGCAGAAAACACGCGTTCGAGCGGAACAGGGACTTCCCGTTCGATCCGTCGTCCATCGACGCGGTGGTCCTCAGCCACGCGCACATCGATCACTGCGGTAACCTCCCGACCCTGGTGAAGAGCGGCTTCAGCGGGAAGATCTATGCGACTCCTGCCACCCGCGATCTGTGCCGGCACATGCTGGTGGACTCTGCGCATATCCAGAAGTCGGACGTGCGGTACGTCAACCGGAGACGTAAGCGCCAGGGCAAGCGACCGTTCGAACCCCTCTACCTGATCGGTGATGCCCGAAAGGCCCTGTCCCGCTTCCGGCCGGTCCACTATGGCCGCGCATTCGAGCCGGCGCCCGGAGTGCGGGCGACCTTCATCGACGCCGGTCACATCCTGGGCTCCGCGTCCGTGGTGCTCGACCTCACGGAGGGCAGTCGGACCCGTCGCCTCCTGTTTTCTGGAGACATCGGCCGTAGGGGACTGCCGATACTGCGCGACCCGCAGATAGCCAGCGGCGCGGACTACGTCATCATGGAGAGCACGTACGGGGATCGGGAGCATGAGCCGCCGCCCCGCGCCCGGGAGTATCTGCGGCAGTGTGCGGAGTCGACCTACGCCTCCGGCGGCAAACTGCTCGTCCCGTCGTTCGCCCTCGGACGCACGCAGGAAGTGGTGTACCGGCTGAATCAGCTGTGGGAGAGCGGCGAGCTTCCGGCCATGGACGTCTTCGTGGACAGTCCCCTCGCGATCAACGTGACGGAGGTCTACAGCGATCACCCGGAGTGCTACGACCGGGAGATGCTGAACACCATGGCCACCGATTCGGACGGTGACCCACTCGGTTTTAAAAGGTTGCGATACGTGCGCTCGGCCGATGAATCGAAGACCCTCAACACGCGAAAAGGACCGGCGATCATCATCGCAGCCTCCGGCATGTGCGAGGGAGGCAGGATCCTGCACCATCTGCGGAATCACGTGGGGAAGCCCAACACGACCATCCTGTTCGTGGGATACCAGGCCCAGCACACCTTGGGACGACGTTTCCTCGAAGGGAAGCGCGAGGTCAAGATCCTGGGGGCTCCCTTCGAGGTCCGGGCGCGGGTGGAGCGAGCGGACGCGTACAGCGCGCACGCTGATCGCACGGGACTCCTGGGCTGGGCAGAAGCGGTGCGCGAAAGCGGCCAGGTGAGTCGCTACTTCCTGGTGCACGGCGAAGCGGACAGTGCGGAGGCGCTGGCCGACGACCTTCGGTCCGCCGGGACGGCCGCCGTGGAGGTGCCGGAGCGGGGAACCGAGTTCGAGTTGGAGTGAAGGGACGACCCTTCAGGGGCCGTCCGAGGCCCACTCCTCCAGGTTATCGCGGATCAGTGTCACGGCCTCGTCCACGGTGTCCACGCAGAGCGGAATCTCCAGGTCGTCGGCATCGGCCAGGTTGCCGTCCTCCGCGAGCCAGTGCTCGCGACCCCACTCTACGAGGTCGGGCCACATGCTGCCTACCATGATCAGAGGCCGCCTCTTCAGGTGGCCTACCTGGCACAGTTGCCACACCATCAGCGCCTCCAGCGTCGTTCCGATTCCGCCTCGCATCACGACGAAGGCGCTGGACAGCTGCACGAAGTGGTGCAGGCGCGAGAAAAAAGTCCCGTGGTGGTACAGCTTCTCGACGAATGGGTTGGGGGCCTGTTCGTGCGGCAGCTCGACGTTGAGTCCAATGGAATAGGTGCGATCGGCTACGTCTCCGAGGAGTTCACCCTCGTTCGCCGCCTGCATCAACCCCGGACCTCCGCCGGTGATGATGTCGCACCCCATCGCGGCCAGTTCTTGAGCCAGCCTCCGGACCTCCAGGTATAGGTCGTCACCGGCGTGCATACGGGACGACCCGAATACGGTCACCCGATAGTACGTGGGCCTCGGCGGCATGACGGCAGCGAGGTCGTCCACGACGCCCCACAGCTCGCGAAGCGACTTCTCCATCACCTTGTACATCAGGCGCGAGGCTTCCGGCGACAGGGCCGGCGTCTCGATCCGCAGTGCCTGGAGCCGGTTGGCGCCGTCGTTACCGTTTGTCTCCGTCATGCTGATCACCCTCACGTTTGCGGTGCTGGGAAGGTACGCCGGATCTCTCTCGCCCTCCAGAGCGGCGAAGAACCGAGAGGAAAGCACCGTTCTCCCCGCGGTCCACGATCTCCACTTCCCAGCCAGCCGGTCCGGCCATCGCCGACAGCGTATCAGGGTCCACGTACAACTGGCTGAACGGGTCACCGCGCCTTCCGGCGAACTCGAGTTGGAATTGGATTTCTCCGACGTAGCGGCCGTCCTCGCGAAGGGCCAGCCTGGTCTCGCCCTCCATGCGCCAGCCCGCGGCGAAGCGTCGCATATCGGTGGAGTCGGCGACGATCCGACCCCCGGGGGAGACGAGGCGACCCACCCCTGTGAGGAATCGGTCGAGCCCGGTCAGCGTTTCAGGAAGTCCCCAGCCGTTCATGAGCATCAGCACGGTGTCCCATGGGCCCGCGGGTGCCCCGAACACGCTCCCAGCCCGGGCATCGGACACACCCCGGCGCCGCAACAACTCCACCAGTTCCGGGAGAATCTCGACCGCGCACACCGGATGCCCCCGCTTCTGAAGAGCCAGGGTGTGGCAACCGGCCCCTGCGCCGAGATCGAGGACCCGACCCCGGCAGAAATCCAGGGCCCGGCGCTCGAGAGGTGGCAGGTCGTGTTCGTCCCGGAAGAACCAGCTGGCGGGGAGGGAATCGGAGTCGCCAAGGTCATCGACGACGAGGATGCTGGCGTCCGTGTCTCCCTGCTCGAAGGCGAGGAGCGCGCGGGCGTGGGGCTCCCAGCAAGTCCGGGTGACGGCCGATACTTCATACTCCGGATCGAACATCGTCACGCTATTGCCGTTTCATTTGTTGCCGTCTCGCCTGCATGCGGCGGCCACTCGTGCCGCCCGGACGTCGTCGCCGTACATTCCAACGGCACCCATTCGAGGAGCCCGCCGTGGATCCCGATTGTCCTTTCTGCGATCCCTCGGCCGACCGAATCTGGATCGGCCGAGATCTTACGATTGCCACACCCGACCTGTATCCGGCTACCGATGGTCACACACTGGTCCTCCCGCGCCGGCACGTCCAGAGCGTGTTCGACCTGTCGGGGGACGAGTGGGACGATATGTGGGACCTGGTGGCGACCGTGCGAAACGAGCTTCGTTCAACGCACGGGCCCGACGGGTTCACTGTCGGCATCAACGACGGTCTCGCGGCCGGGCAGACGATCTCGCACGCCCACGTACACGTGATTCCACGGCACCTGGGTGACGTCGCGGATCCGACGGGCGGCCTTCGCGGGATTCTACCCCACAAGGCCAGATACTGGGAGCGGTGAATTCCGGGCGCCGCGTATCGCCGGGACCCGGAATTCGCGGGGGTCAGTTCGGCGGAAAGTTCTTCAACATCTTTTCGACGGCGGCCTCGATGGTCCGGACACGCTGCTCCGGTGAGTCCATCTCGTCGATCGTCTTGGAGGCGCTACCACGCCACACCAGTTCGTTCTTCTCGCGGTCGATCACATCCAGGATGAGCGTGCCTTCGGTGTAGGTGCGAACGGTGGTTGTCGTCATACCGCCGCCCCAGTAGCCGCCCCACCACCCACCGGCTCCGTACCCGTACGTGTCGTACTGCTGCTGGTCCTGGGTACCCGTGTGGTAGGCGAACAGCACATCGGCCGAGTACTCGTCAGTCTTGCTGAACCCCTTCGACGCCAGGTCGCCATCGACGGCAGCGTACATGCGGCGCAGCATGATCTCGCTGACGCCTCCTTCGACGCCCTGGTCCATCCACGCATACGTCGAGAGACCACTGAAATCGAATGTCTCGTCCCAGTCGGAGTTCGTCGAGATACCCGAACAGCCCGCCGCGGCAAGCGTCAATCCAACGACCGCGAACCAATTGCGCATGGTGTTCTCCTGCAATAGGAAACTGCGAAGCCGAGCCACAGTCTACTCCCTCCACCGAAGGGCAACAACACTTGCACCAGTGAGCCCGATTTCGGCGTGCCACCGAGGGTCCGCAAGTGTCTTGTGACAGAGTGCACGTGCCTATATCATGCGGAGTTATCCTCACCGATCCTCGATCTGAGGAGTGGCCTATGAGACGGGTTTACTCCCTGTACAGCACCTCGGTTGGCAAGAAGTACACGATGGCTGTATCAGGTGCGATCTTCGTGTTGTTCGTGATCGTTCACATGTTCGGCAACCTGAAGGTCTATCTCGGACCCGAGGCCTTTAACCACTACGCGGAAGGGCTCCGGAGCTTCGGCGAGCCGTTCCTCGGTCACGAGTGGTTCCTGTGGGTCTTCCGACTTGGCCTCATCGCCTTCTTGCTGATCCACACGGTGGCTGCCTGGCAGACGTCGCGGCAGAGTTGGGCCGCACGTGGGCAGAAGTACAAGAAGCAGGAGAAGCTGATATTCCACTATGCGTCGCGCACCATGCGCTGGGGCGGCGTGGCCCTCCTCCTGTTCGTGGTCTACCACATCTTGCACCTGACGACGGGTACGCTGCACCCGGACTTCGTACCCGGGGACGCGTACCACAACTTCGTCACCGGCTTCCGCTCCCCGCCCGTCGTGGCCGTGTATTTCGTGGCCATGCTCGCGCTGGGACTGCACCTGTACCACGGGATCTGGAGCGCATTCCAGACCATGGGCCTGGACGGACCGCGCATCAAGAAGTGGCGTGAGCCCCTGGCGCTTGGTGTCGCCCTCGTGGTGGTGCTCGTGAACCTGTCATTCCCGGTGGCCGTCTACGCCGGGATGCTCCAGTAGAGGGGAGGGAGACATGGAGCTGCGCTCGAAGGTCCCCTCCGGTCCCATCGACCAGAAGTGGACGAAGCATAAGTTCGATATGCAGCTGGTGAACCCGGCCAACAAGCGGAAATACCACGTAATCGTGGTGGGTTCCGGTCTTGCCGGCGCCTCGGCTTCCGCTACGCTCGCAGAGCTTGGCTATCAGGTGAGCTGTTTCACGTACCACGACAGCCCGCGGCGCGCTCACAGCATCGCGGCCCAGGGTGGAATCAACGCCGCCAAGAACTACCAGGGAGACGGTGACAGCATCTTCCGGCTGTTCTACGACACGGTGAAGGGCGGCGACTTCAGGGCCCGCGAGGCGAACGTCTACCGGCTGGCCGAGGTCTCGAACGAGATCATCGATCAGTGCGTGGCCCAGGGAATCCCGTTCGCACGCGAATACGGCGGCCTGCTGGCGAACCGTTCGTTCGGTGGCGCCCAGGTGTCGCGAACGTTCTACGCCCGCGGGCAGACGGGACAGCAGCTGCTGCTGGGGGCTTACCAGGCCCTTATGAAAGAGGTTCACCGCGGGCAGGTTAAGCTCTATAACCAGTGTGAGATGCTGGATGTCATCCTTGTGGACGGTCAGGCCCGTGGGATCGTGACCCGCCACCTGGTTACGGGGAAGATCGAAGCGCATCTTGCCGACGCCGTCGCCCTCGGAACGGGGGGGTACTCGAACGCGTTCTACCTGTCCACGAACGCCATGTACTGCAACGTCACGGCGGCCTGGCGGGCTTATCGGCGGGGGGCCGGATTCGCCAATCCGTGCTACACGCAGATCCACCCGACCTGCATCCCGGTGGCCGGCGACTACCAGTCCAAGCTCACCCTGATGAGTGAGTCCCTGCGCAACGACGGTCGCATCTGGGTAAGCAAGACGGCGGGAGACGGCAGGGCGGCCGGGGACATCCCCGAGGTCGAGCGCGACTACTACCTGGAACGCATGTATCCGGCGTTCGGAAACCTCGTTCCGCGGGATCTGGCTTCACGCCGCGCCAAGGACATGTGCGACCAGGGGAAGGGCGTCGGTGACACGAAGCTCGGGGTGTACCTGGACTTCGAGGACGCCATCCAGCGCTTGGGCGCGGACGTCATCGAGGCGCGGTACGGAAACCTGTTCGAGATGTACGAACGAATCACCGGCGAAGACCCCTACAAGGTCCCGATGCGCATCTACCCGGCTCCGCACTACACGATGGGCGGTTTGTGGGTGGACTACAACCTGATGACCACCGTACCGGGGCTGTACGCGATCGGAGAAGCCAATTTCTCGGATCATGGCGCCAACCGGCTGGGTGCGAGCGCACTCATGCAGGGTGTCGCGGACGGGTACTTCGTCCTCCCGTACACGATCGCCGACTACCTGGCGCAGGCGAAGCTGGATCCGGTGGCCGAGGATGCTGCTGAAGTCCGCGGCACGCTGGAGGAGGTCCAGTCGCGCAACAACCGCCTGCTGGCCCTCGACGGAGACCGGACGATCAACAGCTTCCACAAGGAACTCGGCAGGATCGTCTGGGACTACTGCGGCATGGGCCGCAGTGCGGACGGCCTGAAGCAAGCGCTCGAGAAGATCCCGGTTCTGCGACAGGAGTTTTGGGAGAACGCCAAGGTCGTGGGGGACGGAGAGTCCCTCAACCAGACTCTCGAGCGGGCTGGCCGCGTCGCCGACTTCCTCGAACTTGCCGAGGTCATGTGCCTCGATGCTTTGGTTCGCGAGGAATCGTGCGGCGGCCACTTCCGTGATGAGCACCAGACGCCGGAAGGCGAGGCGAGGCGCGACGACGAGAACTTCACGCACGTGACCGTGTGGGAGTACACCGGCGCCGACACGGCTCCCCGGGAGCACCGGGAGCCCTTGGAGTTCGAAAACGTTCCTCCCACGCAGAGGAGCTACAAGTAATGAAACTCAAACTTCACGTATGGCGGCAGGCCGGTGCGTCGGTAAAAGGACGGTTCGTCACGTACGAGACCGACGCCAGCGAGCACATGTCCTTCCTCGAGATGCTCGACGTGGTGAACGAGGACCTCGAGTCGCAGGGTCAGGAACCGATCGCGTTCGACAGCGACTGTCGCGAGGGGATCTGCGGCACCTGCGGGATGGTGATCAATGGCCGCCCGCACGGGCCCTGGAAGCGCACGACGGTGTGCCAGCTCCACATGCGCGAGTACAAGGATGGCGACGAAATCTGGATCGAGCCGTGGCGCGCGGACGGATTCCCCGTGCAGAAGGACCTGTTCGTCGACCGGTCCGCATTCGAT
>Ga0209567_10000300_pt1 | contig 27093 bp, 24 predicted proteins | sample COG_12_FD_184756 | JGI IMG/M metagenome (GOLD analysis project Ga0209567, IMG submission 184756) | Pelagic marine sediment microbial communities from the LTER site Helgoland, North Sea, for post-phytoplankton bloom and carbon turnover... | ecosystem: Environmental > Aquatic > Marine > Neritic... | reverse complement strand
AAGATCGTAGTGGCTCTTTTCGAACGGCCCGACCGGCGGCAAGATGATGTCGGCATGGCGCGTGGTTTCATTGATGTACGGATCGACCGACACCATGAAGTCGAGCTGGTCGAGCGCCTCCTCAAATCGCTTCCCGTTCGGCATCGAGAGCGCCCCATTTCCGGCCATGCCGATGAAGCCTCGGATGCGACCCTCGCCCGGCGTCATGATCTCTTCGGCTAAGACCGAAACCGGAAACTCTTCGGCGAACTCCGGCCGCTGGCTCACACGCGACCGGTACCGGTCCCAGCTTCCCTGCGAGCCTTTAACCCCGCGGAGCACGTCAATGGCGGGAAGCGGGAAGGTCATTCCGCCCGGCTCATCCATGTTGCCGGTGATGACGTTGCTCACCATCATCAGCCAATTGCAGAGGCCGCCGAACTCCTGCATCGATAGCCCCGTTCGGCCGTAGCAGATCGCGGACTTCGCAGACGCCAGCTCCACTGCGATCCGCTCGATATCGCGCGCGCCGATGCCAGTGACCTCTGCGATTCGGTCGAGGTCGAACTGGCGTGCGAGCGGCTCGATCGCGTCCCAGCCGACAATGTGCTCCCTCAGTCGCCCGGGCGTCGCCAACCCACGTTCGAAGATCACTTTGACGATCCCCATGAGGAAGAGGGCGTCGGTCGAAGGTCGAATGAAGTGATGTTCGGTACAGTGCTCAGCCGTCTCCGTGCGACGCGGATCGATCAGCACGACTTTGCCGCCACGGGCGCGAATCGCATCGAGCTTCTTGTACGTGTTGGCGCCGGTCGCCATCTGTGCACCGTTCGAGATCTTCGGGTTGGTGCCGAGCATGAGGTAGTAGTCCGTGCGATCCAGGTTCGGGATCGTGGCCATGAACTGGTGGCCGAACATGAAGTACCAGACGAAGTTGTGCGGCTGCTGATCGACCGTGGAGCCCGTGTACGTGTTTCTCGTGCCGACCAGGGCGCGTAGCGGCATGACCGTGAGAAGCCCACCGATGTTGTGGGCGATGCTCCGTCCTTGATAGGTCGCCACCGCATCTTTGCCGTATTGGCGCTGGATGTTGGCCAGGCGCGTCGCCACTTCGTCGAACGCCTCTTCCCAGCCGATCTCGTGCCACTGCCCGTCGATCTTCTTCACGGGTCTGCGGAGGCGATCCGGGTCGTTGTGCACGTCTTGAAGGCCGGAAGCCTTGGGGCAGATGTTGCCCTTGCTCAGCACGTGGTCCTCATCGCCGCGAATCGAGAGGATCTCGTCCCCGCTGTACTCGACGGCGATCCCACACATGGTCTCGCAGAGATGACAGGTTCGGTAGTGGGTTTGGCTCATGTCAAAAACGTGCACGGCCTGCGGACCAGGAGCTTTCCGAATGAGGAGGTTCCATCGCCGCAGGCCGTATCACAGTTGGTGGATTAGATGCGTAAGTTACGAGGAGGGGTTGATGTGGCTACCAGAAAACGTACTTGTTGCGCGCGTAGTCCTGGCGCTCCTCGAGCTGGGCGGATCGGTCCATCGCGTCATAGTTCGCGAAAGTTGCGCCAAGCGCCATCAGGGTTGGCTTGACCGCGGCGAGAGGAACCTGAATCGCGACCGGCAGCATGCAGCTGAACCCGACGACGTCCAGGAAGTCAGCCGCTGGTACGCTCTGCAGTCGCCCCGCAATGAGCCCCTGGCTCATCTCCGCCGTCTCGATCCAGTTCTGCACGCCCGGATCCTGCTTCGACAGGACGATGAAGTAGGCGTCCTGTTTACCGCAGAACGGGCCGCCCTCTTCGATGATCTTCTGCTGTGCGGGGTGGAAGGTGGGATCGCTCAGCTCCGACTGGCAGGAGCCGTTGAGACCCCATGACATGCTGACATGCCGGTTGGCCCAGTCGGCCGACGAGCCCCAGAAGTTCGAGAGCTGGAGGCCGTAGTACGCGGCCACGTCCTCGTCGGGGAGTCGGATGATCAACGCCTCGTCGTCCGCGAGGTCGTACCACATCAGCATGTTGAGCTGCGTCGTGATGCCCAGACCGCCGGTTGGCTGCCACGGGATTGCAGTGTTGACTGGAATGTTGTTTCGGATGGTGTCGACGAAGGCTGGCCAGAAAGGGCCTTGCACGTCGAGGATCGCCTTACCGTCTAGGATCTGCTCCGTCATGATCGCCGGATCGAGGGGACCGGAGGGCACGCCGCGGCTGCCGACTCGCTCGATGTGAATCTCGCCTGGCGCTTCGTCCGCCCAGTTGCAGGCACTCTGTCGTCGCGCGATCTGGATTTGCTCGGACGCGAAGAGCTCGAGCCAGTTCGGCCCCAATCCGGGGTCTTCACAGGCTGCATACACTTCGAAGGAGCCGTCAGGATTGATCATCATGTCCTCGTCTTCGAGTGTCGGGCCACCACCGGTGCCACTGCCCGTATCGAACGTCGTGAGAATGAAGTCGGCCGTGTTGGTACGGTTGCCCCAGATGCGCCAGACGCCCTCGCAATCCGGGTTCGAGACTACGGCGCCCATGTACTGCGTGTCAGGGTTGTCGACGCCGATGCGGGTGTCCGGGTCATCGAAGCCGGCGAATCGCGGGTAGTTGCGCCGGCCGCTGCCGCTTGCGGTGAGCTGCGAGCGGTTGGTGCTGTTGAGAAAGGAGCTGATCAGGTCGTAGGCGCCAACCGCGTGTGCGTCGTCCAGCCCGAATGTGCTCGCGGAGAGGAACTCCTTTTGCATGTTGTCCACCGACTTCATGTAGTCGCGGAAGGCCTTGTTCATGTCATCGATGTCGGGGTCCGGATTACCCAGGCCTTGCGCGGCTAGATCTCCTGGGGTGCCGGACGCGGCGATCGCGAAGCAGGTTGCTCCGACGAGGAGCGCGCCGAGGACTGATTTGACGACGCGCCGAGAAACGGGATGGCGCGTGGGTGAGGTTCGTTCTGACATGGGGGTTCTCCCTTTGGGGTTGGGGGATTTCTGAAAAGAGGTTCAGTTGCTGGGGCGGGCAAGCTGCCCATCTGAAACAAGAGGCACTCTATGTCTCATGTTCCAGGAGAGGATGCAAGACACAAAACACCAAATTTGTATTTTGTATGATTCTAGCGTGATCTCGCTAGGATAGAGGGGCCTTCCTAGCTGCCTGGATCGGCAAACCGGGGCTCACGCAACGCGCACCGACGGATCGGCGCTCAGACGTTTGCCGGCGTGGATTAGGCCTTCGAACATCGGCTGGTCGAGGGCGTTTCGCTTTTCCGGGCGGCAGAGCCGAACGTCGGCAATCCCATTCTGCACTTCCACTTGGACTCGGTCGTTCACGGAGGCGTGGCCTTTTCCTACTTCTTCGGGCCCTTCCCGGGTTTCGACCGCCCGCCGTCGCGGATCGCCATCAAGCCGTTCTTGGTGCCGACGTACGCCGTGCCGTCCGGGCCGAGCGTGACGGGGTCGAGGACGTTGTTCCAGAAGCTACCGTTGCCGACCCAGACTTCGTAGACGCGTTCGCCGGTCTCCCAATCGAGGGCGCCGAAGTACCAGCCGCTGGTCGGAATGAACCCGAACAACGGCTCCCCGGCTTTGACCGAGTACGTGTAGATGAGCCCGTTTGCCGTCGAGAGTCGCGGCGTGGTTTGCGCACGGAACTCCTCGGTGTGCCAAACGAGATCGCAGCCGCTCCGGTCCCCGCGAACATGAAGGCGCGTGAGACCGGCGACCGTCTCTAGGGGGTTTCCAAATGGGCCCGGGTAGCCGGCGTTGTTCTCCAAGACGACGTCGTCGCCGTAGCCGATGGGCGAGTTCTCGGTGGCACTGGCTCCCTCTTCGAACATGGGGAACTCACAGATCTGCGTGCCATCGTGGCGACGGTAGACGTTGAGGTTGATTCGCCCGGCAGAGTTGTCCGCAATTGCGATGAGGTCGTTCTCGTCGCCGAACAGCGTCGGTGTGGTTCCCGACCCGGCCGACAGCAGGCCGCCTTGGCCGCCGTCGTTCAGGTAGGGTTTGCGCCAATCGACCCCGATTGAGCCATCCGCCTTGATGCTCAATCGGTACAAGGCTTCGACGGTGACCGCGTAGATGGCGCCGTCGGTGTCGATCGCAAACCCGTTTTGCAGGAACTCGCCGAGCTCTCGCGTCTCGAACTCCCCGGTGTTTTCGTCCAGGTAGCCGATGATCCCTGGCTGCGTCGTGAACCAAAGACGGCCGGTGTAGTCGGGGATCGCATCCTGCAGAGGCGCATCGGGATTGTTCAGCACGGCGGTCAGATCGTAGTCGTCGACCAACTGCCATTCCCAAGATTTCTTCTTAACTTGAACCGCTTCCCACCGTTGGATGCGCTGGTTGGCCACGCCGACGAGCGCGCGACCGAACTGGTCGACGTGAAAATAGCCGCCACCCGAGCTATCAGTCGTGATGTCCTCGGGCCGGCCCGCCGCCACCCAGGCGCGTAAGGGGAGCTCCTGCTCCGCCAGCACCGCGAGGGTGTGCGGATCCATCAAGAAGAGGCGCACGCGCGCGACGCCGATGCAAATCGTCACCACGTTGCCCTGCTGATCAAACACGACGGTCGGGCAGGTTGCAGCAAGCAGGCCGAGCTGACGTGAGCTCACTACAGGGTCAACCCCGAGCGGCGCCTGGTAGTTCAGGGTGTCGGAGTTGAAGTTGTCGCCGTGAAGGCTGTTGCGTCCCTGCTCGGCGAGGAAGTGGTTTGGCGGGATGAAGATCGGCGGCAAAGGGTTTGGCGTTGCTTCGGTTCCGACGAAACGCGGAAGGCCGATCGCCTCCGGAGTCCGGGGCCAAGAGAAGAGCTCTGGGTAGTCGGAATCCGGAAGACCGCCGTTGGCCGAGGCACGGGGTGCAAAGCCCGCGAACGCGAACAGCGTGACCAAAATAAGAGCGAGTGTGAACACGGCGGGGTGACGGATCTGATGCATGGGGAAGCTCCTGGTCTAGTATTGAAGGTTGAAACTCAAGGAAAACCAATAGGTGAAAACTCGGTAGTCGCCGGCACAGCCGGTGCGTACGACCTGGTCGCGCGAGCAGAGGTCCACCATCTCGTTAGTCCCGGGAACGGTTGCGGGTGAGCCATTGGCCGCGAGTCCGTCGCTGATGTTGCCCCCGCTGAACGTGAACGCGCCGGTCAAATCGAGCATGTACTTGTCCTTGATTTCCGGGTTGTTTCGGTCGTTCCAGTAGAAGCCCAAGCCCGCGCTGAAGTAGCCGCTGAGGCCGGCAGGTGGCGTGAAGTACTGGGCCCATTCCTCGGTTGTCGCTGACTCCGAGATCGCCGCACCACCTCGAATCGCAATCGGTGGCTTGATTCGGTATTCGGCGCCCAGTTTGACGGACCAGGCGGTCTTCCAACCAAATGGCACGACGATCGAAAAGCCGGGCAGATTGCCATCCGGGTCGGTCGTCGACACCGTCTGGTTCTTGTTGCCAGTCTTTGCGGCTCCGTGAAACTGCAGGCGAGCCTCGAGTGCGAATAGAAGCCGAGTTGTCGGCAGCCACGACACGCCGAAGTGGATCGCGTGTGGGATGTACCAATCGGAGCTGGCGTCGAAGGTCGCGCCACCCAGCAAGTCCGCTTCGGTGGTTCCGGTCAGTTTGATCTTCGAATACATCCGATACATCACGCCGATGCTGACCTTCGGATGAGGTTTGTACGTCAGTCCGAAACGCGGTGATGGAAAACCCACGCCGCCGAGGTCGTTCTTCACGCGTCCGTAGCCAAACAAACCAAGGGCCGCGAGGGTGTTCTGATACAGATCGGCGACCTGCTTCGAAAAGGGAATCCGCAAGGCAACGCCTAGCCAGAACTTGTCTGTCACGCGAAACGAAGTCCCGGCTGCAAACTCGCCAACGAAGAACGTGACGTTCAGGTCCTGTGGTTGGCCGTTGGTGCACGTCTGTGGGTTGGTATCGGGCACCCCACCGATGACCTCGTCGCCATCCAAGCATGTGACGTCATCAAAGGATGAGCCGTAACCGGTCTCGATGTAGATGCCCCCTACGAGAACGACGCGAGGCGCGATGCGTCCGCCGATGAAGCCAGAGGGCATGGGACCGTACCCGATCCCCGAATCGACCCGGGTGTTCGGACCTTGCACCGGCGCTCGTTGGTTCACGAAGAGGTTCGAGAAGTTGAAGGTGAAACCGAGCTTGTCGATTCCCTCCATGTTTGCTGGGTTGAGCGCCAGCGCCGCAGGTCGCTCCAAGAACGAAGTGCCGGTGATCCCCATGGCGATGCTGCGGCTGTCGTATGCGGTGGGCTCGGGGTTGGCGCTGGCAGGCGCAGCGCCGAGCACCATCACGGCCACGAATGCTGCTATTGGTCTGGGAGTCACCTGGCCCTGATAGACTAGATCCCACTTTGACACAAGATACAAATTATGTTTTATGTGTATCCAGCAATGTTTGTCAATGAAATCATTGGCTTAGATACCGGCGTCTGGGTGTGGCTGTGGGGATAGTTCGTTCGATCGGCTTGTTGGGGCGGCTCGTTGCTGACTCCAATCGCATTGGCTTCGACGCGATTGCAGAACATCTCGGTGGAGCGCTGCCTTTGTATCCGGCCTCCGTGGCCGAGCCCCGAACGCTCGCTTGGTTACTTAGGGAGCACGGAACCGAGCTCGCTTCGGGCGCCGATGTTCGTTCCGTCGAGCTTCTCGACATCAAGTCGATCAGCAGCAACTGCAACAACGCCGTGATTCATGTCGAGTCGGGCTCGACCCTGCCGTCGAGCCTGTTCATCAAGCTCCCGTCGGCGCAGCTCTGGACGCGGCTCTTCTGCAACTTGCTGGGCATCTGGAGCAACGAGTGCCACTTCTACCGAAGCGCTGCATCGCGCGTACCGTTTCGCGTTCCCAAAGCGTATGTGATTGCCGATCGCGGCTCGCGTTTCGTGTTGGTGCTCGAAGACCTTCACGCCGCGGGCAACCTACGACTCTTCACCAACCCTGACATGATCGAGGGAGTCAGCGTCGAACGGGCGAAGCAGTGCTTGGGCGCGTTTGCGTCGTTGCACGCTGCGTTCGACGGCCTCAGCCGCGAGGAACGCGGAGCGATCCTTCCCCCGGAGCTCCATCCGTTCAACTCAGCCAACGCACGCGCGCTGAGCCCTGTGCTCAGCCGCGCTGCGATCGGCCCCTGCCACCGAAAAGCGCCCACGCTCTTCCCCAAGGACGTGGTCGAGCTGTACCGGCACGCGATCGATCACTACGACGCCCTGATGAGTTATTGGTACAGCGAGCCGCTCACGTTGATTCATGGCGACAGTCACCTCGGGAATTTCTTCGTCACTGGCGAGCAGATGGGCATGCTCGATTGGCAGGCCGCGCAATGGGCCAAGGGTATCCGCGACGTGCAGTATTTTCTGATCAACTCGATGCATGAGGACCTGCTGGCCGCCAACGAACGCAAGCTTATCAGGCACTATGTGTCTGAGCTCGCGCGTCACGGCGTGACTCTCGACGAAGAAGAAGCCTGGGCGCAGTACCGCGCCTACTCGTTTCAAACCCTGATGACTTCAGTCGTCTCGCTGGGCCTCGGCACGATGACCGACATGGACGAAGTGCTGGCAGTCATACTCGAGCGTTCCGTGGCCGCCATCAGACGCAACAATTTTTCCGATTGGTTGAGCGCGCTTTGACATCACGGCCGGGCCGCATCGCTCATTTTGATTGCGCCGCCGATCGCGCCAATGAAGAACGAACCGTCGGGGTGCATGTGCACCTGACCGGTAATCGGATCGAAGAGAGTGCCGTCGCCTACGTAGGCTCGGAAGATTTCGTTGCCGGTCGACCATTCATACGCGCCCAGGTAGAAATGGTCGATCTCGTTGACATCGGGATCGGCACCGTAGCCCCAGATGACGCCGCTCTCGGTCGCAAGTTGGTTGCTGTTGATGATCGCGTCGTCGTTCTTCCACACGAGCTCGCAGCCGGTCGGGTTGCGGTCGCCGTCCCGCGTGACCTCGTATCGCTCGAGGCCCGGAAACATCGAGTTCGCCGGCAGGAAGGGGGCAACGAACCCGTCGTTGTTCGCGATCACCACGTCATCGCCGTATCCAATCGAGGAGTTTTCGGTTGCGCTTTCGCCGGGGCGGAAGAGCGGGGTCTTGCAGACCTCGGTGCCCGAAGCACGATCAATGACGAGGAGGTTGATCTGGACGTCCGCATTGTCGCAAATCGTGATCAGGTCGTCTTCGGTGCCGAATAGCGTGGGACTCGTGCCGGAACCTGGCAGGATCCCTTGAATTTCGCTGCCCGTCTCGTATGGCGCGCGCCAGTCCACCTGCACCTCGCCCTCGGCGTCTGCGGACAAGCGATAGAGAGCGGCGCAAGTCACCATGTAGATCGCGTCCTCATCATGGGCGATCGAGTTCTGTAGGACCTGGGTAGCGGTGGCCGTGGGGCAATCCTCGAGGTCAGGTGCGAGGTCGATCGTCTTCACGACTTCGGTGTCGAGGTTCACGTAACCAACTTCGCCGGTGGTGGCCATGAACCAGAGGCGGCCGTCGTAGTCGATGACGCTGTCTTGAAGCAATGCGTCTTCGCGAATGTACGGAGTCATGTCGATCGACTTATCCAGTACGAACTCCGGCGCGCCGTCGGTCACTTCGATGTGATACTGCTGAAGACTGTTCGGCGGACCGATGATGATGTTCTCCTCCGCGTCCATGGTGAAGTATGCGCCACCCGCAGAGTTCGGGATGAACGGACGCGGGCCGATGTCCCGTTGAGCAACGATGTCCAGGTTCTCGTTGTCGAACATCACCAAGTTGACCCTGGGGTCCGACCCGCCTTCGCCGATGAAGCACGACGCGATCACGTAACCGTTTTCCAGCATGGCCATCATCGCGCAAATACCGGTCAGGCCGCCCAGCCGATGACTGATGACGTCGATGGCCGGACCTGCAGGGCCGGGGCGATCGTACACACCGGTGTTGTAGTGATCGTTGTGGATCCGGGAGTCGCCGTCGTTGTTGAGGATCGGATGATCGGGAATGTTCTTCGGATCGGTCGGCTCGGGCGTCACCGTCTCGCCGGTGAACGGCTCGATGCCCAGTTCTTCGGCTGTCTGACGCGGTATCGGCGTAGCTTCGACGATCGGCTCGAACCTCGGTTCGCCACTCGTGGCACTGCCGCTGTCACTGCAGCCGACGACAAACAGCCCAATCAACCCCCAAAACAAGAAAGCAAAACGAGGACCTCCACAATGGGAGTAAGAAATACAATGCATGGTCGGGCTCCTTATCTGCGGTTCCACCGATGGGCAAATCGCTCGCCCCATTTGGCACATGACACAAGAACTGTCAACTGTTTCATTTCCAGAAAAAGGGGACAGTCCCCTTTTCGTGAGGGTTAATGATTGGGAGGGAAGCCGTGAAGCGCTGGGAAATACGGGGTCTGTCGTCGCGGCGCGTTCGCGTCTTCAAGCCTGATGAGGTGACGGCGCGAAGCCCAAGCGAGATCGACCCAGGTTCAGTCGGCCTGCGGCGTGATGACGTGGAGTCGATCTGGAGCGCGGTCGTGGACTTCTACAAGACCGGCTTTCATCCGGCGCTAGGCCTCTGCATTCGAAGGCGCGGCGACGTGGTCCTCGACCGCACGATTGGGCATGCGCAGGGCAACTCTCCAGGCGAAGCCGGCGGAACGCCTCTAGTCCCGGCAACGCCGAAGACGCTCTTCAACTTCTTCTCCGGTTCGAAGTCTGTGACCGCGATGCTCATTCACCTTTTGGCCGAGCGTGATCAGCTTCACGTCGACGAACCCGTTGCCACCTTCATTCCCGAGTTTGCCCGGCACCGAAAAGATCGAATCACGATCCGGGATCTACTCACGCACCGTGGCGGGATTCCAGCAGCACCGACCGATGTTGTTGATCTCGACATGCTGCAAGACCCACAAAGAATTCTGGAGATGGTCTACGAGCTAGAGCCAACCTACAGGCCCGGGACGGTCCCGGCCTACCACGCGGTCACGAGCGGCTTCGTTTTCGCCGAGATCATCAAGCGCGTTACAGGTGTCGACATTCGTGAGTTTCTCGGTAGAGAGATCTCACAGCCGCTCGGTATGAACCACTTCAACTACGGCCTGCCCGAGGAGAGGCTCGACGATGCCGCAATCGATGCGTGCACCGGTCCCAAGTTGATCTGGCCGCTCAAAGACATCTTCAAGAAGGCGCTCGGCATTTCCGTCGAAGAGCTGATCGGGCTTTCGAACGATCCGCGCTTTCGCACCGGCATCATCCCTTCAGGAAACCTCTTCGGAACCCCCGACGACATTTGCCGCTTCTTCGAGCTCCTCGTCGCCGGTGGCACCTTCGAAGGCACCCGTGTCTTTACTGAGTCCACCGTGCGCAGAGCGGTCGCGCCGCAGACGCCGGGCCAAGTCGACCGAATGATTCTCTTGCCCATGTCGTACTCGATGGGCTTCATGCTCGGTACCGAGCCGCTTGGCCTCTACGGCTTTCGTGCTGGCAGGGCGTTTGGTCACGTGGGGTTGAGCAACATCCTCGCCTGGGCCGACCCAGACCGCGATATCTCCGTGGCGCTGATGAACTCCGGGAAGCCGTTTTTCGCCCTAGATACGGCCTACTGGCCAGAGATCATCCGGCGTATCAGCACCCGCATCCCTCGCGATGGCAGCCGATTTTCATTTGACACATAAAACAAATGCTGTTATTTGTCTCAAATGCCAGCCAGCACTGCCGCCGCCGCGGTTCCCGAGGATACCAAGTCCAAGCAGGTTCGTGAACGATTACTAGACGCGGCCGAAGGCTGCCTCGAGCAATTCGGCCCCCAGAAGACTTCGATGGAAGACGTTGCGCGCGCCGGCGGCATGTCTCGCGCCACCGTGTATCGCTACTTCGAAAACCGCGACGCGTTGTTGCTCGGAGTTGCTTCTCGCCAGGCGTCGAACCTTGCATCCGAGGCGATTAGCTATCTGTCACAGTTCAACACGATCTCCGATTGGCTCGTCGAAGGGCTCCTCTTCACGCTCCGCGAGCTTCCGCAGCGGCCGGTGTTCGCGTCGCTGGTCACCTCCTTGGACTCCCGCTCATCGGGCAGCCTCCTGCTCGGCTCTACGGGCCTCATCCAGATCGGCGTGAACGTACTAAGCCCGATGTTTGCCAACGCTCAAGAGCAGGGTCTTCTCCGCGACGACATCGATCCGGAGATGCTGATCGAGTGGTTGCTCCGCATGCTCTGGACCTACCTCAACGCCCCCAGCCAAGTCGCCACCGACGAAGAAGGCATGCGCCGGCTCTTCCGCATGATGCTCATTCCCGCAGTCCTCAAGGACAGCTCCACCTGAACACCCAAACACGCGCTTTTTGGGCGAGACCAGATCGTTGACGGTACGATGGCTGCGGAGGTGGATATGGTTCGTAGTGTAATGATGATTCTTGGACTGTCCGTGGCGGTCGCAGCATTCGGCTGCAGCACCACGAGCGACAACGGCGGTGAAGGCGGCAACGGCGGCGAAGGCGGTAACGGCGGCACGACGACGCCGATGGATGCCTGCATCAACGTGGCCGATACTGCGCTTGTTTGTGATGCCGGATTTGACGACAAGGTCTCTACCTGCGCTCAAGGCGCATTGGGACAAGGCGCGGGCACTTCGACGTGCCTCCAAGCCGACCCGGGTCTGAACGCGGATTGCGCGGATTGCTACGGCGGTGTGACCCAGTGCGGTTTCGACAATTGCGCCGCTCTTTGCGCCGGTGAGCCGGACGGCCAACCTTGTCGCGGTTGTGTCTCCGAAAACTGCGATGCCGCGTTCGACGTATGCACGGGCGCAGTGGATTGTGGCGCTGGCGGCGCTGGTGGTGCTGGTGGTGCTGGTGGTGCTACCTAAGGCGCTAGCGTAGCCACAACTAGAACGAGGAACCGGCGCTGGATTTCCGCCAGCGCCGGTTTTTTGTTCGCCCGTTCGCGGCGATTTGTGTTTGACGCTCGAGACAGGTCATGTAATTCGTCTCTCAGATGAAACACATTCACCGATCCGGCTTTGCTCTTCAACGACCTCGCCCGCGATGACGACGACCCACTGGCTCAATGAACAACGGCAGGAGCTCGCGGTCGATCGCATTCTCGAGGCGGCCTCTGAGGTGTTCGTGAGCGAAGGGATCCAAGGCGCGCGGATGGGGAACATCGCAAAAGTGGCCGGCTGCGCCCGAGCAACCCTCTATCGCTACTTCCCGAACAAGGAAACCTTGCTGCACGCGTACATGGCGCGCGTGGCAGCAGACTTCAGAGCAGTGCTCGATGAGAAGCTCCGAGGCCTTCGATCCTTAGGGGATCGCATCGTCGAAGCAGCAGCGGTTTCGGTGGAGCTGATTCAGGAACGAGAAGATGTGGCCCCCTTTTTCAGCGAAGAGGGGCTCGGCCTGACGGCGCAGCTCACCGCCAACGCGGCAGCTCTCCGCCAGCAGCTCGCTCGCCAACTGCAGCGCGAGTCCGAGTCGGACCGCATTCAGGGCGAGCTTCGAGATGAGGTCTCGGCGGAGGAAGCTGCCGATTGGCTCACCCGGGCGATTTTCTCGTTCTCGGTCCTGCCTGCCGAGGCCCGCTCGGGGAAAGCCCTCCGGAAATACCTGAAGAAGATGCTGATTCCCGCTCTCATCACCGAGTGAGACAAAATTAGTTTTTTGTCTGGACAATGAGCCAGAGCTAAGCACAATGTCTGAGGTCCTGGGGAGCCGCTGTACCTTTGTCTACTCACCTCACATTCTGTCGCATCTGCGAAGCCTCCTGCGGGCTCGAAGTCGAGGTGCACGACAATCGCGTAACGCGGATCCGGCCGGACAAGGACCACCCCGTCACCAAGGGCTACGCCTGCGTCAAAGGCATCCGGTTCGACCAGGTCCAGCATGCGCCCGACCGCGTGTTGCGACCGTTGAAGCGGACGGGTGACGAGCTGACTCCGACCAACTGGGAATCGGCGATTGACGAAATCGGCGAACGACTGCGGGCGATCATTGACGAGCATGGACCGCAGTCTGTGGGCTTCTACATCGGCAACCCCTGCGGTTTCAGCACCACGATTCCAATCTTCTTGAACGGGCTCATGACGGCTGTCCGCACGAAGAAGGTGTTTTCGGTTGGCTCACTCGACTGCGCGAATAAGTTCCGAGTCTCCCATGAGATGTACGGCTCACCGTTCATGCTCACGTTCCCGGACATCGACAACACCAAGTTCTTGATGATGATCGGTGCCAATCCGGCGGTGTCCCATACGAGCGTCGTACAGATGCCGCATCCAATCACGGCGCTCAAAGCGATCGAAGCGCGTGGTGGAAAGGTCGTCTTCCTGAACCCGCGCAGAATCGAAACGGCAAAGGCGGTTGGCGAGCACCATTTCATCCGGCCGGGCACCGATGTGTTCTTCCTGCTGAGCTTTCTTCGCGAGCTTCTCGAGATCGGCGCGGTCGATCACGACAAGGTCGGACGGTACATGTCAGGCCTCGAGGATGTGGCGGCGATGGTGTACCCCTGGACAGCTGAAAAGACCGCAAAGGCTACCGAGGTGCCGGCAGGGGTGCTCCGATTGCTCGCCCGGCAATACGCCGAGGCCGATGGAGCGACGCTCTTTTGCTCGACCGGCGTGAATCAAGGGGGCTGCGGGACACTGGCGTTTTGGCTGCTCGAGGTGATCAACGCCGTCAGTGGCAACCTCGACCGGAAAGGCGGCAGCCTGGTCAGCAAGGGGGCCATCGACTTGCCGCGGATCGCAAAGCGAGGCGGGATGTTTCGCCGACGCCACAAGAGCCGCTTTGGCGACCTTCCCATGGTGGCAGACAACCTTCCAACGACGACGCTTGCCGACGAGATCCTCACGCCTGGGGAAGGGCAACAACTCAAGGCGCTTTTCGTCGTTGCTGGGAATCCCGTCTTGTCCGCCCCCAACCCCCATGGGCGCCTCAGCAAGGCCTTAGAAGAGCTCGACCTCTTGGTGTCGTTCGACCTCTTTCGCAGCGAGACTGCCGAGCTTTCGGATTTCGTGTTGCCCGGGCCGACATTTCTCGAACGGCCGGACCTTCAGATGACGTTTCAGTTGATGTCCGGCACGCAGCCAGTGCGGTACCTGCAATACACCGACCCGGTTTTGAAGAAGCCGGACACGGTGCGGGACGAGTGGTGGGTGTTCTCTGAGATCGCGCGCGCCGCCAGTTTACCGTTTTTCGGGAACCGCTTCGTCGAGAAGCTTTTCGATCTCAACAGGCGCGCCACCCTTCGCCCTGCGGTTCACGCGCGATTCGGCTTGAATCATGAGCGACTCCTCGGTCTCTTCACAGTGCTCGGCTGCGGAATGACGCCGCAACGCCTGGCCAAGCGATATCCCCACGGCCGGCTGCTGAAGCCAAACCGGCCGGGTTGGTTATTGAAACGAGGTCTTCTGACCCCGGATGGAAAGGTCGAGCTGGCGCCCATCGACTTTTTGGAGGGCGCAAATGTGGAGCTCGAAGCCGGCTATCGACACGAGCTCCGCTCCAAGACCGCGCTCAAGCTGATCGGCAAGCGCGAAAAACGCGGCCACAACTCCTGGATGCACAACATTCCTGCGCTTGGTGGAAAGGCCCAGGAGACCAACCGGCTATATATGCATCCTGACGACGCATCGGAGGCTGGATTGCGTGACGGCGACCTTGCCGAAGTGCGGACCGAGCACGGCACGGTGCATGCGCCGGTCCAGATCAGTGACGACCTGATGCGCTACGTCGTCGCGGTGCCCCATGGCTGGGGGCACCGGGATTCGGGGCTCCAGTACGCGAGAGTTCATCGCGCCGGGGTCAACGTCAACGCCTTGGCCGGCGACGGCGCACGCAACACCGAAAGGCTTTCGGGAATGGCGCAACTGACAGCGTTCCCGGTTCAAGTGAAACGGGCGGATGCGCCCGAACTATCAGAGGAGCACTAGGAATGGACACCGCGGCACTAGGCGAAGAACAAGTCGAGTACGATCCGATTTACGATCCCTTCAACCCGGAGCTGATCGCCGACCCCTATCCGTTCTACGAGCGGCTGAGGGACGAGCATCCGGTTTACTACAACGAGCGAATGGATTTCTATGCGCTGTCTCGCTACGACGACATCTTCCACGCGCTCCGGAAGCCGCAGATCTTCTCTTCGGCGCAAGGGCTCACGCCGGCGAAAGACGAGATCAGTCAGCTCGGAATTCCACCAACGTTCATCATGATGGACCCGCCGGACCACACGAGGCTCCGGCGCTTGATTACCAAGGCGTTCACGCCCGACACCGTGAAAGAGCTCGAACCAACCATACGGCAGTTCGTCATCGACCATGTTGAGGCCATGAAGCAAAAAGCCGCCGATGGAGAAGAGGTCGATTTGGTCAAGGCAATTGCGTCTCCGCTGCCGACGATGGTGGTCGCCAACATTCTCGGCGTGCCGCCGGAGGACCGCGAGAAGTTCGACCCCTGGTCCGATGGCATCACCTCGGCCTCTGCAGACTTTGCGCTCGACATTCAGCAGGCGATCGGCGCGGTGCAGGGCCTGGTTACGTACTTTGGGGCGATGTGCCAGGCGCGCCGGGCCAAACCGACCGGCGATATGATCAGCAAGCTCACTCAGGCCGAGATTGACGGTGACACGCTCACTGACTGGGACATCCTGGGCTTCTGCTTCGTCATGATCGCTGGTGGCAACGACACCACCACCAACCTGATCGGCAACTCGATGAAATTTCTTCACGACTACCCCGATCAGCACCGGGAGCTGTTGCAGAAGCCATCACTCATTCCGAATGCAATCGAAGAGTTTCTTCGAATCGAGTCGGTGGTTCAGGGGCTTTCGCGCACGACGACCCAGGACGTCGAGTACTACGGAACGGCGATTCCGGCTGGAAGCAAGGTTCACAACCTTTACGCATCTGGCAACCGCGACCCGCGGCACTGGGGCGACAACGCAGACGAGCTCGACATCCACCGCGAGATCGACCGGCACCTTTCCTTCGCGCAAGGGCCGCACTTCTGCATCGGTGCCCACGTCGCGCGTTTGATGGTCCGAACGTACTTCGAAGAGATGGGCTCGCGGATCGGCGAGAGCTTCGAGATCGACTGGGACCGCGCGGAGCGCAGGCAATCGGCGTTCACACGTGGCTTCACGAAGATCCCGATCCACATCAAAGCGTGAGCATGATCCGAGTACGATTTGAGCCTTCCGGTTTCGAGGTCGACGCCGAGCCCGGCGAAGCGATCATGGACATCACCGATGCGAACCCGGCAGCGGAGGTACCGTACTCCTGCCGCGCGGCTACTTGTGGAACATGCAGGGTCGAAGTCGTCGAGGGCGGCGAAGCCCTCTCGACGGCCGACGAGTTCGAGCTCGAAGTCCTCGACATTTTCGGCGACACACCAGACAAAGTCCGCCTCTGCTGCCAGACCAAGCTGGTCGGCGGCTCCGACACCCAAGTCACCCTAAAAGTCTGCGAAGACTAAAAAGGGGACTGTCCCCTTTTAAAAGGCGGCTTTGACGGCTAGGTTGATGCCGAACTCGTTGATTGTGACACCGACGAGGTTGATCTGGCCCGGCTGGGAGGGCGGATTCGGGAGGGTGTTGGGGAACAACAGGCCCGCAATCTCACCGGCGCCGTGGGAGTACTTGAACGCTGCAGCGAAGGCGAGATAGAAGCCGTCCTCGCCCCGCTCCGGAGGCTTCTCCCGATTCGCAAAATCAAACCCGATCGTGAAGCCGTAGAAGTTAACTTTCGAATCGGAAAAATCGGTGGGCGTGTTTTCCGGGCTGAAGTCGGTCGAAAAGCCCAAGCCCAGCTTGAGCTTTTCCGTGAGACGGACGATTGCCCCCACGCGCACGTCCGCCGTGGCGTTCCAATTGATGTCGAGCAGGGACGTTCTGAGGGGGAAACCCACGATGAGGTCGGCCTCGATCCAACCCCACTTCCCAACGTAGGCCGCCCCAAGTCGAGTGAGCCCACGTTCGACACCCGACCAGGTACCGTTGAGCTCGTCGATCTGGGTGCCGCTGAACTGAGGCGCACCAGTGGGTGGGGAGATCTGCTCCGTCGCGGTCGTCTCGTTGTTGAGGTAGACCAGGTAGCTTGGCGTTGCGGCCATCCAGCCGATGCGAACTTCTGGAATTGGCGCCCATTGTAGCCCGAGCTTCATCTGTAAGCCGCCTCCCGAGATCGCCTTGTTGAGACTTCTATCGAAAGTTCCCCCAGCGCCGCTCGCGTAGGCTCCGGAAATGATCTCGGTGAGGCGCTGTGTGGCGATCACGATGTCGAACCCGCCGCCCAGGAGAAACTTGTCGCTCTTCTTCCAGGCCAAGGCCGAGCTCAAATGGTACAGTGACTTCGTCTCGTCCGCGGTCGCAAAAAACTCGGAAGGCTCGGTAGAATCACTTTGCGTCGAAACCGAATCCTGTAGGAATCGACTCAGCGAGCGCGAGAAGAAGAATCCGATGCCCCAGCGTAAGGCGGGCCGCGGGGAAGCGACGAAGGTCAGCGCTCGGGGGATCGCCTGCACCGCCGAGAAATCGCCCTCGCTCTGCTCTCCGCTTTCGAGAGAAAGCACCGCTGGAGCGCTGATGATATTGTAGCTGAGCACCGCGCCCGTTAGGTCGACCGCACGGCTGTCGAGGCGCGCCACTCCAGCCGGGTTGAACCACATTGCTCCGCCCGTATGCACGTTGGCCACCACCGCGCCGCCCGTGAGCGCAACATCGGAGCCGGCAACCACGTCATCGTTGTTCCCCGCCGCTGCCAGGTCCGGGGCGACCAGCAGTGCAATGAACAGAACCCCCGAAGCGCGAAGCATTGCGTGGATAGTAGTCGCAAAAGCGATTATGGGAAGGTCGATGCTCAGCCGATCGGCTCGAGAATCACCACCGGGATGATGCGGTCGGTCCAGGTCTCGTAGCTGGCGAAGTCGGGGTAGTGAGCCACTAGCTTGGGCCAAAGCGCTTCTCGCTCTTCGGGCGATGCGGTGCGCGCGATCACCTTCATCTTGCGGCGCTTGATCCGAACCTCGCATTCGGGGTTGGCGATGAGGTTGTTGTACCAGAGCGGCTCTGTGGGAAGCCCGCCCTTGGACGCGACGATGATGATGTTGTCGCGATCTTCGATGAAGAGCAGAGGCAAAGTCCTGGGCAGCGCGCTCTTGCGTCCGGTGGTCGTGAGAAGCAACACCGGAATGCCCCAGGGGAATGCGCTCCCAACTCGCCACTTCGACCCGAGCAGACCCCCGGTCCATCGGTAGACCGCCAGATGCACCTTGGACATGGTCTTGATGATCATGCCCACATAGGGCTTGTCGAGGCCCCCGGGCTTGGGCTTGATTTTCACGGTGTCTGTCGCCATGGCGCGTGGCTTAGCCTTTCTGTGCTCGCCGTAAGACCGCACCGTACAGTTGATCGATCGTCCGTAGCGGAAGCTTTTCGAGAGTCGATCGCAGCTTGTCCGGCTTGACCGAGTAGACCGGTTTCGGCCGTTTGGCGGTGAGCGCGGTGTCGATGACCTGAGCCAGGATGTCGGGGTCGCGTGCGGACTCGATCTCTTTGCCGGCAAGGGCCTTGAGCTTGCGAAGCACCGGGGCGAACTTCGGTGTTTCGGCCTCCGCCGCGGTGAAGGCTTTTTCAATGCCCGCGACCATGTTGGTGCGGAAAGCGCCGGGCTGAATCGTGACGACCTTGATACCGAGGAGCGCGAGCTCGCGGCGTAGCGCGGTCGAATAGGCCTCGATGGCGTGTTTGCTCATCGCGTAGGGGCCGTTGAATGGCGCCGCGCTTTGCCAACCCGTTTCGGAGCTGAGGTTCACGATGCGACCCTGAGCCGCCTCGACCAAAGGAAGGAACGTCTTGTTGACCCGGTAGGTCCCCATCACGTTGATGTCGAGAATGCGCGCGAGTCGCTCCTCGGGGATGTCCGTCAAGGAGCCGACACCCATGACGCCGGCGAAGTTCACGATCCCATCTAGGCGATCGGTTTGGCTTGCGACGGCGTCGTAGGCACTGTCGATGCTCTCCTGGTCGGTCACGTCGATGATGACCGGGACGACATCCGGATCGTGCATCGAAGTGCGGAGCAAGTCTTTGCTGATATCGGCCGCGAACACTTTCCAGCCGTTCGCGACGAGGCGTTCGACCGTTGCATGGCCGAGGCCTCCTCCGGCCCCGGTAACGAATGCTGTCTTCTTCGTCATGCGTCTTCTATAAACCGCCCGCGCGCGGTTTCAATGCGCCTAGTGGGGCCCGCGATGTGCCGACTCGGCGATCCCCAGCTCGGCGCGCGTGCTCTTGATGAGGTCTCGCAACCAGAAGACCTCGTAGTGATTCTCGTCGTGGCTTTCTTTGAGGAGCGTTTCATAGGTCGCGAGCTTGGCGCGTAAGCGTTTTGCCCCCATCTAGGCGCCCACCTCGGTCATGGCGGCAAAGTCGAGGGCGAATCGATTCGCTGTCCGTTTCACGCTTGGGAGTTTGAAGTACGCGCACCACGGGCTACGACAAAAAGGGCCGGCTCACCGAACAGCACACGGTTGCGACGTACTACGGGCCCGCTGTCCAGTTCAGCAAGATGGACGGAGAATTCAACACCGTCATCGTCAACGCACACACGCCCATCGACGAAATCAATCTTGAGCTTCGGATGGGACTCCTCGTGCAGGGCATCGATTACCGCACCAAGACCGGCCGCCTCCTCGGCGACATGTGGATCGACGCCCTGCAATCGGGCTATTTCCAGGACGTCGCAATCTGGGAGCACAAGCAATGGCAGGACGAGCCCATGCTCTGCGACGGCGACGGACCGATCGGTGACCTCCACCGCTGGTACGCGCAATTCTATGAACCCTTAGCAAGCTAAGCAGGAGTCAGGTCTTCCGCCCCATGCAGGCGTCCATGACGTCGTCGCCGTACATCATGCGATTGATCTCCTCGAAGTCGTCGCCCTGGGGGATGCTCAATCCGCCGCAGATGCCGAAGATTTGGCCGGTGACCCACTTGCCCATGTCGCTCGACAGGTACACCACCCCGTCGCCGACTTCTTCCGGGGTGCCGCCGCGTCCGAGCGGCGTCCTTTCGACGAGATCGGCGAGAAACTCCTCCGAGAGGTTTTCAGCGAGTGCCTCGGTCTTGATGTACCCCGGCGCGATGCAGTTTACTCGAATCTGGAACGGCGCAAGCTCGACCGCCGCGCAGCGCGTCAGCATTTCGAGGCCGGCCTTACTCGTGCTGTAAGGGGCCATCCACTTCTCCACCTTGGAGCCTCCAACGGTCGAAATCGTGATGATGCTTCCGCCACCGTGTGCTCTCATCGATAGGCCCGCGTGCTTGATGCAGGTGGCCGACCCCACGATGTTGAGCTCGCAACAAAACTGCCAGGCGTCGACCGGCGCCTCGAGAATCGGGCCTGGGTATCCGCTCCCGGCGTTTGCCACCAGGATGTCGAGCCCGCCATCTCCTGCGGCGGTGGCGACCGCGGCTCGAACCTCTTCTTCGATGGTGATGTCGCAGACCTGAAACGAAACCTTCGCGTCCGGCACAATCGCCTTCAACCGACCGATCGCGTCTTCGAGCACATCGTCTCGGCGCCCGACGATCAACACCTCGGCGCCGTGTTCGAGCAGGCGCTGTGCACATCCGAACCCAACTCCGGTGCCTCCACCGGTGACCAACGCCCGCTTGCCAACTAATTGCATCGTCTTTCTCCCATTAGCGTTTGAACATACGCTCAAAAATTCGTTCACGCAGCGAGTCGGGCATCGTGCGCTCCATCACGGGGAGCACCCAGACCCCAGGGCCGATGACGTAGTTGACCTTGAGCTTCTTGGCCGTGATCACGTCGCGGTAGACGCGGTCTGCGAATTTCTCTGCGGTCCAAAGCGGAAACGTGGATTCGATCGCGTCGCCAGGAAACTTGAACTGGGCCTTGTACTGCGGGAGGAGATGCTCTGGGAACGAAGCCCAGAGCTCGGCCTTCTGATGCTCCGTGATGTTCATCATCGGCGTCTCCACACCGCCGGGCTCGACGCAGGTGACCTGAATCCCAAACGGTTTCAGCTCGACGCGAAGCGCTTGGGTGAGCCGCTTCAATGCGGCTTTCGTCACGGGGTATGAGCAGCCCATGGGGATCGTCAAATATTGAGAGGCCGAGCCGACGTTGATGATGCGGCCTTGGTCGCTTCTGCGGATGAAGGGCAGGGCGGCCTGGGTGACGCGGAGCTGGCCCCAGAAATTCACCTCGAAGAGGCTTTTGAAGCGATCGATGTCGACGTTTTCCACGCCGCCGCCGGCGCCGCCCGTGGTCGCGGCGTTGTTGACCAGCAAGTCGAGCGAGCCCTCGCCGATTGCCTCGCCGATTTGCCCGAGCGCTGCCTCCACGCTCGCATCGTCCGCCACGTTGCATTGGACCGTCCGGGTGTTCTGGCTACAGGCCGCGAGAAGCGCGTCCGGTGGCTGTCGGTTGTAACCCGCGAAGCAGCGCCAACCCTCACGATCGAGCTTTTCGATCAGCGCCTTGCCGATGCCGGTTGCGGCTCCCGTAACGAACGCGGTTCGAGCACTCATGACTCAGTTCACACCGCGCGCCTGGTCGCCCCAGAACTGCTTGCGCAGCGCCTTCTTGTCGGGTTTGCCGAGCGGAGAGAGCGGAATCGAGGCGACGAAGTCCACCGACTTGGGTGACTGCACCGCGCCTTTCGCCTTCTTGACGGCCGCTTTGAGCTCGGCCGCGAGCTCCTCTGTGCCCTCATGACCCGGCCGAAGAACGACGACCGCTTTGACGGCTTCGCCCCAACGTTCCTCGGGCACGCCAACGACGGCCACTTGGGCCACCGCGGGATGCGCCGAGATCACGTCTTCGATTTCGCGCGGGAACACGTTGAAGCCACCGGTGACGATCATGTCCTTCTTGCGATCGACGATGTGGAGGAAGCCCTCTTCGTCGTACCGGCCGACGTCTCCAGTGTGCAGCCAACCACCGGCAAACGCTTCGGCGGTTTGCTCGGGAAGCCCGTTGTAGCCTTCCATCACCAATGGCGCGCGGACGCAGATCTCGCCAGCTTCGCCCTCGGCAACGGGTTTGTTGTCGTCGCCGAGTAGGGCCAAATGCACCCATGGGCTCGGGCGCCCGCAAGACGCAAAGCGCTCCGGCTTCGACAGGTCGTGCTCCTTCTTCTTCAAATGGGTCAAGGCCATGGGTGCCTCCGACTGACCGAAGCATTGGAAGAAGATCTGACCCCACTTTTCGACGCCTTCTTTGAGACGGGCCGGGCTCATCGGCGAAGCGCCGTAGAACAGCGTTTCCAGGCTCGAAAGGTCGGCAGTGGTCGCCCGCGGATGATCGAGCAGCGGATAAATCATCACCGGAACCAGAAACGTCGAGGTGATCTGGTGCTTTTCGATGGCGTCGAAGAACAAATCCGGCGTGAAGCCCTGAAGGGCCACGAACGCGCCGCCACTCTGCAAGGTGGGCACGACAAACGCGGCCGCGGCGTGCGAAAGTGGCGTAGCGATCAGGAACCGGACCTCTTCCGGCCACTCCCACTCGGCCATTTGAACCATCGTCATGTACGCGGCCGAGCGATAAGGCTGACGCACACCCTTCGGTCGCCCTGTGGTGCCGCCGGTGTAGACGATTGTATTGAGGTCGTTGGGTCCGATATCGGGTGCAACCAAAGGCTTCCGGTCGAACGTCGCGGCAAGCGCGTTCAGATCCTCGCCGATTTGGGTCGGCCCGAAAGCAAGGAGATGCTTTAGCCCGGGCACGCGTTCTTTGAGCTCCGCCGCCCGCGGCGCGAAGACAGTCGGGTCGTAGACCAGCGTTTCGATCTCCGCGTCTTGCAGGACGTACGCCTGATCCTCTGCCGAACCGAGCGGATGAAGCGGCGTGTTGCAGGAACCGATCAGCATGTTGGCACAGAGGTTGTAGAGCACCTCGGGGCGGTTCGCGGACAGAACCGCCGTGCGGGAGCCCTTCTTGATCCCCTTGGATTCCAGCGCCTGGGCGAAGCGGCTCGCATCCGCCCGAACCTCCGCGTAGGTGATCGTCGCGTCGCCAAGAAAGAGGAAGGGACGGTCGTCGTAGCGATTGAGCCCGTCGATGATGAGATGGGGCAGCAGGGGCATGTCGAAAAGTCGTTCGTTCGTCATTGCGAGGTCCTTTGTACTCGATCTTCGTTTCCCCTGTCCTCGGGCGCGAAACGCCGAAGGAGGAATTCTTTGACGCTGTCCGTGAAGGCGTCGTTTCGGTCGCCGGCGACCATGTGGTGTGCATCGGCCAGGTCGACGTATTCGGCATGCGGCACCATCTCGAGAAACTCGGCCGCGGTTTCTGTCGATACCAAGTCGCTCAGGCGCCCGCGGATCAGCATCGTCGGAATGTCGATGTTGCGGACGTCCTGCAGCCTTTCCTTGAGCACACGATCGTCTTCGTCCGTGTATTTGCCCGGTTCCCAGGTCTTCAGCATGTCCGGGTCCCAATGCCAGTAGTATCGCCCGTCCTTGTCGAGCCTCAGGTTCTTCACCAAACCCGAGAGGTCTTTGGGGCGCTTCCTGTGCGGCAGATACTTCGCGATCGAATCCGCAACCTCTTCGAGCGAGTCAAACCCGGAGGTGCCGCCTTTCATGAAGCCGATGATTCGATCCACGCCGTCCGTTTCGAGGCGAGGGGTCACGTCGACCAGGATCAGGCCTTTGGCGACAGACTCCTCCTGTTCGGTTTCTGCGAGTAGTGAGGCGATGCCACCGAGTGACGCGCCTACCAAAATGGGTTTGTCGTCGAGCTGGGCAATGACGTGCTGCAGGTCTTCGACGAAGTGAAAGACTCGGTACTCGCCAAAGCTCGCCCAGCTGCTCTCGCCGTGGCCGCGGTGGTCCATGCAGATCGTGTAGAAACCATGCTGAGCCAGCAGCTCCGCGCTGTTGCCCCAGGCATGCCGCGTTTGACCGCCGCCGTGAAGAAACAGAACCGGCTGGTGGCTCGGGTCGCCATAGACGTCGGCAGCGATCGACATGCCGTTCGGTAGCTCGAAGCGGAGCGAAGGGGCAGGCGGTGCGAATGAGCTCATCATGATCTCAGTAGACCAGATCTACGGTTGGCCACGCGCAAATCGGATGCGAGTCGCTCATCATGTCGACCACGCGATGTGCGATGCAGCCCGGCAACTTCAGTGAAAACGATTGAACGCCCGACGTGAGAAACAACAAAATCGCAGGCGTCACCATCCCGAGCAGCATCATTCGCGCAAAGACGATGCGGGACTCCGGCACTTCCTCGGTCACTTCACGAAGCCGCAGCTGAATGATCTCTTGAGAGCGCGCTAGCGTTTCGCCGACGACGTTTTCAGGGACGTTGAGCCGGGGCCCAAACATGATTCCGAGCAGAAACTTCGCGGTCGTCGGCCTTCTCGTCATGTTGGTCAGCACAAACTTCACGAAGCGCTGGCAGACCTCGAATGGCGTTTTTGCCAATGCCAGGTCTGCTTCGAGCTCATCGCAATACGCCGTGTGCCGGTCATTGATCAGCTCGACGAGGAGATTCTCTTTGCTTCCGAAGAAGTGATAGAGGCTTGGCGCCGAGGTATCCGCCTCGCCCACGATGTCGCGCACGCTCGTCGCGACGAATCCACGTTCCGCAAAAAGGCGCTCCGCGGTTTCGAGGATGACCTCCCGCGTGCCCGTATTGCGCGGCGCTGGTTCGGCTCGAGCCATCAGGAGCCCTGGAAAACCGGCTTTCGCTTTTCCATGAACGCCGTTGGACCTTCGATGGCGTCCTTGGTCTTGAATACAGGCTGCCCGATCTGCAACGAGCGGGCTAGGGCGTCCTTTGCGGGCACGCCGTCGTTCTCGATCAGAGATTGCTTGACCGCCTGAACCGCAACTGGACCGTTGGCGGCTACTCGTTCTCCGATCTCGATCGACTTGTCGAGCGCTTGCCCCTTGGGCACGACGTGCCCGATGAGCCCGTAGTGCAGGGCCTCTTCCGCGCTGAGGCGGCGGCCCGCGAGCAACATCTCCGCAGCGATGGTGTAAGGGATCTGTCGCCGGAGTCGCACGCTCGAGCCACCCAACGGGAACAAGCCCAGTTGCACTTCGGTCACCCCGAACACCGCGCCTTCGCCGGCGATGCGAATGTCGGTGCCCTGTAGAATTTCGGTGCCGCCTGCGAGCGCATATCCTTCGACCGCTGCGATCAAGGGCTTCTTCGTGAGGTAGTGACGCAGCAGCGCCTTCCAATGGATATCCGGATTCTCCTTCATTCGGTTTAACCACTTGTCGTCGGCGTCCCACTTACCGGACTTCATCGAACCGAGGTCGCTCCCTGCGCAGAAGACGCCCCCGGTGCCCGTCAAAATGATCGCACGAACGTCGCCATCGGCATCCGCCTCATCCCAGGCGTCGGCCATCCGGACCAGCATCTCGATGCTGAGCGCGTTCTTCTTCTCGGGTCGGTTGAAGGTGCAAATCGCGAGGTGACCGCGCTTCTCGTACAGGAAATGGGGCTCCGACATCTAGCGTCTCCGCGGCTGGGGTTTCGGCTTGCAGATCTATAACGAACGTTACATACAGCGTCAAGCCGGGTGCATCGGGACGTGTTGTCGACGCCTCGATTTTTCCCCTCATTCCTTCGGGCAACACCCATGCGCCCGTCGTTGCGGTCGCGGATAGGGCGTCGGATTTGATCCTGGGTAGACCCGTGCTCCAATCGGCTTCGTAGTGCCATCCGTCAAACCACTCGACAACCTCGGAGCATGCCTCGTCACGGGCGCGGCAGGATTCCTAGGCAACCATCTGGTGCGAGCCCTTCTCGACGAGGGCTATTCGGTGAGGGCTGTCATTCGCAATACGCCGCTCATTCTCGAGCACCCGAAGCTCGAAATCATTCGGGGCGAAGTCGAAGACGCGGAGCGGATGATGCAGGCCTGTCAAGGCATCGACACCGTGTTCCACACGGCCGCCCAACTCGCGCTGCTTGGCGGGAGCGCGGCTTCGGAGGTCTATCGACAAGCGGCTTACGACGCGAATGTAGGAGGCGTCGAGAACCTCATCCGCGCGTGTCACGCGCAAGGCGTAAGCCGCTTCGTTCACACGAGCTCGATCGACGTCTGCTTCAACTCCGAAGTGAACGTCGAAATGGACGAGCACACGCCCTACGCCACGAACATGAGCTGCCTCTACACCGAAACCAAGATCGAAGGTGAGAAGCGTGCGCTCGAGGCCAACGGTCAGCACGGACTACTGACGACGACGTTGCGCCCCGATGGCATCTACGGCCCCGGCAACAACATCATGATGGACGGGGTGTTTGATCAGGTCATCAAGGGACGGATGGTGGTGACGATTGGTTTCCCGGGCGCGCTCCACGACCACGTCTACATCGACAACTTGGTGCATGCGGAGATTCTCGCCGCCAAGCACCTGGTTTCAGGTAGCCCGGTGTGCGGCAAGGCCTACTTCGTGACCGACAACCATCCGCTCCCCTTGTTCGAGTTCATGCGCCCGTTGATCGAGGGCCTGGGTTACAAAATCCCAAGACTCAACATCCCCTACAAACCAGTCCTTGGGTTCCTGCGCCTCTGGCAGTACCTGCACTTCCGAATCGGTCTGCCAGCGCCTCTCTTCACCCCGCACGAGATCCGAAAGCTGGCGATCTCCCACCGCGCCAGCAATACGGCCGCCGAGCGCGACTTCGGTTACCGACCTGTCGTGAATCCGGAGGAAGCCATGACACGGTGCCTGGCCCACTACCGCGATCGACTCACCACAACCCCCGCCCTCCCGCCTCCCCAATAGCCCCCAAAAAGGGGACAGTCCCCTTTTTCCAGGGGTTAAGAGGAGCCCCAATCTTGCCCGTTAACCCTTTGAAAAAGGGGACAGTCCCCTTTTTGAAACGCGTTGATTGAAAGTCCTTGACCGATTTCGGGAAGGCCGCTAAAGAAGGCGTCCCTTTGCGGTTGAAGTTGGGGACGGGAACCAACAAAACGGAGTAGTTTTCAGGGCTTAGGCCCGAACAAGCTTCGACAATGGTTCACGAAAACAGCTTCTAACGCTCTTTGACAGTTTGCGAGAATACACGGGGCACTAGCTCAGGTGGTTAGAGCGCACCCCTGATAAGGGTGAGGTCGCTAGTTCGAGTCTAGCGTGC
>Ga0209567_10000299_pt1 | contig 27103 bp, 16 predicted proteins | sample COG_12_FD_184756 | JGI IMG/M metagenome (GOLD analysis project Ga0209567, IMG submission 184756) | Pelagic marine sediment microbial communities from the LTER site Helgoland, North Sea, for post-phytoplankton bloom and carbon turnover... | ecosystem: Environmental > Aquatic > Marine > Neritic... | reverse complement strand
ACTGTGACGGCGCTCACACTCAACGGCCTGGAAACGGTTACCCGCTATACTGTGCGTTCCAGTTTCGCGGCAACGCAACGTATGGCCAAGAAGAAAGAGCGAACCTTCGAATTTCGAATCAGGATCGATGGACTCGATATTGTCGCCGCTCCAAACGTCCGCAGCACCGATCTCGATCATCTGCTCGAGAAACGGAACGCCGACTCTTTCGTGTTCATTCCGTTGGCAAGACCGGAGAAGAAACGGCAATCCGTCGATAAAGCGGCGGCCAAGGCCCGCATCAAGGCGGAACTGCCGGCGGACGACTGGTATGACGGCGAACTCCGAGTCAGCGATAAGGAGCACCCGATTCCCGGCATTCTCGCCTTTAATGTCCGGCGACGCAGCGCTCGCGAGATAGCCGAGAAGATGGGCGTGAAACTGTTCTTCTGGGGCGCCTCCGGTGTACCCCTCGAGCAGCACGCCGTAAAGATTTTTGAAGACGACGGAACGTATGACTGGAAGACCGTACGCAACCGCGCATTCGGTGGCCTGTTCGATGTTTACGACACCGTTCGCAATATCGAGGCGCTGCCAACGGCCGTGCAAGAGTCGCAAACGACTATGCGAAAATTCTGGCAACTCGTGTACGTCGTGCTGGGTGTTTGTATCGCCGTAGGCCTGCTCTATTCCATCACGGTGGAGTTGCTGGGAACCACGGCCCAGGTAGTGTTATACCCATTTGTCATTCCGGCGGTGTTCGTAGGCATCTACTTGCGTGTACTGGTACGTAAGGGCGAAGAGCAGGCTCGAGATTTTACGGCCGCAGAGGCAGCCGACAACTGGCACAAAGTGGCTCCCCACCTGCTCGCCCTCTGGGCGCTATGCTTCGCCGCTGTTACGTTATTGACCTGGACGCAATCCGTTCCAGAGACCGATATGCCGTTTCTCGGCCGCACCAGTGGTGTAACAACCTCGTTCATTATCTGCGTCTGGATGTTGTTGCCCATCGCAAACTCGCGTGACGTAAAGACGCTGCTCAGCTCTGCCTTCGAGGCGGGCATCACGGCAGCGATCTCGATCCTGGCGATCAAGATATCTCTGTATGTGACGGACCTGATAACCGACGCGCTGTGGGGAGTGCTCGCGGGAATACTGCCGTTCACCATTCCTGAACAACTGAAGCAGGTTATCGACTTCTTCATCGACATCGGCGCGGAGGTGTTCTTCGTGGCGGTGCTGCTGGGTTACGCCTGGTCGCGAACGCGGCAGCAGTTCACGCGTTTGTAGCAAGAATCGGCGGCAATGGGCAGTCGAGCGCTGCGCAAACGACGCGTATGAGCTCGCCCTCGGCGACATTCACGTGCCCATCATGGGCAGCCGCTTCGCAGATCGCGAGCACCATTTTGCGACGGCTTTTGCCATTTAAGGGCAGTAGGAAGTCCAGGCTTTCGTCCAGAACATCAGCCGAAAATTCCTGTGTTGAATCTATGCTGGCGTTGGCCGCCCATTTTCCGAGTAGCGCCGCTCCGGCGTCTAGCGCGCCTTGCGCCTCGGCCGGGTCTTCGTGCCCGTTCCGGGCGACGATCGTGACCACGTTCAGTGCTGCCTGCGCCACTTCGCGCGGGGTGCCGCGCCTTCTGGTGCTGCCGCCCGACGGATGAGTTGCATGCCCAATGTTGAGTAGAAGAACCCGATAGAAGCAATACTCGTAGAGGTCAGTTTCACCGTCGCTCTGCACAAGACGATGCGCGAGCTCAGTAAGTTCAGCGAGCTGCACGTCAGGGCGGCGTTTCAGTGCCGGGAACGCCAGCTCGAGCAAAGGTAGCCGGTACTCGGCGCCGACCTGCATCGATTGCTCTTGATAGCCACGTAACAAACCAGCCAGCTCCGCTCCCATGTGTTCTTCGAGGAGACTCATCTGGTCTTCAAAGTGGTCTCCGGAGCGATCCAGAATCAGTGCCAGCGTCAGTAAGTAAGACTGGCCAACAGAGTGCGCCGCGGCATACAGGTCCTCCGGAATCGACGCTCTTAACTTCTCTGCGTATTCAACGTGAGCCGCATCAGGCTGGCCGACCGATTCGACTATCGACTCCGGCGGGAGAGCCGTGGTTAAGCGCATCAGAGCAGCACCCGCCGTCAGTGGGGCCACTAGCTCCTCCTCGCCAATTGCCGGCGACTTGCTGATCGCGGCGATACTCTGGTAATCAGCTTCATCGAATGTCGGGTCGAGAGCCTTGATCCGATCGGTTAGCGGGGGATGCGACCGAATTCCTGCGAACGCTTTGGAACCGCTGCTGAACAACATGTGACTGACTTCCTCGTGGTCGACCGCCATGCTATGCCGCCCTATGTTGTACCCGCCGATCTTCTTCAGCGCACCGACGATGCCATCGGTCTGCCTGGTGAATTGAACAGACGAGGCATCCGCAAGATACTCCCGTTGTCGCGACACGGCGCCCTTGATTGCTCGTGAAATGAGGTTACCCATTAAGCCAAGTAACGCCATTCCGGCGCTGACAACGGCCAACACCATTACTGCCACTATTGAGAAGATTAGAATGATCGGTGTCACTACTAACGCTGTGATGCAGCCCTTTGGGCCTTCTGACGCGCCCGCCATTCCGGCACGCGCCAGGATTCGCGGCGCCAGTTTTGCCGTGCCGATGCCAAATCCAATCTGGGCGCGCATTATCGTGCGCCCAATGAGCGCAATAAACCCGATTCCGTACAACAATCCCAGCATGCGCATAAAGAGGCTCATATCGCCGTTCAGAATGTGGCTGAACTCGTGCGCTATCACTGCCTGGAGCTCGTTGCGATCGAGCGATACAAGCGCACCTCGCGTGACCGCTATAGCCGCGTCACCCGTCGTGAATCCGGCGGCAAACGCGTTGATGCTGGCCTCCCGTTCGAGCACATAGATGTCAGGGACCGGCACGCCGGAGGCAATCGCCATTTCTTCCACGACATTGCGCAAACGGCGGGCAAGTGGGTCGGTATCAGAGACCGCCAGCGGTGCGCCGCCTTGCGCCACGGCTACAACGCCGCCGCCCGACGACAAAGATGCTCGCTTGTACAGACTCGCGATGACAATAAGCGATGTCGTCAGAAGCGCGGTGGCGAGGAACAGCACTTTCGGAATACCAAGATATCCCGCCCCGAGCGAACCGGTCTCTGCGCCAGCCACCTGCGCAATACCGACAAGAACCATGAAATAGGCCGGCACGATGATGAATGTCACCAATGCAACCAGGACTATAACGACGGGGATGAACACGACGATTAACCAGTTGCTGGTTCGCCGGGCGTCGTCTTGCGCTTCAAAGAAATCCATAGGACCGAGGCACCGTCAACGACGCTGGGAGCTACACCATTGCACATACGTCGGCTCGGCGTTGGTCTTTCGCTCCAAGTGCATCACAGTTTGATCTGACCAAATCGGGCATAATTTGCGAGAACTTATGAGCAAATCTGCCCCGAATAATAGCCCCGACGAGACGCGCTTCTGGCGGCCGGACCTCGCCTACGCCGCACTGCTTTTCGCAGGCGCCGTTGCCTGCGTGACTGTGCTTGGTGCCCAGAACGGTCTGCTCGCGAATGGCTACGGGCTGGGCACAGCCGGTTTCTTCCTCGTGTTCGGCCTGTTTACGATTGCGACCGGCTTTCCGCACCCGGTCTTCGGCTACGTATCCATGGATCGCGTTGCGCAGGTCATGAGTATTCTCATCCTGGGACCGGTCGACGCGGCCTGGGTCAACGGCCTTGCGTCATTCATTTTTCCCTGGCAACGCCTGCGCCTGGGCGTGTCCTTGCCGATGGTTCTTACAGCTGCCCTACACAACGCCGGGCTGATGATCTTTGTCATCCTCGGAGCAGGGTTGCTGTACCAGTATCTCGGCGGCGGGATTCCGGTTCATGTCCTTGACCTCGGAGCCGGGTTGTTACTGCTCGTACTCGTCGTCGGTATGCAGATCATCAATGACGTCGGCATGATGATCATTGTCTACCTGCGACAAGGAAACCCGCTTAGCGTATTCAATCTTTTCACGTCCGTCATCGAGTATGTTTCCGGAGCGGCGGGCATCGTCCTCGCGATCGCATTTGCCAACTACACGATGCCGGAGTTCGCGCTGATCCTGGCCGTGTTTGCTGCGGGTATGCTCATCATCATGCAGTACGCGCTGATGCGTTCGCGCCTGGAGAAACTGGTCGAGGAACGGACCGAGGACCTCAAGGTGCAAGCCGAGGAATTTGAGCGGCAGGCAACGCACGACAAGCTGACCAAGCTGCCGAATCGGCGCCATGCCGATAGCTTCCTGCAGCAGCAACACGACCTTGTGCAACGCGATGATCAAGTTGGTGTCATTGCGTTGGCCGACGTCGATCACTTCAAGCGCATTAACGACAGCCACTCACACGCGGTTGGCGACCGAGTGCTCGAGCGCGTGGCACACATCCTCAGAGACGGCAGCCGCAAGACCGACTTCGTTTCGCGCTATGGGGGCGAGGAGTTCCTGCTGTACTTCCCGTGCACCGACACCGAGCGGGCATCGGACGTGTGCAGACAGTTACGACTGGCCGTGCAGAATGCCGAATGGTCGGATCTGGCGGACGGCCTTGCCGTAACCCTCAGTTTCGGGCTGGCCGAGATTGCGGGTTCTTCGCTGTACAAGAATGTGTTGGACGAAGCCGATACGCGCCTGTACCGCGCCAAGAGCGAAGGTCGAAACCGGGTTATTGCCGCCTAGCACAACGCTCCAACTAAGCCCGCAATCTGATTATCGCTATACTGGTCACTCTTCGGCGACCGGAAAACGGTATGGCCAGCATTTGACGCGCCCGCCTGGGTATTGCGCGCATTAATCATTGTCTTCGCACTCGGGCTGCCTGTCGCAATTGGCATGTCCTGGGCATTCGAAATTACGCCCGAAGGTGTCTTGCGTACAGAAGACGCACCACACCAGCCAGCCGGGTCTCAAAAGGGGCCGCAAGCTCGATTTCGTCATCATCGCGATTTTGGCCCTGGCGCTGGTAGCCCTTATCACTGACCGGTACCTCACCGAATCGGCACCATTGCCTGAATACTCCACGTTGGCGGTCCTGCCGCTCGACAACCTTTCCGGCGACCCACAACAACAGTACTTTGCCGACGGGATGACCGAAGCATTCATCACCAGGCTGGCGAGTGTCGGTGCCCTCAGGGTGATTTCGCGAACTTCGGTCATGCGCTTCAGGGACAGCGATCGATCACTACCAGCGATTGCGGCGGAACTTGGCGCCGACGTGATCGTTGTGGGTTCGGTTGTTCGCGATGGGGATCTCGTTCGCGTTTCCGTGCAGCTTGTCGATGGCTACGACGAGTACCTCAAAGGCATGCAGCACTTCTATCGCCTCACGGCACAAGACCTGCAAACATCGCTCAAATACTTTGATCTCGCTCTTGAGCAAAACCCCGACTCGGCGCTGGCTCACAGCGGTGTGGCTGCGACATGGGTCGGACTGCAACAGATGGGTTTCGTGCCGTCCGGCACCGCCAGCCCCAATGCCGAGGCCGCTGCACTCAGAGCGCTGGAGCTGGACAGTGACCTGGCCGAGGCGCATGTCTGGCTCGGGGTCATTCGCGCGTGGGTCGATTAGGAATGGGATGAGGCGGAGGCGCTCTTTAGCCGAGCTATCGAGCTGAATCCGAGCTCCGGGGACGCACGTACTCCTTATTCACACCTTCTTGCACTACATGGCCGATTTGACGAAGCCCAGGTACAGATCGAAGAAGCACTGAAAGTCGATCCCTACAATGCCTGGTTTAGAGGTGTCTACGGCATCGAACTGCATATGGCCGGGCGTTACGACGAAGCAATGCGAGCTTTGCAGGAGGCGCTCCGAATATCACCCGCTTTGCCGTTTGCCTGGCTGGTGCTGGCTGGAAGTCATCACATGTCGGGCCAGTTCGAAAAGGCGATTGAGGCCGAAGCAGCGTTAATGATGGCGCTGGGCGATACGGAGGGTGAGCAGATGTTGTTACAGGTCTACCACGAGAGCGGTTATGACGCGGCGATGACCTGGCTTGCCGACAGGTCCGCAGAGTATTCAAACTCGGCTGGGGCGCTTGGTTGGTGGGCCGCGTTCCGCTACGCCCATGCCGGGAACACCGAGGAGACGATCAAGTGGTTGCAACAGGCTTATGCGCACCGCGATCCTAATTTGCCCTTCTTCCGTATGCCCGAATTTGAAAGCGTGCGAGCGGACTCGCGAGTCCGCGAACTGATGCGGCAGGTTGGCGTGCAGTAGTTCCGGCGGCGAGAACCTATTCCGATTCCCAGGACAACATTGAGTATTCCGGAAATACCAGCTCAATGTCTTCCTCGCCCTCGGCCACGCGTCGTTCGCGTTGGCGCGCTATGTAAGGCTTCGACATCAGGATATAATCTCCGGCTCGCCCTCGCCGAATTTGACACGCCTTCAACTGGAGTAACACATGCGCGCCATCGTAATTGCTACCGTGCTTGGTCTACTGGCATCAACTGCCGCCGCAGAAACACGTCTGCTCAGATTCCCGGATCTGTACGAAGACACGGTGGTCTTCACGTACGCCGGTGATCTGTGGCTGGCCAATACGGACGGTAGGAACGTCCGAAGGCTGACCTCGCACCCGGGTCAGGAGCTTTTTGCCCGCTTCTCCCCGGATGGCCAGCATATTGCGTTTACGGGTCAATACGACGGTGGGGAGCAGGTTTACGTGGTCCCTGTCACCGGGGGCGAACCAACGCGCCTGACCTGGTACCCGTCCGAGGGGCCGCTGCCTGCACGCTGGGGTTATGACCACCAGGTTTACGGCTGGACGCCAGACGGCGAGGCCGTGCTGTTCCGATCCGTCCGCGACGGATTCGGCCTGACGGACTCACGCCTCTACGCGGCGAAGGTATCGGGCGGGTTGCCGGAAGCGTTGCCGATGGTTGTTTCAGGGGCCGGTGCGCTGTCCCCCGAGGGCGATCGGATTCTGTTTTCACCGTTATTCCGTGACTTCCGGACCTGGAAGCGCTACCAGGGCGGCTGGGCACAGGACCTTTATATCTTCGAGCTCGACGGATCGGGGTCACAAAACATTACCAACCACATACGGACGGACCGCGATCCGATGTGGATGGAAGACGGCATCTTTTTCCTGTCCGATCGCGACGACTACCTGAATATCTACGCCTACGATCTCGACAGCGAGCAAACGCGCCAGCTTACCCAACACCAGGGCGTCGACGCGCGCTGGGCGAGCGACGACGGGTCCCATCGGATCGTTTACGAACTGGATGGCGCTTTGCGTATTCTCGATGTCCGTAGCGGCAACGACCAACAGCTCGCGATCAGTGTGCCAGCAGATACGGGCTTTGAGCTCGGCGAGCAGGTCAAGGTGGCCCAACATCTCGAAAACTTCGACGTAAGCCCGAACGGCGAGCGTATTCTCGTGGCCGCGAGGGGCGAAGTATTTTCGGTGCCCGTCGAGCACGGCGTATCGCGCAACCTGACGAACAGCCCCGCTTCTCACGAACGGGAAGTCGCCTGGTCCGCCAAGGGTGATCGCGTGGCCTGGATATCCGACGCAAGTGGCGAGGAAGAAATATACGTTGGCGATCACCGGCGACAAACGGCGGCAACGCAAGTGACTTCCGACTCGGAAACGCGACTCTACCGGCCGTTGTTTTCTCCAGATGGAAGCAAGATCGCTTACGGCGATTCGGAAGCCAGGATCTTCGTGGTCGACAGCGATGGCCGCAACAGGCAGCAGGTCGCAGATGATCCCGGGTTTCCCCAGCACGATTTTTCCTGGTCACCCGATTCGCGCTGGCTTGCGTATTCCGTGGGGAATCCGAACGGCTACCGGTCTGTGAATATCTGGGATAGCGAATCCGGCAACTCACAACGCGTAACCGACGAGTTGTTCAGCGCTTACAACCCGGTGTTCGCGCCAGGTGGTGGTCAACTCTACTTCTTGTCGGAGCGGATGTTCGCTCCTCAGATCGACCTGCTGGAATGGAACTATGCAAATAACCGGAGCACCGGCATCTTTGCGTTGATGCTGACTTCAAAGGCCGAGAATCCGTTCGCTCCGAGGAACCTGGAAGGGATGCCGGAGGACGAAGACGAAGATGAAAGCAAGGAAGACAAATCGGATCCGGTGAACGTAAGTATTGAATTCGATGGCCTGGCTTCCAGGGTCGCCCGCGCTCCCATCGACTTCGATAATTTCGACGGCCTGTCGGCGTCCGGTGAACACCTGCTTTTCGTCGCCTACCCGGCGTTCTTCTACGGCCGCAACATCGAGCCCGGCTCGGAGCTGCGTGCCTATTCCATGGCGGACAGGGAGGTGTTCACTATTGCGAGCGATGTCGACGCGTATGTACTCGCCCAGTCCGCAAACCACGTTGTCGTGGCGCAGGAGGGCGCGCTCAGCCGCTTCGAAATTAAGGATGAGGCGGAGGCCGAGAAAGCTGATCTCGACAGCCTGACGGCGCAACGTGTGCGCTCTGTGGAGTACGCACAAATATTCGATGAGGTCTGGCGCCGCTACCGCGATCACTTCTACGTCAGGAACATGCACGGCTATGACTGGGCTGCGCTGCGCGATCGCTATCGGCCTCTTCTCAAGCACGTAGCACATCGTGCAGATCTCAACTATCTGATCGGCGAGATGATCGCTGAACTGAGCGTCGGGCACACCTACATCGCGGGGGGCGACATCGCGACCACGGAACGCTCGAGCGATGCACTGCTGGGAGCAACCTTCAAACTGGATAGTTCGACCGGCTTGTACCGCATCGGCACAACCTACGCCGGCCAGAATGAGGAAGACAAGTATCGTTCACCTTTGACTGAACCCGGCATAGACGCCAAGGCTGGCGACTACGTGCTCGCCATCAATGGGCGCGCGCTGAATGCCGATATCAATCCCTATTCGCTCCTCAAGGGTCAGGGCGGGCAACTGCTGGAACTGACACTCGCCGACAACGCCCGTGGCAAGAACCGACGCACCGTGCTCGTCAACCCGATTGCCAGTGAAAATGCTCTGCTGTACCTGCAGTGGGTGGCCAGGAATCGCAACTACGTTACGCAACAGACTGACGGCAAGGTCGGCTACCTGCACCTGCCCGACATGGGCGGCGACGGCATTTACGAGTTCACGAAGTGGTTCTATGGACAGGTTCGAAAGCAGGGAATGATCATCGACGTGCGTGGCAACGGCGGCGGCAACGTTTCACAAATGGTGATTAACCGTCTTGCCCGCAGCCTCGTTTTCATGGGCTATGACCGCGGTGTCGACAACCTCGACACCTATCCGAACGTCGTCTTCACCGGGCCAATGGTCGCGCTATTGAACGAAGATTCGGCGTCCGATGGCGACATCTTCCCCGGCGCCTTCCAGGCGCTGGAACTCGGCCCGGTGATCGGCAAGCGCAGCTGGGGTGGCATCATCGGCATTACCAACCTCGGCCCGCTGATGGACGGTGGCACGGTGTACGTGCCGCAGTTCGCGACGGCGGCGGCCAGCGGTGAATGGGCAATAGAGGGCGTCGGTGTTAGTCCGGACATCGAGGTCGATAACCCACCGGAGGCTGTGCTGCGAGGCGAAGACGCGCAGCTCGATCGGGCGATCCAGGAAACACTGCAACGGCTTCAGACTCAGCCGGGCACGTTGCCGCCGCGGCCGGCGGATCCTGTAAAAACGCCGGGCAACCGGTAGGCGGACGATTCGGCGCCTAAGCAATTGAGACAGCGTAACTATAGTGATCGATCTTCGCAGTGACACTGTAACTCGACCCACCGAAGCCATGCTCGATGCCATGATGTAGGCCAAGGTCGGCGATGACGTTTATGGTGAGGATGACGCCGTAAATCAACTGCAGCGACAAGCGGCCGAGATGTTCGGGATGGAAGCCGCGTTTGACGATCGAGAATACGACCAACATGGGTGGTGGTAGCTGTTTGGGATATTGCCCGCATCGAAGAAATCTGACAGGCGTCTATTCCGACTCCCAGGACGACAAGGGGTACTCCGGAAACACCAGCTGGATATCCTCTTCACCCGCGGCCACGCGTCGTTGCGCTTCGTCTCGAAGTTCACCGACAGTAACCGGGATGCTTGTCCTGAAGGCAGCTAACTCATCCCAGCTCGTATCGAATTCCTCGGGCCTGTTGCCGCCGACGGTTGCCTCCAGCATCGGACCCACAACAGCGTAGCCGGCAGCCACCCGTTCCGCCTGTTGTTGTTCGAACTCGTCTATCTCCGCGTAGAGTTGTCTGAGTTCGGCGGAATCTTCTACAGGGTCTGCGGCCGGGTCACTCGTCGCCCACTTCTCGAAGTACTCAACAGACGACCCCATATCGACGCTATAGGCATTGGTCCAGATGTGACGGTCTTCGTCATTGATCAAAGCCCCGCTCGCTGGATCGATGATGAGCACGGTTGGTGTCGCGTAGTAGTTGGCCACACCGAATTGCTGCACGACCTCGCTGCCCAATTCGTAAAACCCGACGTCGACGAATACCAGTTCGTAGTTTTCCTGAATCACGTCTGCCAGCGGCGGCTGGTGCAGGCGTGCTGCCAACGCGCGTGAGTCATGGCACCAGTTCGCACCTAGCACGACCAGTGCGAGTCGGTCGTCTTCATCAGCACGAACAAGCGCTTGCTGCACATCGGCAAGAGGATCTTCAGATGACTGGTACAGACGACCATCCGGGTCCGTTTCGGCGCCCAGGCATATGACGAGCGCGACTATGAGTAGCAGACGAGAATACAAACCTGGCATGGATGATCCTTTCCCTTTGTTATGACAATGCAGGACGATGCACAGATCATCCACGGAAAACTCACGCGTGGCTACGCCTGTTCAGCAATTGGAAACCAAAATCTGAACTCCGCCCCGGGGTCTGCGTTGACCATGTCCACGTTACCGTCCATCGCACCTGCGAGTTGGTGCACGATTGCCAAGCCAATGCCGGTACCGACTGTTTCTCGTGTCAATTCGGACTCTGAGCGGTAGAAAAGCTGAAATATCTTCTTCATCTGGTCCTTTTCGATGCCCGGACCGTAGTCACGAACGGAGAACATGACCTGGTTGTCGCCATAACGATTGCAGCTGATCTCGATAATCTTTTGCTCTGCATTCCTGGAAAACTTGATGGCGTTGTCCACCAGGTTAATTATCATCTGGGCAAAACAATCCGCATCGATGTTAATGGTCGCCCGACCTGCATCTTCGGCGGTATTGAATCTGAGCTCAAAACCGGCGCGTTCGATCTGGCTCGAGATTTTGGATTCGGTATTACTCATCAGCTCGACAACGTTAGTCGGCTTTAGATCGAACTGCGGTTCGTTTCTCGAAATATTGGCAAGTTGCAGGACATTGGCAATGAGCCTGGACAGGCGCTCTGATTCGTCGTGGATGAACTCGTAGTAGCTCTGTCGTTTTTCCTCGTCTGCCCAGCCTTCCTTGAGCATTTCGCCGTACATGCGAATCGACGTCAGTGGTGATTTGAGCTCATGGCTAACCGCGGAGACGAAGTCCTGCTGTTGCCGGGCAAGGGCGATCTGGCTCAGACCCGAGCGGTACAAGGTGATGAAGCCACCCACCAGAACCACGGCCAGCACCAATGTGACCCAGCCCAGGACGCTGGCGCCCGCGCCAGGTGGCAATCGTTTGATGCTGAAAATCAGTTCCAGGCTATCCAGCGGCGCAGTGAGGCGGTTGCGATACAGCAGTGTTCCATCGAGGCCTTCCGCGACATTTGGATAGCTGCGGCTGTCGCGCCTGTTAAACGTGTGAATCACGGTGTCCTGATACGCGACGTCCAGGCTGGTCATGTCGGCCAGCGCAGTGCCCATAAAGCTCGCACCGACGACAGCTTCTGTGAAGGTCTGCTCGTCCAGCAGCAAGCCCTGGATGTAGCGTTCACCATCACGCCATACTTTGCGGAACAGTACAAAGTGACCGCTATCGAGGAGACTGAACTCGAACGGGTCGATTTCACTTTCGAAGGTGTTGATACGAAGGTCCGTCAGCCCTGCAACGTTCGCTATCTGCTGCTTACCTGCTACAACAACGACAGATTCCGGCAGTGCGCTTTGCTCTGTGCGTTTTTTCCGGAGGTCCGCGACAGCATCTCCATCGGCCCTGCCCTGTTCAAACGGGGCGTCGGCTTCAATAGCCTCGCCTTTCAACATCAGATCGGCGTCCGGTTTTGAATCGTCGGCCGACTTGAGCCCGGCATTTCGCCGCGGTGCATTCAATTCATCGAAGACCTCCTGGCTGTAGGTTCTGTCAGCAGACGACTGCAGCGCAGGCGTCGGGGCCACGAGTCGAGCAACCGCGCCTTCCTCGACGGACGGGGAAGCCGCGAGCGAGCCAACAAGGCGGGCCTCCTTTTCCTCTTCCATGACAGTAGCCGGAGCATCGCCGGCAGCGCCGCCGATACTACGCCGGCCACTTTCCTCCCGCGACTGCGCCAGGCTGTTATCGGCAAGCACGGCCTGAAGCTCGCGCGCCAGACTTAGCCGGTCGCTGAATTCGTTCTCGCTGATGCCGAGACTGCCGGCCTCCGCATCCTCGGGTGGCAGCAGCGGCGTACTGAAGTCGCCGTCGGTATCGACCTGGAAGTAACCCAGCGCACCGGGTACGTCTGCCTCCACGGGATAAGCAGACAGCGGCGAACGCTGTACAAAACTGGCACTCGGGTCGCCGGACACAACCAGGAACGTGTAATCCGCGAACGAGCGGGCATCCGTGATCCTGATCAACTCGTTGAGGCGCGTATCGATACGCTGCGTCAGCTCTGCGGCGTCGACCTGGTACTGATGAAACACCGCCCACTTCAACTGACTGTAGGCCTGCCAGATCAACACCGCTGTCGGTACGGCCAGCGCGAGGAAAAACAGCGCAAGGAAGTTACGCAGCCGAGCCTTGTCGAGACCCTCAATCAGGCGCTTCGGCAACATGGCCTAAGTCTCCACCACGAGACGATAGCCGGCGCCGCGCACGGTGATCAGCAGCTCGGGTGCTTTGTTGTCGGTCTCGATCTTGCGCCTGAGTTTGGCGATATGAATGTCGACGGTGCGCGTCTCGAGGTCGAGATTTCTCGCATAGCCCCACACTTTTGACAGCAGTTCCTCACGTGAGACGGCGCGGTCACTGTTTTGGGCAAGGTAGCTCAGTACTTCGATCTCACGCTTGGTAAAGGTGATCTCAGTGCCATCTTTGCAACCATTAAGATTCTCGGTATCAATGTCGATGCCACCCAGGCTCAAAGTCCGTGCCATTTCCTGGCCTGCACCTGAGCGGCGCAACACAGCCTCGACCCGCAGAACCAACTGCTGGATCGAGAAGGGTTTCGGCACATAGTCATCGGCGCCCAGTTTCAGGCCCTTTATGATCTCCTCATCCGACGTCTTGGCTGTCAGCATAATGATGGGCTGGTCGCGGTCTTCGGTACGTATGCGGTTGCAGATCTCGTAGCCATCCATGCCGGGCAACATGATATCCAGCAAGATCAGGTCGAACTTGCCCGTCAACGCTTTCCCAAGACCGTCCGGGCCCGTCGCGGCGCTGTCGACGTCATAACCGTGAAACACGAGCACATCGATAAGGCCTGTGCGAATGGCCTCTTCGTCCTCCACAACCAGTATCCGCATCTGCTTGCTCATAAGGTGCTTAGGCTAGCACTCCGGGGCCGATGGGTGCGTGTCCGTATGTAACGTTTTTGTAAATTCGGTCCGGCAGATTTTACGAATCCGTGTCTTATTTGTGCCGCGCTCAAAACTTAATATTTCTCCATCGACTAATTCGAGTCACGACTTAAGGAGACACGACCATGGCACTAATCAATCGCATCTCGCGACTATTTAAGGCCGACTTTCACGCGGTGCTGGATCAGATCGAGGAGCCGGAGGCGCTGCTCAAGCAGGCCATCCGCGACATGGAAGACGACGTGGTGAGCACCGAGCAACGTATCGGTCTGTGCGCCCATGACCAGGACGCCTTAACACAACGCAAAAGCGAACTTGAAGGCGCCGTTACGGAATTCGAGGCGCAGCTCGATCTGTGCTTCGAGTCCGACAAGGACGACCTTGCGAAGAACATTATTCGCAAGAAGCTCGAGACGGAACGCCTGTTGAATCGCCTGAATACCAAGCACGCCGCAAACTCGAAATACCTGAGTGAACAGCGCACGGCGCTCGAGCAGAACAGGGAGACGCTGGAAAGCCTGCGGCAAAAGGCAGAGCTTTTCGCGCAGCGCACCCCGGCACCTGTCGATGGCGATTCCGAGTTTGATGACATCGCCTGGATGGCCAGGGAAATGCGGGTTGGGGACGACGAGGTCGAGATCGCGTACTTGCGCGAGAAAGATTCGAGGAGTGCGTCATGAAGCGGCCCTCATTCTTCCACGGCGTGATTGTCGCCGCCGTACTCGGCTTTTTCGCCAGCGCGGTGGTTGCCACGCTAACCCCATTCGTCGGATTGGGTGCGGTGATTCGCCTGGTCATACCCGCACTGGGTCTTGCCTATCTCCTTTACCTGTTCGGCCGTAGCGATGAACGGCTGGGACGCGTGACAACGCTGTCCCTCTGGGCTGTATTAGCCGCCGTCACCTGGTGGATAGCGCCGCCCTTACCGTTCTACCTGCTGATTCACGTCGGCGCGATCTGGCTGGTGCGCTCCCTTTACTTCTACTCGGGCGTGATGCCGGCGTTGCTGGATCTGGGTATCAGCACCTTAAGCGTCTCGGCAACGGTCTGGGCGATAAGCCGTTCGGGCAGCGTGTTTCTTGCCACCTGGTGTTTTTTCCTGGTGCAGGCGCTGTTCGTCGCAATCCCGCCCGCCATCAAGGGCCGGCACTCCAGACAGCCCGCAACTGACAACGAAAATTTCGCAACTGCGAAACGCAATGCCGATAAAGCTTTGCAGCAATTGTTTACTCAATAGGAGGACTTGATCATGAAAGCCAAAATACTGGGCATTGCCCTTTTCGGACTCACGCTGGCGTCGGTTGTGTATTACCCGCAACTGATGGCGAAGACCGTCCAGATCGATACGCCGATACAGCAGCACGTTACCGCCAAGGCGAAAGTTGACGTCGTCTTCGTTCTCGATACGACCGGCAGTATGAGCGGATTAATTCAGACCGCGAAAGAAAAAATCTGGTCTATCGCAACGACCATGGCATCTGCGCAACAGGCGCCCGAGATTCGCATTGGTCTGGTCGCGTATCGGGACCGTGGTGATGCGTACGTCACCAAAGTGGTCGACCTGTCTGCCGATCTCGATTCGGTCTACGCAACGTTGATGGATTTTCAGGCAGACGGTGGCGGTGACGGCCCCGAGAGTGTCAACAAAGCGCTTTACGACGCCGTGCACTCAATGTCCTGGAGTGAGCAGGACCAGGCGTACCAGGCGATCTTTCTCGTCGGCGATGCACCGCCGCACATGGACTACAACGAAGTTCGCTACCCTGAGATCGTCGCGTCGGCTTTGGACAAGGGCATTGTCGTTAACACCATCCAGTGCGGTCACATGCCGGCAACGGTTGGGCCATGGACGCAGATCGCCAGCTTGAGCCATGGGGAGTTCTTCCAGGTTGAACAGGCGGGCAGTGCCGTCGCTTTCAATACGCCGTTCGACAAAGAGCTTGCCGAACTGTCGGCACAGCTCGACGACACCCGCCTCTATTACGGCACAGTGGAAGAAAAAGAAAAGATGGACGGTAAAGTGGCTGCGACTGAGAAGATCCACGCCGGGCTGACGCTTGCCTCGCGTGCGCGCCGCGCCGAGTTCAACGCCTCGGCCGGTGGTCGAAAAAATCTACTGGGCGAGAACGAACTGGTCGCCGCCGTTGCGAATGGTACCGTCGCCCTGGACGAACTCGATGCAGACGCATTGCCCGAGGCGCTCAAGCCGATGGCACCTGCCGAGCAGATGGCTTACGTCGCAGAATTGTCCGAAAAGCGAGAGACCTTGCAACGGCAGATTCGCGCTTTGTCCGAAGACCGTGGTGACTATCTTGCCAAGAAGGTCGATGAGGCCGGTGGTATGAAAGGCTCACTGGACCAGAAACTCTACGACGCCGTGAAGGAACAAGCCGGCGAAGCAGGACTCGAGTACGAGGACGGCCCTGCGTACTAATCAATAAGAACCGTTGTAACGACAAAGGCCCCGTTGGGGCCTTTGTCATATGCGGATAACGCCCATCCGGGTCCGACTCGCAGTTTTGGCGCGCGAGTTATGCTATGAGCTGACGCTCGCCAAGATCGGACGTTCCAGAATCAACTTCTCGAGTTCTGCTGCGGGTAAAGCCTGACTGAAAAAGAATCCCTGCATCTGGTCGCACCTCTGTTGTCTCAGAAACTCGACTTGCTCCTGCTTTTCAACGCCCTCGGCAACCACCTTCAAGCCGAGCTTCTGCGCCATCGCTATGATTGCCGAACAAATTGCCGCGTCATCTTTGTCGAAATGCAGGCTCTCTACGAATGAACGGTCGATCTTGACGGTATCAATTGGTAGTTTCTTCAGGTAGCTGAGCGAAGAATATCCTGTTCCGAAATCATCGATTGCCAAGCCTACCCCAGCTTCCTTTAATCTATTCAACGCTACTACCGCACTGTCCAGATCGTGCAATAAGACACTTTCCGTTAATTCCAGCTGAAGGCACGACACGTCAATGCCCTTATCCGACACCACCTTAAGCACCTCATCGACCAGCCCGCCCGCGTGGAAACTGTGCCCCGAAACATTAATTGATAATGGGATCTGCCGTGATGTCAGCGCGGACAATACGCTCGCCTGTTCGCAAGCTTTGCGCAAGACCCAACGATCGATATACGTGATCAGACCGGTTTCCTCGGCGATCGGAATGAAGTGATCTGGACTTATCCAACCACGTTCCGGATGATTCCAGCGCAGCAACGCTTCTGCACCGATCACCGACCAGGTATCTATGTCGACTTTCGGCTGGAAATGCAACTCAAATTGCTGTTGGTCAATGGCGGTACGAATCTCCGTTTCGAGATCGAGTCTGTGTAATGACTTCACACGCATGGTCTCGGAATAGAACTTGTAGTTATTGCGACCTGCAGCTTTGGCCCGGTACATCGCAGAATCTGCGCTCATTATGAGCTCTTCGGCCGTTCGACCATCGTCAGGAAACATTGCTATACCAATGCTCGGTGTAACTACAAATTGATGCCCATCGCAATTGAACGGTGGTGTCAGGACAGAAACGATCCTTTCAGCGACCTGGCTGACGCCGGACTCGGAACTCACTCCGTTCAGCTTCAGAACGAATTCGTCGCCGCCAAAACGTGCCAGGCTGACATCTTCTTCTGACAATTGACCAAGCTGGGCGCAGCAGTCCGTGGAGCGCGTACATTTTTCAAGCCGGGATGCGACACTCTTAAGTAATTGGTCGCCGATGCTGTGACCCAACGTATCGTTAATGCGCTTGAATCGATCCAGGTCAATAAAGAGGATCGCGAAATTTTGGTCGTTGTGCCGAGCCGAGGCGATCGTTCTGTCAAGACTCTGGCCGAACAGCAATCTGTTCGGCAATTCGGTAAGGCTATCGTAGAACGCGAGGTCGTGAATTCTTCTCTCATCTTTCTTGCGCTGCGTAATGTCTCGGACTATCGCAAGAACTGAGCTGTCATCACGGGCAATGAATCGGGTTTCCAAGTGAACGTTGAGGTCTTCCAACTCATGCTCGTAAATCTGCGTACATCCATCCTTAATGGCAAGCCTGATGGAGGCGATTGCTCTTTCGTCTTTGTCAAAATGGTAGAACTTGATCAGAGAGTCTGTGGTAAGCGCCTTTACTTGCTTAGTTTGATTTGTGTTGGTGCTACTTACGTTTTCCACAACCACACCGTCTCCATTGATGATAAGGATCGAGTCGGGAACCGCACGAACAAGACCCTGAAGTTCATTAAAAGCGGTGTGCGCTCTTAGCGCGAAGCGGAGGCGATGAGGCAGCACCGCCCAGACAATAGGCTTGTTAACGAAATCCGTTGCACCGATTTCGTAAGCGTGCTCAACGGCTGCCTCATCTTCCAGCCCGGTTACGATGAAGACTGGTGTTTGCCGACCTGTTTCCGATGCCCTGATGCTTTTGCAGACCTCAAATCCGCTCATTAACGGCATATCCACATCAAGCAGAACAACGTCCGGGCCTGCCTGATTGTAATATTCCAAAGCCGTCTTTCCGTCGCGTGCCGTCAGAACACGGTATCCCGCTTGCTGCAGAACCTCTTGCGCCACGACGAGTTGCGTCGGGTCGTCATCCGCGACGAGAACCAAAGGACCTTCCAGGAAATTCGTATCGGCGATCATGCAGCGGCAACCTTGAGCCTGCACTTCAATGCTTCAATTACGCTGCTGTATTCTTCTTGCATTTGTTGCCAGGTAGCCTCGACCTGTATCAGGTCCTCCTGCTTACCTGCAGACTCCAGCACCCCACATAGACCTGCGAAGTTCAAAGCACCCACATTAGCACTACTGGATTTCAGTGCGTGAGCACCAGCGCGAATGCCGTCCGCATTCGCTGAATCGATCTCCCCGCGCAATTGGGTCATCAACTTGTCGGAGTTTTCGAAGTAAGCTTGAACTACCCGATGCACCAATTCCCCGGAACCTGACGAAGGTAGCTGCGCCAACTTGTCCAGTACATCTTGGTCGATTGACGATTCTGAATACGGCGAATTGGATGCAGCTCCGACCGGGCCTGGGCAATATTCCTGGTCTGGATCTGATTTAGGGTCGCCCGGCGCCATAACCTCCCTAAGAATCTTGTAAAGCTGCTCTCCGGTGAACGGCTTGGCGAGAAAATCGTTCATTCCCGCTGAAATGCACTCTTGCCTGTCCCCGTCCGTGACACCAGCAGTAACGGCCACAATCAGGATCGGCACGTGCACCGTCTGGGCTTCAATCTTGCGAATCGCCCTGGTCGCGTCAAACCCATCGAGGACCGGCATCTGACAATCCATTAACACCGCGTCAAAATGTTGTGATTTGAACAGGTTGACGGCTTCCTCGCCGTTCTTCGCAACCACCACCTCCACGCCCATTGCGGCCATCATGCCGATTGCAACCTCCTGGTTGACGGCATTGTCCTCTGCAAGCAGCACGCGTCCGGACAGCAGACCAATTTCAGCACGCTTGGTCTCTGCCGCGAACAGACCATCCTGAAGGATACGTGCAGATTCTGAAAAGTCCGACTTATTGCTGGCTTTCATGCGCAGACTAAAGGAGAAAGACGAACCCTTTCCGACTTCGCTTTCCACTTGGAGCTCACCATTCATCATTCCTACCAACTGCTTGCTGATTGCCAAACCCAGGCCTGTGCCGCCGAAGCGCCGCGTGGTGGTTCCGTCCTCCTGAGAAAACGAATCGAATATCAGTTCCCGCTTATCGTTGGAGATTCCGATGCCGGTATCTTTCACCGCGAAGTGGATTTCCTTGTATGTTGCATCGACGTCCACTGTGGTGACACATAGCGAAACAGTCCCTTCGTCCGTGAACTTGATGGCGTTACCAATCAGGTTTGTCATTACCTGGCGAAGGCGAAACGGATCGCCGTAAACCGCCAGCCCGGGTCCGTCCGGCAGAGTCAGTTCAATAGCGAGCCCCTTTCCATGCGCCAGTCCCGAGAGACTCGCCACCAAGTCTGACAGGAACGAGTTCAGGTCAAAGAAGATGGACTCAAGTCGCATTTTCCCTGACTCAATCTTTGAAAAATCGAGTACGTCGTTGATTATGTCGAGCAACGTGTCCGCCGACTCGTGAATTGTCTGCGCATATCGCTTTTGTGTATCGACGAGCGGGGTATTGTTGAGCAGCTCCATCATTCCCAGGACGCCGTTCATCGGTGTCCGAATCTCATGACTCATTCGCGCCAGGAATTCGCCCTTCGCTTTTGATAGTGCGAGAGCCTCGTCGCGCGCTGTCTCCAGCTCTGTTTGAGCGTTACCCAAGTTGGCTGCCAGTTGATCAAACTCGTTGGCCAACTGACCTATCTCGTCCTGCCTGTCGGAGCCAAACGGTCGATCGAGATTGCCCGAATTTCTGATCTTCAACATATGCTGCGTCAGCTTGCTCACCGGCGCTACAATTAGAAACCGCATCAGTAGCAACGCAGAAAACAGAAAAAATGCCGAGACGGCAAGCAAGAACACGAATGCGGTATTGATAGTATTCCACCCGATCTCGGTGATTCTCTTCGAGGTTTTCACTTCAATCAGAAAGGATGGCTTGCCGAATACGTCATTGCGTATCCTACGAGCGGCAACATATTCGTCGTCATAGGCCCATACAAGCGAATTGTCGCCATTACTTGACCTCGCCTCGACGACTCCAAACAGCTCCGCGTCGGCGGGTGAGGTTCGGTCACGAAGAGCGAGATCTACAGATGTGCGGTTGGCAAGCGATCTAACCTGATCGGCGTCGAGGAACTTGCCGACAATCAATGTACCAACTGCTGGCCCTTCGCCGCCGCTCGTCAATATTGGGTTTGACGTCACAAGAAAGGGCGCTGACCGGGCCTGAAGCAGGCCGAATACGTCTTGCAGTTCGTTTGGGCGATTCAGTAGCGGATGATCACCCGCAATTGGTTGCGGCAATTCAGCATCAAGAGGGATTTCTTTAGTCAGGGACCGGTCGAGCATCGCACCCCACAACATCTGACCGTCCGCATCGAAAAACAACATCATGTTTATGCCGATGCTTTTCCAATAAGAAGTGTCCATGTTCTCTTCTTCATAATCACTTCTTAGGCCCTGAACATACTCGTACGTATGATCCCATTCAGAGTATTCGCGGGCGAAGACTCTCAGATTTGACAACTCGGCATTGATCGCCTCTTCTGCGCGCTGCAGATCTTGTTCCGCTGACTCGCGTTCAAAACTCTCAAATGTCGGATAGACGACGGATGCCAGACCGGCAAAGCTGCCGATTGCAAAGACTATTCCGAGCATCAGAAATACGAGTACGACTTTCTTTTGCAATGTCATGCGACTCGACCTATGCCTGGCCCACTGGTTGTTACAAAGAGATTTATGTCAGATCAGCGCTACCCAAGAATATGGATCAAATCTGTAAGGCAAATAACTGAGCGATCGTAAGAATAACGAAACAGAACAACATGTTATCGAATCTAGGTCACATAATTGACAAGAAGACTCGCGCGACCGGCAAGCCAGTAACATGTGGTCGTGTGATACCAATACTTGGCGCTACCCGCCGATTGACGCATGACTCGAGTACACGGATGACCCTGCTTACCAGTCAATAAGATCCTTTGTCATATCCGGCTAGCGAGAATATGGACAAGCACCGTACACGCTGCATAGACTGTTGTACGAATCGCGTAACGGAGCAGTCCGTTGGCAGAAACACCTGGGTCATCCGACAATAATAATGTGAGTGCCAGTAAATCATCGCCGTGGCCAGATCTCGAACACGGAGCTATCGCGTTCGTGCTCGACGCGCGTGACGAACACGAGGTCAGGCTATTGCGTGACTGGGTGAATGCCCAGCAGCCGGAATCCGGTTCGGTCCCTCCACATTCGTTCATCACACTCCCCAAGGGCCGCGCAGATGACTTGCTTGGCGCCGTGCCGGCAGACGGCGACGCCGTGTGGATGCAACCTTTGCGTATCGCCTGGCTGCCATCCGCACGCACACCGTTCGGCAAAGCGCGGCGGCGGTGGCTCGCCAAACACCGGCCCGAGCGGGTGGCTTACATTGTCGGCGATGGCGCCTGGCTCGGCGAGCTGCGCGACCGGCTGGCCGGATCCGACGACTCTATCAGCGACGCTGAGCTGTCAGAGTTTGTCACCAGCCAGGCGCTAATTGCCCTGGAGCGTTCGGAGCGTTCAGTGCGTGGCGCGCGCTACAAGGTACCGCGCATTCTGCCGAGCGATGTTTTTGCGAACGCCCGCTTCCGCAACCTCCTGGCAAACTTCGCTCAACAACGCGATCGCTCCGCGGACAATGTGAATGAGCAGGCCGCACGGTACTTGCGGGAAATGGCGGCGACGCAAACACCGTTCACGATCGAAATGATGAACGCTCTCTATCGGTCAGCGTGCCGCAGCCACCATGACGCAGAAATCAATGTTGAACAGGCGCAACTCGAGCGGGTCGCCGAGACCATCGGATCCCGGCCGGTCGTCTTCCTGATCAGTCACAAATCGATGCTCGACACCATGGCGTTGTCACTGGTGTTGTTCGATGCGAATCTGCCATTGCCGCTGACCTTTGGGGGCATCAACCTTAACAAGCCGGGTCTCGGCACGCTCGCCCGCCGCGCTGGCATCATATTCCTGCGGCGCTCGTTCCAGGACAATGAGATCTACAAAGCGACGTTTCGCCGTTACATCGACTACCTCATTGAAAAACGCTTCTCATTGCTTTGGGCGCTGGAAGGGACACGCTCGCGCACTGGCAAGTTGCTGCCGCCGAGGTTCGGCCTGTTTAACTACGTCGTCGAGTCGATACTGAGGACCAAACTGTACGATGTGACGTTCATTCCCGTCAGCGTCGCCTACGACCAGATCACGGAGGTCGAAGACTATTCGATCGAGCAGCGCGGCCAGAGGAAAAAGCCCGAAGGGATCACCTGGCCGCTCCGCTTCCTGAGGCGAGGCCGGTCACGCGGCGAGATACACTTGCGATTCGGCAAGGATCTCACCATCAGGGAACTGGTCGAACCGGCCGAACTCGAGGTCGGCATCGACGACAGGCAAAAGCAGATACTCGTGGCAACCCTGGCATTCGAAGCAGCGGTCCGCATGAACGCGGCAACGCCGATCACGGCCACGGCGATTGTCACACTGATCCTGCTGGCCGGTGGCCACCGCGCACAGAGCCTGGCCGAGATCCAGGGACTCGCCCGTGCCGGCGCGGCACTGATCCGGCATCGGCACCTCGAGATTGTCGGACGTTCGGACTTTCGGGACGCAGACGCCGTTCTCGGGACACTCGCTGAACTCAACAGGACCGGAATCGTCAGCTACCTGGACGAGGGTACCGAAAGACTCTATGCCATCAGCGCCGACCAGCACCTGAACGCCGCTTACTACCGCAACACGGCAATCCACTACTTCATCCTCGATGCCTTCGTGGAAATTGCACTACTGGACGCCGCGACCGAATCTGGCGTCCGCCGCGAAGCATTCTTCGCTCGAACAGAAGAGCTCAGGGAGTTATTCAAGTTCGAGTTCTATTTCCCGCGTCGGGCCAACTATCGAGCAGAAATTGAAAGCCGCGTACGCGACCGCTTTAATGACTGGGAACTCGTCACTCCCTCGGCATTCAAGGAGGTTCAGCCGCTGGTTGCGCATGGCGTGCTGCGTTCGTTTGTCGACGCCTATCGCGTCGTCGCGAGTGTTCTAGTCGCCGCGGGCGCAGATGCTGTTGACGACAAGGGCGACTTCCTGTCGCGATGCCTGAAGACCGGCAAACAGGAGTTGCTGCAAGGCCGCGTGTTCTCGGCCGAGTCGATTTCGAAAACGCTCTACGAGACCGGGTGGAAACTTGCCGGCTACAGGGGGCTACTTGCAGCCAACCAGGCAGACGCGCGCCACGATTTTCTCGAGGAGTTTCGCCGCATCAATAGCCGGCTGGATGAGATACTCGCGATCACGCTGGCCCGGGCCAATAATCAGTAAACAACCGGTAATCTGGAAGAATGAACAGGCTCACTGCATTTCTCATTGTGTTATTGCTGCCATTGGTGGCCGACGCCGATTGGTTCGACGCGATTCGCGACGGCGACGACAAAGAAGCGCTCTATCGCACGCTCTACTACATGCCCAAAGGTGGCGACCTGCACAATCACCTGTCGGGCGCCGTCTTCTCCGAGTGGTGGTACGAGCTGGCACTGGCCCAGAAAGAACGCGGGTACGAGTACTACACCAAGGTGCGTATCGAGAACTGCCGCGATTTCAGCGGTAACGCTTTCGCAAACGCCCGCTATTACCTGCTGTTCCGGAATATCTCAGCCCTCGAATATGCGCAGCTCGACGAGTGTGAGAAGGGCGAGTACAAGCGACTCGCAGACCTCGACGATCGCGAAAAATCCGGCTGGATGAACAGCATCCGGCTCGACAAGCCCGACGAAGGCCGTGAAGATTTCTTCCAGACGCACTGGCAGCGACTCAACGCCCTCACCCGCAATCCCTGGCTACAGGCGGAAACGCTGGTGAAGAACCTGCAGGCCTATGCTGCAGAAGGCATGGTCTACGTCGAATACCAGATCGGCGGCGGTCCAAGCGAAGGTCCGGACGGCGAACTCATCGAATGGCCGCAGGCATTCGATATCCTGCGGGAGACGCTGGCACGAAAGGACGTTCAGGATCTCGGCGTCACCGTGCGCTTCCAGCTCGCCATCCTGCGCTTTTCGCCCTACGCCGAAGACCAGCTGCGACGTGTCTACAAGCTCGTGTATGAAAACCCCGACCTGCTCGTCGCCGTCAACATGGTGGGCCGCGAGGACAACGACAAGGGCTACCCGGCCCGCTTCCTGCCGACCCTGCGCGAGCTGCGGCAGCAGTACAGTGGCGTACGACTCTCAATACATGCCGGTGAGGTAGACGAGCCCAACGAGCACGTGCGCGACACGTTGTTGCTCGGTGCCGATCGCATCGGCCATGGGCTCAACCTGATCTCGGATGACGACACCATGCTCCTGATGCGGCACGGGCCTTACCTCGTCGAGATCAATCTCATCAGCAACCTGTTGCTCGGGTATGTGAATGACTATTCCGAACACCCGTTTCCCGAGTACCTGCGCACCGGAATACCGGTCGCATTGTCGAGCGACGATCGCGGTATGTGGGAATCGACGATGACCGATGAGTTCTACGTGGCCGCTACCGAGTTCAACTTGTCGTGGGAGGAAATCAAGACGCTCAGTCGAAACTCAATTGAACATGCGTTCCTTGACGAAGAAAGCAAAGAACGGCTGCTACGCGAATACGACGAACGCATTCTGCGCTTCGAACGCCAGGTACAGCGCCACGGTGTTCCCAAGCTGGGACCCATGCCGGAGACCCGGGCTTTCGTCTGTAATCGCTACGGGTTGTGCAAACCGTGAGACTCATTGAAGAACTGCGGCGGCGGCGGGTATTTCGCATCTCAGCCCTGTACATCGTTGCTGCGTGGGTCGTTTTGCAGGTGGCCGACCTCGCTTTCGAGTCCTGGGGCCTGCCAAAACAGGACCTGCGATTTATCTGGATTGCGGCGATCCTGTTGTTTCCACTTGCCGCTCTGTTCGCATGGCGCTACGACATTACGCCGCAGGGCATTGTTCGTACCCCGGTTCGCGGCGACGACGAAACGATTCCGCTGGCGCTTGAACGCGCAGATTTCATTCTGCTATTCGCACTCGCCCTCGTTGGAATAGCCATCGCCTACAGCACGGTTAACAAAGTAGTGTCGACACCTGGGCCAAATGATCAGTCTCTTGTCGTTCTGCCATTCGAGACATTTTCGTCCGTAGCCGAGGACGAGCTTCTTGCCGACGGGCTGACGGAAGAACTCATTCATGCACTGGCGCGGGTTCCTGCGCTAAAGGTGATCGGGCGGACATCCAGTTTTGAGTTCAAAAATCGCAACGATGACCTGCGTTCAATTGGCAAAGTGTTGGGCGTCGCCAACGTGCTGGAGGGATCGGTCCGAAGGTCGGGTAGCCAATTGCGGATTACGGCGCAACTTGTCAGTACTACCGATGGCTTTCATCGATGGTCACGTACCTACGATCGCACGATATCCGACGTCCTCGCTATCCAGGACGACATCGCTCGTAATGTCGTTGACGCACTACGTGTGGAATTGCTTGGCGAACCTATGCGTGTTGAGTCCGCCACCGAGATCGATCCTGAGGCTTACGCACTGTATCTACGCGCAGTGGCACTGTCGCCCTATGGCGCGGCCGCGGGTTTGGCGGAAGCGCAGGAGTTAATCGAGCAGGTGATCGAGCTGGACCCCGATTTTGCGCCGGCATGGACTCGACTTGCGGCGATTCACGGTCGTCGGCTGTTCTTCAGGGATCCGGAGTATCCCAATCCTGTTGCGAAGGCGATCGTGATAATAATGGGTGCCGTTGAACGTGCGCGCGAACTTGATCCGAACTATGCGGAAGTTTATGCCGCCTTGGCCGGTATCGCCTGGATCTTCGAATCGGACGAAGCTAAGGCGGCACCGCTTATCGAGTTGGCGCTTGAGCTGGACCCGTCCGACCTGGAAACCATTCGATTTAGCATAGATTTTGCGCTCAGCCTTGAGCGATTCCCAGCAGCCATCGAACTGTCGGAGCGCCTTGTGGAGAGGGAACCACTTTGTGTGAGTTGTCGTGTGCAGCTTGCCAAGCTGTACAGAGTGACACAACGCTGGAGTGACGCAGAAACGCAGATTCGCACTTTGCGGACTATGGGAGAGGCCGGATTTCACTGGAGTCTCGGAGTTGTACTGCTCCACCAGGGGCGCGCTGAGGAGTCGCTTGTCTCATTCGAGAAGCAGCAAGCACCCGACTATCTTCGCCTGCAGGGGCTGGCATTAGCGTGGCACGATCTCGGAGACCAAGGAAAATCCGCAGCCGCACTCGACACTCTGGAACAAGATTGGGGCGACCAACAACCAATCACGCTTGCGCAAACCTACGCGTATGTCGGCCAGACCGACGCGGCGTTCGACGCGCTCCATGCAATCCTGCCCGACAACGTGGCGACACTGCAGACCGAGTACTCGGAACCTCTGTTCAACAAGCTGCACTCGGACCCCCGTTGGGCCGAGCTAATGCTTCGCATTGGCCGCGCACCCGAACAGATAGATCGGATTCCCTTTGCGCCACCGTGATACCGCTTGCGTTGTCGAGCTGGGATACTAAGGCGCCAGCACCACCAGGGAGAGTCGCTTGAAGAAAATCGCACTGTCATTGCTGGCGGTACTGGGTTGCCTGGTCGCCCTGATGGCGGCCTTTCCCGAAGACACCGCACGGATGATGTTCGCGCTCGAGCGTCAACGCGCCGGGCTCGAACTGCAGTCGGCCGTGGTTGACGGCGAGACCTGGCACTATCTTGAGGGCGGATCGT
>Ga0209567_10000298_pt1 | contig 27130 bp, 24 predicted proteins | sample COG_12_FD_184756 | JGI IMG/M metagenome (GOLD analysis project Ga0209567, IMG submission 184756) | Pelagic marine sediment microbial communities from the LTER site Helgoland, North Sea, for post-phytoplankton bloom and carbon turnover... | ecosystem: Environmental > Aquatic > Marine > Neritic... | reverse complement strand
TATTTAAACGAATCCTCTACACCGGGTGAGGTCTTATCGGTTTGATCTCAACCGGTTCGATACCAGATGTGTTCAGCCAAATGACTAGGCGCAAATTTCAGACCATCGAGTAACAGGGCATACGTTAAAGCATATAAGTTGTGTATGGTGTTCATTAACTCCAATAGAATGGGAGGTAATTATGGACGGAATTACTGCAACTATAGGAATTGTGACCTGTTTCGTTCTGGCCGGCTGGTTGATTATTTATACGCTGCGCAATAAAACCTGATGCTCAGGGCATAAAAAAAGGCCCGGTTCAACTCGAACCAGGCCTTTGGGTTGTCAGTGGGTATTATACGGTAGGGATCACAGTTCGATCCCCAGTCGATCCCAGACCGACTCATTGTCTTTGATCTCCGCGGCTTTCAGATGCGGATACGTTGTGATCAAAAAATAGGCCAGCGGCAGGACTCCCAGCACAATGATGATGGTGTCAGGGAGCGCACGAAAAGTCCCCAGCCAAACGACGACGTCCTTCTCGAAAAAATCCGCACTGCGCGCAACCCACAAGCCGTCTTTAAAAGAAATCCAGGACTGCATGAGGCCAATCGGCAGCAGGGTGGCAAATGCCAGCAAAAATAACCCGCCGTTGAGCCCCCAGAAGGAAAGTTTCAGGATGCCGTCTTTCCAGTGGGCCTTGTCCACCAGGCCACGCCATGAAAACAGCAACAGGGCGACAGAAAGCATACCGTAGGTTCCGAACATGGCCGTATGGCCGTGGTGCATGGTCAGGTAAGTGCCATGTTCATAGAAATTGATAATCGGCAGATTGATCAAAAAACCAAAGATCCCTGCGCCCAGAAAGTTCCAGAACGAAGCGGCCACCAAAAAATACATGGGCCACTTGTAAGAGAACTCCCGGCCTTGCTTGCGGATCTCACGGTACTCCATGAGGCCCCGCACCACCAGCGTCAGCAGCGGCACGGGCTCCATGGATGAGAATATGGCGCCCCAGCCGACCCAGAAAGCCGCTCCGCCATACCAATAATAGTGATGGGCGGTTCCGATAATCCCGCTGATAAAAGTCAGGGCTGCGGTAAAATAGGCCACTCTCAGCGCGGACCGGGCTGTTGCCAGCCCCATGGCCACCATCAGCAGGGCGATGACGGCAATGCCGAAGAATTCAAAGATGCTTTCCACCCAGAGATGCACTACAAACCAGCGCCAATAGTCCGCCATGGTCAGGTGGGAGCCCTGACCATAAAACAACCCGAAACCGAAAAAGCCAACCACCATGACGGCGCTGAATACGTAAAACCAGACCAGGGCGCTGAATTCATCTTTGTGGCGCTTCAGATGACCGCCAACAGCCCGGTACACAATCAGCAGCCAGAAAATCAGACCGCCAAACAGCAAGATTTGCCAGATGCGGCCCAGCTCCAGAAATTCCCAGCCTTGATGGCCCAACCAGAACCACATATCACCCAGGAATCCCTTGATACCCAGTACCTCTCCGGTAAGGCTGCCCACTGCAACCAGTAAGACGGCAACGAAAAGCAGCTTGACCAGCAGGCTTTGTTTGGCGGGTTCTTTGCCGCCGATAATCGGTGCCAGGTAGATGGCGGAGGCCATCCAGGTAGTGGCGATCCAGAAAACCATCAGCTGTAAATGCCAGGTTTTGGCCCAGCTGTAAGGAATCAGGTCTGCCACAAAGTCTACAAAAAAAGTACCTGGATGAATCGTGTAATGCGCCAGCAATCCGCCGAAACTGGTCTGGAGCAAAAATAACAAAATCACGACCACAAAGAATTTGGCGGCTTGAAACTGACTGCGGGTCAAGGGCATATCGATCAGTTTTTCTGCCAGAGCCGTTCCTTTGGCTCCTCCATACCATAGGCCGTAACGATGAATCCAGTAGACAAACAGCGCCAAAACCAGCATCAAGGCCAGGACACCGGCGATGGAATAGAAAAAAGCGTCGGTGCTCGGGACGTTGCCCACCCGGGTGTCCGGCGGCCAATTGTTGGTGTAGGTGTAGTCTTCTCCGGGACGAAGGGTCGAAGCCACCCACGCCGTCCAGAAAAAAAAGCGGGATATCTGCAGACGCTGTTGTTGCTCGGGAACGGTGTTGGGAAGAAAACCATAACGGATCTCGCCATCCTTAAAGGTATTTTCCCAGTGTTTAGCCACGCGCTCCAGGCCCTGGACCTGGGCATCGGTAAGCTTGAGTGTATCACTGTCGGCATCATAGCGGTTGGGCTTAAGCTCTGCTCTGGTTTTGACGTCCATGATGTCTTGCTGCAGATCATCGATCTGGGCATAAGATTTGCCGTATTCGGCCATGGCCAGATAATCGCCCACAGCCTCGGCTATGATGTGCAGGGATGTGGCCGAAAACTCCGAACCCCTTTGGGAACCGTGTCCCCAGACCGCCCCATGATCCATCAGGCCAAACCGCTGGTAGACGTCCTGACCGGCAATGATATCTGCTTTCTCAAAAAGCAGCTTGCCAGTGGCATCGACGACTTTGCCCGGATAAGGTGGCAGGTCCTTTTTCATGACAACGCCGCCGCCCAAAAGAACCGCCATGGCGACAATAAAACAAAGGATTGCTGCCCATTTTAATGTTTTAAGTGACATGTGTCCCCCCTCAAAAATGAGTTAACAATGGTTTGAATGATTTAGGTCCCCCACAGATTCTACGTAGCACCGCTATCCATAATCTTATGTCTGTTTACGGTATCGCGGTATTGGATGTAGAAAATTACATTTAATACCAAAACATATTTTTTACAACCCCTAAATATGGTTGATAGAGCCGTTTGCCATCGATCAATTCAGAAGTGAATCTAATGGGTTATTAAAAAAGATCTGCAATGCGGCTGAATGCTTAATCGTTACATTAAGCCAGACCTGTGGTTCTAAAACCAGAGCCTATCTCTGGTCTCTCGCATGAATTAAATATGATCTTTTGAAGCCAAGGCCTTTGATTTAGATCAAGATTGAGAATGTTTAAGGAAAAAGAATAATCGGATCAAAAAATGAGAAATTAGATTGGAATCGGCCGGGCTCATTTTCAATCCTGGGATGTGATCACATACAGATGGACTTCCCGGGGACCATGAGCGCCATGCACCATGGTGGCTTCGATATCAGCGGTTTTGCTGGGGCCGGATATGAATGTCAGACAATTGGTCAGGCCCTCCTGACGTTCATGCGGGTCCCATTTAAGCAGGGCGTAAAGCTCTTTTAGATCGGCAATCATCTGATCGAGTTTGATAACGGCAATATGAATGGCCGGCACCAGTGATACGGTACGCGCATGCCCGGGTCGCGTCCGCAGCACCAGCGTGGCGGTGTCGGCCATGCAAAAATCAGCTGAAGTAATGCCAATGTAAGCGTCGATAACCTGTTGCCGGATGTCTTTGTCCGCGGATGCTGCTAAGTCGCTAACAAATAGCGGCACATTCTGCTCTGCCAGAATCGCCGGCAGATTCAGGCGTTCAATCAGCGGGTGGTCCCAGGCCACGACACTTTTTTGGTCTCCCCATTCGGGATCTTTTTCACGGACCAATGCCGTGACGGCATCGGTCACCGCGCTGATGTCATCGCAGGGAATCACCTTCAGGTTGATGGGCCCGGCGGCTTTAATCAAGGTGTCGAGCAATTTTTTGTGCTCCGCAGCGCTGCGGTTTTGGATGCGTTCCAATACCGCCCGACTTTCAGCAGATATGTCGTCGCCAAACAAATCGGCATCGTCCCGCGATTCAGCCTGCGTTTTTCCTAAGGCCTTTTTGATGGTGCTTATAAACTGCTCTTGTTCTGAATCTCTCATTTTATTCAAATCGCCTTTCGGAAATTGATATGCCCGCTATCCATTGTCACTCATCTCTGCATACATTATCCAACCTGCTGCCTCTAAATTACCCGGTTGAATGTAAATGGCGGCTGCCTGAATATCTCAGCGTTTGAAGCTTCAAAAAGGGCATGTTATTTTTCGAAAGGCGATATGTGGATCGTTAACTCATCGGCCGGCTTGTGACCCGATCTTTGGGATGAACGGTAACCCAGTATATGGGCCAAACCCCTGAAACAGTTTCAACCCAAATATCCGGTCACCGGCACCACGTAATTCATATCACCTTTCGGAAATTGATATGCCCGCTATCCATTGTTGCCCATTTCTTCGAACATCATTCTAAAGGCCTTTTTTCCACCGACTGATGAACGATTCGGCCGCCGGCGCTTTGATATCACGCCCTTTTGTCCAGCCGTTCAGAGGCGGCGGCAAACGCCGGACCATCCCGTCATTTTGTGGCATCAGCTTCTGCCCAAAAGCCGCCAATCGAAGAGCAACGTCGTAAACTGATCGTTTGCGCACGATCCAGGACCATACCTGCCATATCAGGTTTTGCATGCGATCCGCCGGCGTCACTTGCCAGGCCGGGTCGCCTTCAGCCAGCTTTGTTCGCAAGGCCAGCAGCATGCGCGGCAGATCAATATTGACAGCACAGGCTTCCTGACAGGCGCCGCACAGCGTCTCACCCTGGCACAGGTCCTTGGCGCGATTGATCCCCACCAATAGAGGTGTAACAACAGCACCCACCGGTCCGGTATATGCGTAGCCGTAAGAATGCCCGCCGATTTTGGCGTAGACCGGACACACATTTAAGCAGGCCGCACACCGGATGCAACACAGCATCTCGCGAAATTCAGGATCGGCCAGAATCCGGCTGCGCCCGTTATCCAGAATGACCAGGTGAAACTCCTGGGGTCCATCGGCCTGATCCGCCTGACGCGGCCCGCCGATGTAGCTGACATAGGTAGCCATATTTTGTGCTGCAGCCCCCCGGCACAGGAGTCTTAAAAGAATATCGTGATCTTCCAGGCGGGCGGCAACGCGCTCCATGCCCATGAAAGCCATGTGGACTTTCGGCAGGGTGGTTGACATGCGGATATTGCCTTCGTTGGAGACGGTCGTGATATGCCCGGTTTCGGCACAGGCGATATTGCAGCCGGAAGTGCCCATATCGGCCGCCAGAAATTTTTGCCGTAAGGCTTTTCTGGCAATCCAGGTCAATTTGGGCGGATCATCCTCGTAGGGGATATCCAGCTTATCGGCAAACAGGCTGCCGACATCATGGCGGGTTTTGTGGATGGCCGGTGCAATGATGTGGGAAGGTGTCTCAGCAGCCAGCTGAATGATATATTCGCCCAGATCCGTTTCGGACACCTCAATGCCGGCATCCACAAGCGCATCGTTTAAACCGATTTCTTCGCTCACCATGGATTTGCCTTTGACCACACGTTTGACCTGATGCTGCCGGGCGATTTCCAGGCAATAATTCACGGCCGCCTGACGGTCTTTGGCAAAATACACATGACCGCCATTTTTGCGGATATTGGCTGCCAGGGTTTCCAGGACAACGTCCAGGTTTTCTATGGTTTTCATCCGGATCTTATGGGCTTTTAAGCGCAGGTCGGGCCCCTCCGGCAGCCGGCGGTAGCATTCGGCTGTGCCGCGGCCAAAACGGTTCTGCAAATCCGCCAGCGCTTTTTGCAGGACCGGATTTTTAATCGCCTTTCTGGCCTCAGCCACATAATTTTCAGTTGTTATTTTAGACATATTGATTTTCTTTATTTAACCGCAGACGCTCGCAGACACACGCGGACATTTTGTTCGGCCGACAATGGCCGAACAAAAAGTGCAATCGCTTCGCGATACCCAAAATAGCCTTGGGGTTGTTTATGCAATTATACAATAAATTCATTACCTCACCGCAGTTAAAATTATACAAACAAATTTAAAGTAGCACCTATAATTTTGCCCGAAGGGCAATGCAGTGTTTCCTCCCGACAGGTCGTCGGGAGGAAAAAAACTGTCTGCGGGCGTCTGCGTGTATCTGCGGTTAATTTAAAAAAATTTTAACTCGCCAATACCTGTGCTAAGTGCATCACTTTGATGGAAGAGCCCAGGCGGCTGAGCTTGCCCTGGATGTTCATCAAACAACCCATATCACAGCCCACCACCGCATCAGCTTTTGTATCCATAATATTTTTAACCTTATCCGTAACCATGGCGTCTGAAATTTCGGGATATTTAACGGAAAAGGTCCCGCCAAATCCGCAGCAATAATCTGAATTGTGCATTTCAATAAAATCGATACCGGCTATATGCTGCAAAAGTGTGCGCGGTTGATGCCTGACACCGATGCCGCGCATCAAATGACAGGAATCATGATAGGTTACACGCCCTTCAAAGCGCGCCCCCAGATCATCAACGCCGAGCACGTCCACCAGGTACTCGCTAAATTCAAAAGTGCGCTGCGCAATATTCGAGACGCACGGCAGCCAGTGGGGCTCGTCCTGAAACAGCTCCTCATAGTGATGCCGCACCATGTTTACACAGGACCCCGACGGGCAGATAATTGTTTCCGCCCCATCAAACACTTCAATGAAATGCCGTGCGGCAACCCGGGCCTGGCGGCGGTAACCCGAATTAAATGCTGGCTGCCCGCAGCAGGTTTGATCAACAGGGCAGGTGATGGAAACTCCCAGTCGTTGCAGCACGCGCACCATGGCTTCGGCCACTTCGGGGTAATGCGTATCCACCAGACACTGAATGAATAATGTTACTTTCTGCTTTTTGCTCATGTTTAATTACTGCCAGTTTCACATTGTTTAACTCAAAGCCGCGCCCGCCACAAAGATTAGATCGCCTTATTTTTTTACGCATTCAATCTCTGTGATCCCACGCCCGCCACGCGAGCAGGTCGAGGCGGGCGGGTCTGTAGTAAACAAACACAAATATGCAGAGCCGAAATTAAAACTGAACGCTACAACGAACCGCTAAAAAAATCCAGCGCAAAATCAGGTTGAGGGTTACCGGCCAAAGCGCTTCCAGATGAGCTGAAAGGCTTGCGCTAATAATTATTTCTGATAAGATATTGCGAGCTTAGGAGATAGTGGACATGTCAGAACAAAGAACAGCGCTGTTGGAACTCATTGATAAAATAGAGCATATGGGGCAGTTTCAGGACCGGATCGATTTTCCGGCCACCATCGGGCAGATATGGGAAGTGTTTCTGGAGGATGTGCGCAGTTTAATTGAGATTGAGGTTTGCGCGTTGTTTGTGGTTGATGACAACTCCCATGAATTCATTCTAGAATATGTCGAGCCCGATGATCGCAAAAAAATCTGTAGACAAGAAGTCGATTATCAAATTGAATGCGGCATATTTTCCTGGATCATCAATCGCAGGCAGCCGGCGCTCATACCCGCACTGGCATTTGAAGACAGCAAATCAATTGTCATGCTGCCGCTTTCCACCATCAAACGAACGCTGGGGGTGGTCATGATTAAGACACCCATTAAAGAAAGCTTCATCACACAGGAGAATATGAAGCTTCTGACCATGTTGGCCAAACAGTACTCACTGGTACTGGAAAATACCCTGCTGTACGAGCGCTTGAAGCGCAAGCACAAATCGCTCGCAAAGGCCAATGGCGAAATCAGGCTTTTATCCAGAAAGGATTCGCTGACCGGCTGCTATAATCGCGGCTATCTCAATGATCACCTGCAGCATGAAATAAAAAGGGCATCCCGTTATCATCACCCGCTCTCTGTCGCTTTATGTGACCTTGACCATTTCAAGCGCGTCAACGATACGTTCGGTCATTTATGCGGCGATATGGTCCTCAAGGAATTTGTGCAACACATCCTGTCGCTGATCCGTTCCGATATGGACTGGCTGGCGCGTTATGGTGGGGAAGAGTTTTTGCTGGTCTTGCCTGAGACCAGTTACAAGAATGCGAGCCGTCTGGCAGAAAGGCTCCGCAAGCAAATTGCAAAAAAGAAATTTAGCTGGGAAGGGCAGGAGGTTTCCATTACCGCCAGTTTTGGGGTAACCGGAATTGACAAAAACGCGACTTGGGAGGATTTATCTTCGGAGAGCCTCATCGAGATGGCAGATCAATACCTTTACAATGCAAAAAATTCCGGAAGGGATAAGGTTGTGCGCGGATCTTTTGCCCCTGACCAATACGCAAAAAGTCATAAAAGCAAAAAATAAATGTATAGGGGTTAGCGACCGTATTTTTTTCTTTGCTTTATTTTTTCAAATCCAGCTTCAATAACCGGTTGAATTTTATTCAGCTTGATGGGTTTGGTCAGATAATTATCAAAGCCAACCTGTTTTAGTTTTTGCAGATCATACAGATCCGCATATCCGGTTAATGCAATGATGACCGACTGTGAGTTTCGTTCTCTGATTCGCTGACAAAACTCGACACCGTCCATATCGAGCATAATCAAATCGGTAATAATCACCGGAAAATCCTCATTTCTCATAAGCGCAAGCGCGACTTCCGGTGATTCCGCCTCAGCCACTGAATAACCTGCCTTGCTCAGTAGCTTATTCAGCAGATCTCTTTGAAAATCTTCATCATCGACGACTAATATTTTCTTTTTCATTGGAAACCTTTATTTTGAAACGCCATCTACATGAGCGTTAAACTTAACGCCGAAACCGGCAGATACCGTGCGCATAACTTGCCCACCGACTTTGATAAATTCCCTGGATTTGGGTTGCATAAAGGAAAGGGTCAACTGCTGACCGATGGGCACAAATTCACGGGTTTCAACCAACATACCCCCTGAACTGATATTTTGAATAAATCCACTAAAGGCTCGATTCAACGTGACAAAATCTACCGGCATAAAATAAGGCTTGCGAGCAAATTTTCTGCGGCCCTGTAAATGTTTTGCTTCCAGGTCTTTTAGCAGGATGCGGCGGTCTTTGAATGGCATATCTAAAATGATTTCAAACAAGCGTGCGGTTACAACGGAAATATTCGGTTCTTTGGGGCGGTTATCGGAAGGTGCCATTGCCAAGATCCTTTGTAATGGGATTAGACCACCATATTGATATGCTGCCCGGATGTGTCAATCACTTGTTTTACATGGCAAAATCGATATTAAAGGTTTTTAATAGCAATGTCAATTTAAGAAAATGAAAAGTTAAATCGTTAAATGGTTGATTCGTTAAATAGTTAAAAATGGATTAGGTCCTTTGACTATTTGACTGTCCGACGATTTAACAGATCGAATAGGCTGCTGAGTTGGCAGGCTGAAAATTGATGGTGAGATGATAGAACATAGAGGATGATGGTCATAGGGCGATAACGTTAAATGCTTTATTCGAGCAACTGATCCTTGATTGCTTGCAGCACCTGCTCTGATACACCCGCCCGGGATGTGAGGTATTTGATGGGTGAGCCATATTTATCGTGCAGGTGGGAAAGCATGGCGTCAATGCAGTACCGGGGTGCAGAAAAATACGGTGCAATTTTCTCACGGTAATCGGCATCGATATTAAATTGCGCATAAATCTGATTGACGATATCGGCAATATAGGTATTGGACAGCCCGTAATCGTAGATAACCGTTTCTTCCGGCACGCCCAGGGCAAGCAAAAGCAAGGCTGCAAAAGTGCCGGCCCGGTCTTTGCCGCCGGTACAGTGAAAAAGCAGCGGCAGGCTCTTTGGCTCTGCCAACTGCCTGAAAACTTCGCCCCAGGTGGTGGCAAATTGATCCAGGTTTAAATGATAGCCTTCAATTAAAAAGGAAGGGGTTAACCAGCTCGCATCTCCATTTTTAAGTTTTTCAAATAAGAGGCCGGGCTCAAATTTAAGATGGTTAACCGGCAGGTGAATATAGGTCCCGTGCCCATCGGCTGGAAACCGATCCGGTCTGTTTTGGACTTCAACTAAAGTGCGAAAATCGCACACGCTTTGAATCTTCATCTGCTGCAGAAAAGCAATGTCGTCATCCGACAGCCGGGATAGGTGATCGGAGCGGAAGACTTTTCCCCACTTAACCCGATGGCCTTCCACGGTTTCGTAGCCGCCCAGATCGCGGGTGTTCACCGTTTCCTGCAGGGGCAGGCGCCGCTCGCCGATGGTGATCGCTTTATCCGCTTCAAAAACGACTTTAAAATAATGCGGAACTGTGGGATTCAGCTGTGAAAGAATGACCGCCGCGGGGTCTTTTGTGAATTTAAAACGAATTTTGTGCTTGATAGTGTCGGGAGTCGTGCCGTGATAAACGGATATCGGCAGCTGCTTGTGTTTACTTTTCCAGTTGATGATGAACTCGCCCGAACTGCTGCGGTTGACAGAGATATCAAAGATGGATGCAGTCGATTCCAGAGAAGTCATTAAATTTTATCCCGGCCGGCAAAGGACGCGACCATTAGTGTCTATTTCTTTTCCAGTTTAACGGCGATCGAATAATGAGCAGCCCAAAATGAATTCTTCGATCTTGCGCTTCAAACATGTTGCCTCCGAAGGGCTGAACCCATCTGGTGTAGAACCATTCTTTAGACATATTCTAGTATTCCACACCTATAAAATATTTCAACTAAAAACTGTGCCGACTCACTCCAGCCCCATGCATTCCGGGCGATACTTTGACATTAAAAAATATATACCATATTATGGGCCGAAATAAGGGAAAGGAGCGATAACTCTCTATCGATGAGCGAATTCTGGGATTGGTGGCAGCATCTGCCGCAAAACATAAGCCCGGTTCTGTTTGAAATCGGCTGGTTCAAAGTCCAGTATTATGGATTGTCTTATATTGTGGCCTTTGCCCTGACCTATTTCCTTGTGCTGTATCGCATCAAGCATGAGGAACGTTTTGCTTTCAACAAAGATCAGGTTAATGATATCACCACCTACGCCATTCTGGGACTGATTATCGGTGCGCGTCTGGGCTATGTGTTGTTTTATAATTTAGCCTATTATCTGCGTCATCCGCTTGAGACCTTTTTGCCGTTTTCATTCTCAAACGGCTTTGCCTTTACCGGTATCTCCGGCATGTCCTACCATGGAGGTCTAATCGGGGCATTGCTGGCTGTCACATGGTACATCCGCAAGAACAAACTGGAATTCTGGGATGTAATGGATTTATATTTTACCGCAGTTCCCCTGGGTTATACTTTTGGCCGGCTTGGAAATTTTATGAACGGGGAATTGTTCGGTCGCGCAACCAGCTCGCCAATCGGCATGTATTTTCCCCAAGCACCAAATTCAGCTCTCCGGCATCCATCCCAGCTATACGAAGCTTTTTTTGAGGGCCTATTTCTTTTTGTCATTCTTTGGAGCATTCGTAAAATTAAAAAACCCAGAGGCACTATGCTCGCTTTTTATGTGATCGGTTATGGGACGGTACGGTTTTTCATCGAATTCTTTCGCCAGCCTGATGCCCATATCGGCTTTATCTTTCAGTCCTTTTCCATGGGACAAATTCTTTGCGCACTGATGATTGCCGGCGGAATAGGCCTGTATTTATATTTGCGGCAAACCCAGCAACAGGTGTAGCAAGTAATCAGTGGAGGGACATGATGAAAAAAACACTCGCCGGCATGAATCTACTGTATCCGACACCAACGACAATTGTTGGCGCTAAAGTAGAAGGCAGGCCCAACTTTATCACCATCGCCCACATCGGTATCGTTAATCACGCCAAACCCTTTCTGATATCTCTGAGCATGGGCAAGCCCCACTATACCAATGCCGGCATCAAAGAGAACAAGGCCTTTAGTGTCAACATTCCATCGGAAGATCTGGTTGTGGCCACCGATTACATCGGTCTGGTCAGCGGCAAGAAAACGGATAAATCCGATGTATTCGAGATTTTTTACGGTCAGCTGGAAAACGCGCCCATGATCAGCGAATGCCCCATCAACATGGAATGCAAACTCTATGATGTCTACGACACGCCCACTCATGATCTGTTTATCGGTGAAATTGTCGAATCCTACGCCGATGAAACCGTGCTCGTAGACGGCAAGGTGGATCTTAGCCGGGTTAAGCCTTTATTGTTTGACATGAGCAGTGTACAATACTGGTCGATCGGCCAAACAGTGGCCAGATGCTGGAATGTCGGTAAAAAAATGAAGCAAAAGTAATGCAGACCGTCCCCCGCCAGGAAATACATCAGCGTATCTCAAGATTCCAGACCCAACTGGCATCCCGCCAGCTGGAGGGTGCCTTTATTTGGCAGAACGCTGATCTTTTTTATTTTAGCGGAACCATACAATCGGCTGTTTTATTTGTGCCCGCACACGGTCAGCCCCTCCTGATGGTCCTAAAAAATCTCAAGCGGGCCGAGCTTGAATCTTCGGTAGAAAATATCATTGCGGTCAAAAATAAAAATACAATTCCACATATCTTAAAGGATTTCGGCTTTAGTCGCTTGGAGCGGGGCGGCCTTGAGATGGATGTTCTGCCGGCTAATCTGTATTTGTGGTTTCAGCAATCCCTGCCGCAATGCAGCTGGAAGGATATATCCGGCCTCATCCGCAGATTGCGTATGGTAAAGTCAGATTATGAAATAGAACAGATTAAAAAGTCCGCCGCCGTATTGCACACCGGTTTGACTCAACTCAAAAACATTATTCGCGAGGGCATTACCGAGCTGGAAATCGACGGGCATCTGGCCATGATTGCGCGACGGGAAGGCCATATGGGCATGCTGCGCATGCGCGGTTGGAACCAGGAAATGACCTACGCTCACGTGCTGGCCGGTCGCAGCGGCGCAACCGTTTCGCTGTTAAACAGCCCCCACGGCGGCACCGGTAATACACCGGCCATGGCCCAGGGCGCCGGATTTCGTAAGGTACGCAAAAATGAACCCATCGGGATCGACTACGGCGTTGCGATTAACGGCTATGTCGGCGATCAATTCAGAACCTATGTTGTTGGAACACTTTCAGAGCGCTTAAAAAGGGCCCACGCCTGTTCTCAGGAGATACTATCCCTTTTGGTTGAAAAAGCTCGACCGGGGATTCCATGCGCTGAGCTCTATGAAACAGCTGCGCAAAAGGCAGAAAAAGAGGGCCTGGCCGACTTTTTTATGGGATACGGGGAAGGTCAGGTTAAATTCATCGGGCATGGCATCGGACTGGAAATCGATGAATACCCAATTATTTCAACGCGTTTTGACGGCGAACTGGAAAATGGCATGGTGCTGGCCCTGGAGCCCAAATTTGTTTTTCCCCAAAAAGGCGTTATCGGATTGGAGGATGATTATGTGATGACTTCCGATGGCTTAAAGAGACTGACGCTGACAGACCAGTCTTTAATTCAAATTTGAACCTTTTTAATCCGTTTTATTTTAGAGGGAAAATGCAGCTCGAATTAAGGGACATCAATTATACCTATCCGGGATCCACCAGAAATGTATTCCGGCAATTGGGCTGCCAGGTGACCGCGCCCGGCTTTCACGCATTGTTCGGACCATCCGGTGTCGGCAAAACGACCCTGGCAAAGATGATTAGCGGGGCGATCAAAGAATTTTCCGGAGATATTCGATACCATCAAGTGGACCATGTCCTTTACACCTATAATCTGGAACGGCTTCCAGGATGGTACAGTGTCCATGACCATTTGGCTCAAATTACGCCGGCACCCAACCGGCAGCGCATGGAAGAACTGCTGGATTCGTTTGGGCTTGAATCCTGTTTGAATTCCCGCTTCGTGCAACTGTCGTTGGGGCAGCAAAACCGGACCAACTTGACCCGCTATCTGCTCCAGGACTTTGACCTGCTGATTATGGACGAAAGCCTGGCCAATGTTGATGAAGGCACCAAAGAAAAAATTATATTAAAAATCAAAGCCCTGTATCCGGATCGCTGTTTTTTATACATCTCGCATAATGTGGTTGAGGTTGCAAAATTTTGCAAACAGATCCTTGTGCTGCGCAGCCACCATAAAGAGCCCCAGGCCGTATCGATTCAAGGACAGAATTTTAATGGCCGTCAGCAATTGAAAGAGAAGGATCTTGAGCATTGCATGCTGGAGATCGTCAATGCTGCATAGGCGTATTTATCAATTTTTAATGATCTATTTTATCGGCTTTGCCGCCCTGATGCTGGTAAAATATAGCCTAAATTTATCTGATTACGTCATCCCGGGCTTTACAGAAATCGGGATCGCCTGTCGGCGCTATTTCGGGCTTTACCTGCTGGCAGTGCTCAATACGCTTGCGGTCGCTATTCTGGGTCACCTATTGTCCATTTGCATGGCAACGGTGGTGGGCATTATCGGACGCTTAACCATCTGGATTGGTTCTTTTATCCGCGTGGCGGCTTACAATATTCAAGCCTACCCCATTGTGGCTGTGGCCCCGATTATTTTTATCCTGTTAGGGGATGGGCTCTCTTCCCGCTTACTCATCGCCGCAATGATCTGCTATTTCCCATTATTGCTGTCGATCATCGGAATACTGTCGGAACCGGTGACTGAAATCGAACATTTCTTTGAATCCACCCGTAGAATGAACTGGCAACTTCAGGCCAAAATCCGGGCTTTTGAAAATATTCATAAACTGATGACTGTTATTGTCGGAAGTGCCACCCTGGCCATGGTGGGCACAATTGTGGCCGAATTTATTGCAGCCAATGCAGGTATTGGATACAGTATTCGAATCGCCCTTTACCAGAGCGATCTGGCAAAAATTCTGGTTGCGCTTTTTTTAATCGGGATTTGCACCTCAATCTATCTGGTGCTCCTGGAATGGCTGGGTATGGTTATTAAAAAACGTATCGGCAGCGTATAAGCGATTCAAGGTCCTACAGGAGGTAATAGATGCAGCGACAACTGTTTGATCATTTCGGTTTGCCAGTAATGGGTTTGATCCTTATCCTAATTTTGGTAGGCTGCGCCCCGGAGACTGAAAAACCGCTGGAAGAAGTCAGTTACCGGCTTAAGTGGCTATATAACATCAGTGTGGTCGGAGATCTTTACGCCCTTGACAGCGGATTATTCGAAAAACAGGGCCTGGCGGTAAATGTCAAACCAGGGGGGCCTGAAAAAGACGCCATCAAGGAGCTCGAATTGGGCCATGCGCAGTTTGGTGTCGCCTCGGCCGATCAGGTGATCAGGGCGGTTTCCAAAGGCTCGCCGATTGTAGTCATCGCCCAGCTTTTTCAAATCAATCCGCTGCATTGGATATATCGCCCGGATAAAACACCGCTAAAAACCCCTCAGGATCTTAAGGGCAAAACCATCGGTGTTACCCATGGGGGCAATGATGAAACCATCATGCGGGCGCTGCTGGCCAAATACGGCATTCAAGAAAGTGAGGTAAACCTTTTCAGTGTGCGTTACGACTATACCCCGTTCTATCAGGGCAAAGTCGATCTCTGGCCCCTCTATCGCAATGCCCAGGCACCCATTATCGGTGCCAAGCTGCTAAAAGCGGGGGAACGCTTTGATCTGATGGACCCCAGCAAAATGGGCATCCAATTTGTCGCCAACTCAGTGGTCACCACCCGTAAAATGCTTGAGGACAGACGTGAAACGGTTCAGCGGTTTATCAAAGCGTTGCTTGAGGGCTGGCGGGAGGCGCTGGACCCGGCCAATACAGAAACGGTCATAGCACTGATACTAAAATACAATAAAGAAACACCAGAGGAGATCATTCGCCAGCAGCTGCCTGCCACCCGCATCTTAATGATGCCCTCTGCGAAATTTGATTTCGGCACCATCGATGTGGCCGCCTGGCAACAAACCGAAGAGATTATGCTGGCCCAAAAGCTGATCCCCGTCAGCGTATATGTGGAAAAATTGTTGAAACCCATAAATGAATAATAAAAATCATGATGGGTTGCGGAATTAATCATCAGCGACTGCATCGCGCAAACTCATGCATAAGGTGTCGTAGCGAAAGAACAGCGTTTAACAATAAAGCAATGCGTTGGCGGTCTAATTAGCATCGATCCAATTAGCAGGCCAGGAGGTGGTTGCCTGTTCTTGCGCAACGCTCCCTAATGCATTCAGATCCCGCCATAGGCGGGACTGATAATTTATTCCGCTATGACAGATAAACTCCCCAACCTTACAAAAATATGAGGAATAAAATGAGCAAACGAAGTGATTTGATGACCAAAGGCCCCGAAAGAGCACCCCATCGTTCCCTGCTAAGAGCAGATGGCTTCACGGACTGGGAGTTGGAACGGCCTATGATCGGCATCGCCAACTCATTCAATGAGATCATACCGGGGCACATGCATCTGGACAAGCTGGTAGATGCGGTTAAAGCCGGTGTATATGCAGCCGGAGGCACGCCGCTGGTCTTTAACACCATCGGCATTTGTGACGGCATCGCCATGAACCATGATGGCATGAAGTATTCACTACCCAGCCGGGAATTGATTGCCGACACGGTCGAAACCATGGCGGTTGCCCATCCTTTTGATGGGTTGGTTTTGCTGGCATCCTGTGACAAGATCATACCGGGCATGCTGATCGCTGCTGCTAGATTGAACATCCCCGCGATTTTTTTGTCCGGCGGGCCGATGCTGCCAGGCAAGGTCCAGGGCAAAGATACGGGCCTGGATAAAGTTTTTGAAGCCGTCGGTCGTTTTCAAAGCGGAAAGATTTCCGAAGAAGAACTGGATACATTTGAATGCGCTGCCTGCCCCGGGGCCGGATCCTGTTCGGGAATGTTTACTGCCAATACCATGAACAATCTTTCGGAAGCGCTGGGCATGTCGCTGCCTTTTAATGGCAGTGCTCCGGCTGTTTTTTCGGAACGCATATGGCTGGCTAAAGAGACCGGCTACAAATCAGTCGAGCTCGTCCAAAAGGATTTGAAGCCCCGCGATATCATGACAGCAGACGCGTTTCACAACGCCATTGCGGCCGATATGGCGCTGGGCGGTTCCACCAATACGGCGCTGCACATTCCGGCTTTGGCCTATTATGCCGGCCTGGATTTAACCCTCAGGGATCTGGATCCCTTTACCGCCAAAGTTCCCCATCTGACCTCTATTGCGCCCGCCGGTCCCCATCACGTCGTGGATCTATTTTATGCCGGTGGCATCCCGGCCATTTTGGCCGAACTGCATAAAGCCAAACTCATCAAAACCAACCCGCCGACAGTCTACGGGAAATCCGTTGGCGACATGCTGACCGACATAAACGCCGGCGTCAAAGATTATGCGGTCATTCGTTCAATTGAAAAACCGGTCCACCGCGGCGGTGGATTGGCCATCCTCACCGGAAACCTGGCGCCCGATGGCGCCATTGTAAAGCAGGCAGCCGTCTCTGAGGAAATGCTGACCCATGCGGGTCCGGCCCGGATTTTTAACTCTGAAGAAGATGTGTTTGAGGCCATCATGGATGCGCAGATTAAAAAAGGCGAAGTGATCGTGGTTCGCTATGAGGGGCCAAAAGGCGGGCCCGGAATGCGCGAAATGCTGTCGCCCACATCTGCGCTGGCCGGTATGGGAATGGATAAGCATGTGGCCCTGATCACCGACGGCCGCTTTTCAGGCGCCAGCCGCGGGGCGGCCATCGGGCACGTTTCTCCGGAAGCTGCCGCCGGCGGCCCGATCGCAGCTCTACGCGAAGGCGATATCATTGAAATAGATATTCCTCGAAAGGGCCTGAACGTCCAGCTAACCGATGAAGAGATTCGCAAACGGATCGCCGCTTTGCCCGAGTTTGAGCCGACGGTCAAAAGCGGTTATCTGGCTCGCTATGCAAAGATGGTGTCCAGCGCGGATCGAGGTGCGGTCTTTGAACGGTAGAATCGATTCCATTTTGTTTACTCACCGCAGAGGCGCAGAGTTCGCAGAGATATTTTTTCGTCCTCTCAACGAATAACTAAAAGATATTTCTCTCTGCGAACTCTGCGCCTCTGCGGTAAAAAAAAACAAGCCAAATAGCATGAGCACTGAAGATCTATACAATGAGCGGTTGGATCGAATCTTAAAGACCGTTGCCCTGGAAAAGCCGGATCGGACACCGGTTGTTCTGGAGTATTCCGGATTTGCGGCTTATGCCACCCAAACACCTATGGCGGCGTTTCTAAGATCTCCCCGAACCAATATTGACACCATGATCAAGGCATTTGAGCTGGTGGGTGATGGAGATGCGATCAACTATGGCGCATTTTGGCCATACGCCCTGTGTTATGATTTTATGGCAAAGGTACGCGTACCGGGAGTGGATTTACCGGAAAATGAAATGTGGCAGGTGGTTGAAACAGAGTTGATGGACCGGGATGACTATAGCCGCATCCTGGATCTGGGATGGCCGGACTTTTTTAAAAAAATGATGCGGGAGCGCATCCTCAATGATGTGCCGTCTGAATATTTTTCACCCGAACGTAAATCCATTAATGTGCGCGCTGAATGGCAACACATAGGTGTACCGGTGTTGACCGGAGGCGACATCACGACGCCAATTGAACTGCTGTGCGGGGCACGCTCCTTGATGGAATTTGCGATGGATCTGATCGATATACCGGATAAAGTCGAGGCTGCCATGGATGCGATCCTACCGCATCTGGCGCACAAAATAATCCGGCGGGCAAAAACCCTTGGATACCCGCTGGTGTGGGTTGGCGGTTGGCGATCGGCGCCATACTTGTTATCACCGACTATGTGGAATCGGTTTGTGTGGCCCTATTTCCGCAAACTGGTCTTTGAAGTGGTTGATGCCGGTCTGATCGCATTGCTGCATCTGGATTCAGCTTGGACGCGTGAGCTTGAACGTTTCAAAGAACTTCCCCGGCGAAAATGTATCATGGCCCTGGACGGTGAAACCGACATTTTCAAAGCCAAAGAAATTCTGGGCGACCACATGTGTATTATGGGCGATGTTCCGGCGTCGATGCTGTTTTTAAAGGAACCAGCGGATATTTACGCATACTGCACGCGCCTGATCCGGCAGCTTGGCCCGCAAGGGTTCATATTGCAGTCCGGCTGTGATATCCCGGCCAATGCCAAACTGGAGAATGTACAGGCCATGGTCTCCGCCGCTGTCGGCTAGGCCCGTTAGTAATAAAATTTGCCTAATTTAACAATCCTACAGTAAATAAGTTGCTAACAGGATCGTTTTCCTTGAAAACAATGCCGTTTAAAAAATTTAAACTAAAACTAGCTTAAAACCGCAGAATTTTTTCGAGGGCAAGGTTTGATTCGTTTCAAAAGCGGAGCGTACACGATAGTACGCGAGCATTTTGAAACGAATTGTAACGCAGCCATCGGGAAAATCATGCGGTATTAAGCCAGTTTTATGGCAGCGGGTTGTATCCACCGATTAGTACTACCTTCATAAAACCATTTATCCGGAAAACCGCGGCGGCGCGTGTAGGTCGGTTTTTCAGCCCAGTCCATCAGCTGCTCATAGGCCTTTTGAACCCGCAAAAAAACGGCAGCATCGCCCCCCTGATCGGGGTGATGGGTTTTAGCCTGCTGTCGGTAAGCACTTTTAATGATTCTTTGCAATTCAGGTGAATTCAGATCCGCACGGCCCAGTTTAAGAAAGGTCAATGATTTGGCCATTCGCGCCGGTTCCACGATTTCATATGGTTTGATTGAATCGTAACCGGTATCTTGATTCTTGGCTCTTTCCAAAACATGCTGTGTGGCAATATAGCGCTTGTTGGTCCGGCGCTTTTCAGCCCACCAGGCCCGCCCCAGCACATTGGACAGTGTGGTGAAATCATCAACCGGTTTTCGTCCGACGCTGCGCGGAAACAGAAAACTGAAGATATTCGCTGAGCCATATGGCAACACATCCAGAAAAATAAGGGAAGTCGTAAAATAGAAGACCGCATACTTGGTGCTGAGCGCTCTTAACAAACCCGAGCGCATGTTCAAACTGTAACGCAGCTTCTGGCGACAATCGATAGAGCAGTATTTTCGTCTACCCATATTTTCGTCGGTACCACAGGATAAACAGCGGTTATTCGTATGGGCATATGAAAGAATTAGATCTTTAATGGGGTTTGTTTTCATTTCTATAGTTGTTGTCAAAAAAACGTTCCGATTGCAGGACGTTTTTTTGCTACAACACTTATGCCGCCATCCTTTTTTGCGTTATTCCGAACATTATAATGACAAGCGGTATAAAACGCTTAACATGGAATATGAAACTTTGGTGTGCACCATACATTTTAATATCTTAAAGGTCAAAGCACAACCATGCAGGGTGGCCTATTTTTCAAGAAAATATCATCGCTGAGGTTAGGACGCAAAAATTTTAGCTTGCTGTGAAGGATTTTATTTTGTAAAAATAATCATTTTGATACAAATATTCATATTGTATACTCGCGAAATGCGGTCATCTATCGGATTTAAAAAAGGTTTAGAAAAATGATACAACAGATCTGCTATAGGCGAATCGTATGGCTCTTAATGATTTTATTTTTAGTTGCGGCCTGCGGCGGCCGCCAACTGGAAGTTCAATCCATCCCAAAATCAGAGCATCCGCAGGAACTGGTTAACAAACTGGACAGCGAGATTGCCCTGGCCCGCAACGAAAAAATAAATGTTCTGGCACCGACCTGGTTTGCCAAGGCTGAATCTTCGCTCAACGAATCCAAAAGACTTCTGGATGAAGGGGCTGAGCTTTTAAAAATTTTTGAAAATATCGCCACCGGACAGGCCCAGCTTGACCGCGCCCAAAAAATAGCAAAAGTTTCCAAAGCCACACTGCCTGAAGTTATCGAAGCTCGCGAGCTGGCCCGCAAGGCCGGGGCGGCCGGGCTCGGCAAGGATTATACAGCCGTTGAAGAAGAATTTTTGGAGCTCACGCATGCCATCGAAAAAGAAAATCTGGGCTATGCCCAGCGAAACCAGGCCGAGGTGGCCGAAAAATTTCGCCAGCTGGAAATAAGGGCAATAAAAGTGAGCACCATCGGTCAGGTGCGCAATCTGCTGCGAGCGGCCGAAAAACAAAAAACCGATAAAATTGCACCGGCGTCTTACACGGCTGCTAGAAATAAATTTACAGAGGCCGATTCATTTATCACCGAAAATCCTTACCAAAAGGAACAGATGAGCACATTGGCCAATGAAGCCCTTTTTCTGGCGCGCCGCCATATGGAAATCGCCAAGGAAACCATCAAATTCCAGCAGATGACACCGGAGCAAATTGCTCTCAACATCGAAAATGTGCTTTACAAGACATCCAGCCGACTGGCGGCACCCGATATGCGGGATCAGTCTTTTGAACAGCAACTGGATAATATCGTTGCGACCATTTCCGCCCAGCGGGCAGACCAGGACTTTACAACCAAAAAAATCAAAGAACAGCAGCTGGAAATCACCGACCTGCAGCAAAAGGCCGCTTCACTGGAAGGTCAGAGCCGTCAGCAACAGGAACGGTTGACGGCCCAAAAACAGTTAAACCAGCTCTTTAGCGAAGTCAGAAGCTATTTTAAACCCCATGAAGCGGAGGTTTATAAAAGAGAAAATCAGCTGATTATCCGACTGAAAACCATAAAGTTCCCCGTGGGCCAGTCGGTGATCATGCCGGATAATTATGCCTTGCTTAGCAAAGTCCAGCGCGCCATCCGGGCTTTTGGCGAGCCGGATGTCATTATCGGCGGCCATACCGACAGCACAGGTCCTGAACCGATAAATGAACATCTGTCCCAGCAACGGGCGCAGGCAGTCCGCCAGTACCTTGTCGCCAACGGTATTTTACCGTTTGAAAAAATCATCTCGGTTGGATACGGATCCATGCGTCCGCTGGCGTCGAATTCAACCGAAAAGGGCCGGGCCATGAATCGCCGCATAGATGTCACTATTTCACCCAACGTGCCGACTCGCTGAAGCTAAGGCCCCATAATCCCGTTTTTGAAAAACAGGAGGCCATGGAACCCTGACCCGCATCACGGACCTGATCCGAAACCGTATGCGGGTCTTCTTTTAATAATTTTGACCTATATCAATGACCTCCCGCATCACATTCATCTATGCTGGTTTATCCCATGTAATTTTCACCAACTATAGCAAATCAACCAGATAGGAGGCTGCTATGAAACAGCTCAATCTTTACGCGGAAAACGATTTTTCTGAAAAGGCGTTTAAAAAACTTCTGGTGCATGACTCACCCTATTTTAAAATTCTCAATTTCAATTTTCTGCCCGGACAGGAGCTGCCGGTTCACAGCCACGACATTGAAGGCCAGCTCAGTTTGGTTATTCTGGAAGGCGAAGGTGAGTTTTTGGGCGAGGGAGAAGCGACAATACCGGCTAAACCGGGAGACGTGGTCATCAGTGATATTGCCGAACCCCACGGCCTGCGTGCCAAAACCAATCTCAGGTTGTTGGTCACTATCGCACCGCCGATATAAATCGGTTGAGCCAGCTAGGCCCGTTCGCCCGTTGAGCCCGTAAAGAATACTATAATAAGACCGTTTTCCCTTTTAACCGGCGCAACCGGCTCAACGGACAAACGGGTTCAACCCCGTATTCGGCTATTGTTAGAAGTAGAACCAGGTTTAAACGTTTAGATTTTATTCGAGGGCCCCCGCCTGACGGCGGAATTTCACATCTTGTTCTTATAAGATTAAGGTGTTCAAAAGGCGCGAATTAAATTAGAAGAATATGGACTTTTTTGTAAAAAATTAAACGGGTGTTTAAACCGTTAGATTTTGTTCGAGAGCCAGGCGGGAGGAGGAGAAGGAGCGCAGCGTACATTTAGTACGTTAGCGAACTTCGAGGACGACCAACATAGCTCTCGGGCAAAAGATGATGGTTTAAACACCCGTTTTTTTAGACCTGGTTTTTTTGGATAATGGGGATATTGAGCTTTTGATAAGGATGCAGCGCGCTAAAATCCAGATGGGCATTGTATTTTTTAAGCAGCCAGAGCGGAACATCAAACTTTTCCTTTGAGAGCGTCCAGACGCTGTCGCCTCTTCGAACCGTATAGGTTTCGACTTTTTCAACACGAAAAGAAGCAAAAAAATCTTCTGCCAGCTCCTTGTGAAATTCAAATCGTTTTTCTTCAAAGTCCTCTTTGGCAACTCGCCGCAAGGGTATTTTAATGGACTGGTTAATCCGAAGAGGCCTTCCAAATCGCAGACCGTTCAGACGCCGGATCTCACTGGCGGAAACCTCCAACCATTCGGCATAGTGTCCCAGGGTTTCTTCAACCTCGACTTGAATACGGCCAATGGAGCGCCCTTTATACGTTTTGATGCGCTTGATGGCCAGCTGTCCCTGGACAATATCGACGTTTACAATTGCCTCAGGGGGCAGTTGTGGTTTTTTACCGGTCTGGCGGCGTGGGGTTTGCATTTGCCAAAGTTCAGCAGCAAGGATCTGGTTTGATTCAAGCGTGTCAAAATCAGGGCTTGAAACCATCTGCAGCGGTTGCGGTTCCAGCACCTCTATTGGCGCAACGGGTATTTCAGGCTTGGGTCCGGGTTTGTCATTTTGCTGTTTAACCGCGGGTGCTGTTGATGGTTCAGTTGCTTTGGGCCCGGCATTTTTGGTTTCGGTGGCCGCCAAGAGAGGGGGTTCAGCCGCTTTCGCCTTCACAGCCGCCAGGCGAGCCGGCTTGTCCCCTGGCAGGGGGATTCTCAAATTTTGATCGATGTGGATGGTGGCCCGCGCATTTAAATTGTTAGCAGCAATCAGATCATTTAGCTTCACACCATGGTTGCGGGCAATTTCTCCGGCTGTATCGCCTTTGCGCACCGTATAAATTCGGCTACGTTTCTGGTAGTTTTTATAAATTTTAGGGGATAGCTCGGCCATCACCTGTTGCCAGTCGCGATCATTGCGGGCCGGCAGTTTTAAATGAAAGCCGCGCGGAACATATTTTTGTCCTTTGAGAACTGGATTGCGCAACGCCGGGTTCAGATCGCGCAGCACAGCAAGTCTAAGATTCAATTGACGGGCGATTTGTGGCAAGGAGCCATAACCGGCCAGCACCACTTCCTGGGTTGGCACGGGTGGGTCCAGTATCAGCTTACCGAAATATTGCTGATAATCATGGGCGACCTCCTGGGCCGCCAGAAACTCTGAATAAAAATTGCGTGACGCAAATTTAAAAATGCGACTGCGGTATTCTTTGAAAATGGTTTCATAATCCCCTTTGCGTCGTTTGGCCCGCAGCATGCCGGAAACGCCGTGATTGTATGCGGTTATGGCCATTGGCCAGTTGCGAAATTTTCTATAATTCCTTTTCAGCAAGCGCGCGGCTGCTCGGGTGGAAAGAATTGGATCCCGTCGCTCATCGATGGCATAACTGACCGTCATGTAGCTTTTACCGGTCGAACGTGTAAATTGCCACATGCCGCTAGCACCGAATTTACTGTAGGCTTTCGGATTAAAGGATGATTCGACGTGCGGCAGATATACCAGATCCTCGGGCAAACCCGCATCGTGAAAAATCTGCTTCATCTCTGTCAGGTAGGCACCGGATCGAATGATACCCTGACGAAACGGATCGTTTTGGCCGACCTGACAGCGCAGATTTCGCATCGCGTTTCGAAAGTCAACAGGCCTGGCCTGGCTTCCAAATAAAGCGGCCACGCGTTGCTCCTCGGGTCCACCCGGAGGTTTCCCTTGAGCAAGTTTCGCCAGGATCTGTTTATATTTCTTTTTGACCTTTTTTATCCGGTTTTTATTGATTTTGCGACTGCCATGGCGATTGCGGTCTTTGAGCGCAATGGCCTCATAGATGATCGCCAGATTTTTCTTATCGTGAATAACTCCCTGGGTCGTTGAAAATTCCGTATATATTTTTTTCCAGAAGGCAACATTGGGTCGAATGCTGTCATAGACTGGAAATTCAGCATCCGTAATGCTGGCAGATGCCGTCAAACTCACCAGGACCATCCCGAAGAAGGTCAATGCAAAAAATATAATTTTATAGCGGTAATTTTTCATGGGCTCAGCACATTTGGGGCAATTTGGGTTCGATCCATCATAGGCATTCCCGGTTGTTAAGGGAATATCCACCGTCGGTGATCAACTGGGCCAGCGCAACCAATAAGAATAAAGCAAAATCCAAGCCAAACCCCGCTAAAATTCATAAACTGCAAAATTCCAAAGGGTTATGCTAATTTATGGAATGCGCCTCTGGATGAAATGCGAAAATATTTTGACAAAATTCAGCAAATTCTGCCCCAAATGCGCAGGTGCGGATCCCTGACAGGGGTCTCGATAAAAAAGGGGCGCACTGCAGGTCAGTGACCAAGGTGCACAGATGGGCATGTTGATTACATATAAATTACAGACATGTAATCAAATGTAACCCATTTTAACAGAAAAACCGTATTCAATAAGCCCTGCATCAGATGTCTTGCAAGTATCGATTGGGATCCTGCATAAATAGCTTATATACTTTGAAATGCTCGGTTTCTTCATAACCGATCGGCTCAAGTGACTCTGTAAAATTGGATCTCATATGGATTATATTGAAAGCGGGCCCTGTGCTCCCCCTGCCATATATAAATACCACAGCGATGGCTGATGGCCTGTAGCAGGGTTGATTTACCGGTACCGTTTTCACCAACGAAAAAAGTCACCGGGTTATGCACGTCTACTGTCCGGGGTTGTTTAAAAATATCCAGATTAAAAGGATAATGCTCAACTGTTGGGAATTTATCAGGCACAATAAGAACCTGCTTAAGATGCATGCGTGCTTCTCCTGTATTCAACTCAGAAGCTGATTAAAATCCCACTGGCTTTTCTTTGACCTGGTCTTAAAGATAGCGCAAAAGAGCCTACCATTTTTTCAAGCTTGCCGGCAAAAATCAAGTCATTTAGATGCTGCAAAATCACGGTTCTGAGAGAATCGTGAATAGTTGCAGCGGTCTTAGTTTGAAATTTTTTATTGACACAAGCTTGCACCTTGTGAGACCTTTCCGCTAAGTAGAATCGGATTCCATGGGCATTCAGGCCCTGTGTTTCAAGCAATTAGATCCTGAAACAAAATCGGATCCGAATATCCGTTATCCAGCCTATTCGATTGTCTTGGTCTCGGGCACACATCAGGTGTGATCAATTTAAACGAAACCGTTCACATGATACCTTCTATCCCAGGCGTGAAGTATGTATCCGAATCCATCAAACCTGAATAAGCGTTAAGGGGGGAAACCAATGGCCAAACTAAAACTTCTGCTACCCTATAATTTTACCAGCTTCGACCATAAAGCCCTGGATTTCGTGATCGCCACATTCGGGAATTCGAAAAATGTTGCTGTAACCATATTTAACGCTTACACGCCCATTCCTCAAATTGATACGTCTGCAACTTCTATAACAGGAAAATTGAAGGGAAGCTTGAGTTACCTTTCTCAGAAAATTTCTGAGCAAGAAGCCGAGCTCCAAACCATTAAAGATAAGCTGGTGGAAAATGGATTTGAAGATAGCGCGGTTGATGCTGTTTTCCAATCGCGGAAAAAGGATGTCGCCAGTGAGATTATTGATCTTGCCACGGCGCAAAAATACGATGTTATTGTCATCAGCCACAAGCCCGGCAAGGCAACTCGCTTTTTTACCGGCAGCAGATACAATAAAGTAATTTCTGCCTTAAAAGACTTGACCGTTTGTGTTGTGACTTAAGGTCGATAAAAAATATGCCCCCCGTGATATTCAAAGCCTTAAATTCTGCAACCTGGGCAGTTGAAAAGTGGTGATTAACCAGTAAAGGAGGGACTCTATGCCTGTCGAGGAAAAAATTGATATTGATATTTTTAAGGTTGTCTTCAGAGCGATAGCCCAATCGGATAATCTGGAAATCATGACCAATCATCTCACCCAGCTGCTGGTTGCGGCTCTTGAGATAAAGGGATGTACGCTGTTTGCACTTAATCCGGATACTGAAGAGTTGGAAGTATTGGCCAGCATAGGATTGAGCTCAAAATATTTAAACAAAGGGCCTCTGTTAACCGGCAAAAGTATTGGCGCAACTTTAAAGAAAAAGCCCATTGTCATCCGCGATGTTACAAAAACCGATCAACTGCAATACCCTGATGATGCTAAAAAGGAAGGCATCGGTGCGATAGTCTCCGTCCCCATTCAATTTTACGACAAAGTTATCGGTGCTTTACGGCTCTATCACCATGAGGCCTGGGAGATCTCTGACAAAGATATCGATTCATTGCTGGTGCTGGCCGAAAATATCGGTCTGGCAATGACCTATACCCGAATGCTTAACGCATTCAACACGATAAAATATGCCATGCAAGAAATCCAGCCTCTCGGGCTGGAGGCCAGCGAGGGATAGCTTATAATTGAATCCGGAACAGCCATTGGATCAGAACCTGTTCAAAAAAGCGTCAGCAAAAATCTAAGAAGGTATCATATCGATAGACAATACTA
>Ga0209567_10000295_pt1 | contig 27295 bp, 19 predicted proteins | sample COG_12_FD_184756 | JGI IMG/M metagenome (GOLD analysis project Ga0209567, IMG submission 184756) | Pelagic marine sediment microbial communities from the LTER site Helgoland, North Sea, for post-phytoplankton bloom and carbon turnover... | ecosystem: Environmental > Aquatic > Marine > Neritic... | reverse complement strand
GAATCGTGGCCGACCTCGAGCCCTCGTCACCTGCCCATGGCACCCTGACGGCACCGGGCTGAGGCACCATCCGAAAAGCTGCTTAGATTTCGGCAGCTTACATAGAAAAGGGGCGACCCGGCACGGATCGCCCCTTTTGGAAGTTCGCTTGCCTTACGACGAGTTCCCTCATCGCTTGGCTGTGTGTGCACTCATACGTTGTGCACACCACGACCGACTTTGTCTGGATTTCGAGCCGAGGCTCGATGGTGGGCCTATTCAGCCTCTCCTACTTTGCGCGACACGTTTCGGCGCGATGCATTCCCCGTCGGGAAGCCTGCTAACCCCCCGCGTGAGCTTTTGAACTCACTGGAGGAGCTTTGACCGACACGTCCCGTGCGCTGACGTCGTACCTCTCGTGCATGAATGCCTCGAGATACCGAAGGTTCCCGTAGGTTGCCCTACGCACTTCCTTTGGACAGAGTCCCAGCAACAGTTTGGGTTTAGCAAACCGCCGTGATTGGACTCCGCGACGACTCTCGCCGTACCTGAACCCTTGGTTTTCGGCTCTCCAAGGGCACCTAGTGGGATGCGCTTCTGGCGGATCCGATGGCTCATGCCGCACTCCGCGCCGCTGCCGGAGCTTTCGCTCGCAGTGCAACGGTGTCGCGCAGCATGTTCAGGCCGACGCGTGCAATCCAGAGTTTTAGTTTTCAAAGATGGGCACCCGAGCCTCGTGAGATTACCGTCACCGGTTCCGAACCGATTTCTTGACGGTGAGCCGACGGTGTCACCCCGTCGGGCTCGCTTTGGCGGGCCCTCGTTCCGCCGAAACGGACGAGCACCGAACCTTTGACGCGCCGTCACGGCCATCGGTCAGCCCCAGTGCCGGGTACCTCCGACGGCTCGTCTAGAACCTTCGCGGCCGCCATGTGGTGAAACTTGGTGGCGTCCCGATTCTAGCGCGCCTTCCACCGCTGCTCCTCGCGTCGACGGCCTTTGCCAGAGCTCTCGCTCGACTCGGACCCACGCATCAGACCAACGGCTTCTGCAATGCTCACGACCCACGGACACGTTCGGCGTTCATCACGCCTCCCGACTGCGTGACCTTTCGGCCCCGCCCCTCGCCCCCGTGAGAGTGAGAAACAGCAACTTTCGCTGCTGTCGTCAGATGGGGTGATTCAAAGAACGTCCGAGCTCGCTGTCGCGATCTTCCGACCCCTTTTGTCACCGATCTGCACAGGGAGATCAACGAAATTCGCTTGTGGAAAATGGGATTCTTTTTCCACAGTCGATTCGCTTTTCGCCCAACTCATCCACACTCGATCATGCAATGGAAATTGCGTTTTGATTTCAAGGCGTGGCGGTGACAGGGACACCGGCGGTGTTCACCGGAATCGAGGCGGGCGTGGTCGTGGGCATGCCGGCTTCGGTCGTTGCGGGCGCAGCTTCCGGGGTCGCTTCGGCTGTCGTCGTCGGCATGGGACCCATGGGATCGATCGGGTCCACGGAATCAGGCGCCAGCTCAGGCGCTTCGAGCGGCGCGTCGAAATCGAACGGCGTGACGCGCGGAGTCATGTTGCCGAAGCGGTCGACGCTCACCCAGGCACCATCGGGCATCACGTACGCACCGACATCGCGATCGTAGCGGGGCAGCGCAGCTTCGATTGGCTCCTTGACTTGGCCGCGCACCCTGCCCCGAAGAACGTCGACAGTCAGTGGCTCATCGAGGACGAAGTTGTACCCGCCCTTGTCGAACTCCATGACGTACATCTCTTCTTCGAACTCGAACTCGCGACGGTACTCCATCGGTTGCTGGCCAATGCGTGTGTGTGGACGGTGCTCTAGAACGAACGACATCAGTCGCACGGCGATGTGGTTGTGCATCCGATGACAGCCGTGCGAGTGGCGCCTCATGATGCTCATGTAGTCGACGGAGCCGTGCGTTCGGATCCCCTGGTCGCCGCCGATTTGAACCGTGCCGTCGGGGGACCGGTAGGTCTTACGGTGATAGGCCGCCACCAGGCCGTAGGCGGAGGCGTAGCTCGGGCCTGTCGTGTGATAGTTGACCTTGTAGATGTCCTCGCCCCTCTTGCGCCTCTTCGTGAGCATCACGCGGGGTGGCGTGCTCTCGGGCGGGACCCAAATCGGCGAGGCCGCAATGCGGTTCCACACACGCTTGCCGACCGGGGAGCCCTTGTATTTCAACATGACCGTGCCGTCGATGTACTCGCCTCGCCAGCCGCCCACGGTCGTCCCGAAGCGAGCGAGTGGGATCTTCTGGTCGTTGTAGTTGACGAAGATGGTCAATCGCGGCCGACGACCGACCGGCTGCGAGCGGGCCTTGCCGTCTTCATCGAACGGGAATTCGAACCAGACGTCGCCCCGGTCGATCGAAACGCGGAGGTCCATCGCATCGCCGTAGTACGGCGGAAGCTCGATGCCGCGCACGGCGACGAAGTCCTCGGCGGAAATCTCGCCGAGGGACTCCAGCCAGGCGTATGTCGACTCTGGCGTTTGAAGCCCAAAGGCCTCGATGAGCCGGTCGCGAAGCTCGGCTTCGAAGTTCGGAACCTGGAGCTCTCGTCCGTCCTCGGTTTTGTACGTGCGTGGTTCACCGTCCCGCAGGGTCGATGTGCTGCCATCTTCGATGACCTGCGCTGCGTGCAGCGCGCGCTCGGTCAACACCCGAATCACCGCTTCCTGTTCGGTCTCCTGCGGCGACTTTTGAAGAACCGCCAGCGTGTCCTTGCCGATGAAGCCCCAACCGTAGACGCGATGTCGCCGCTCGAACTCCGCAAGCGCTTCGTGAGTGCGCCAATCGAATAGGCCGGGCGTGTGCTCACCGCGACCGGCGAAGAAGCCTTCGCATTCGAGCCGGGCCTGCGCAGCGGTGATCGCCTCGATCTCGGGGGCAAGCGTCCTGTACTCTTCGACCTTCTCCCACTGCTCGTCGTCGGCCATCTGCACTCGGGTCAACTGATCGAGGCTTTCCACCTCCGCCTGCGCGACGAGCGTGGCCATCTGCGGCTTGAGAAGCTGATAACGTGCCAAGCGGCGGGCGGGCCGGCGGCCCTTTTGATACGCAAGGAACCCCTCAAACTCCTGTAAGGGCGCGAGGTCGAGCTCCGAGGCGCATTGCAGTGCGCGCACATCCGTGAAGCGGTCCCTCAACAAGGAGAGGTTGGGCAAGATGCCATAGAGCTCGAGGTACTGGTCCTGCTTGGCTCGATACCCGTGTCGGTCCTTTGGAAACTCGCCGCGCGCCAGTGCCAAGTAGGTCTGGCGGTATTGGTTGGGCTTCGGTTCCTCGTCCGGTGAAGACCTTTCCGTGAGGATGTATGGGGTCCAATCTTCCCCGAGGTCCAAGAGAAGGTGCCCTTGTTCGTCCGCTTTGGTCGCATCGACCTCGCCCTGCGCCTTGCCGTCCTTCCAGAAAGCGACCGGGACTTCGAGGACCGGCGGCGGCGCTGCTCCCCTGCGAGCCGACGTCGGTGCAGGCTTGGCATCGCTCTCGAGCGGAGCGGTCATAGGATCCTGCTTCGGTGTGCAGCCATAGAAAACTGCACACCCGAGAATCGTCAATAATCCCAGGCGCACGTGTGCCACGACCTAATCACTTTGGGGCCGAACCGAATGCAGCGCAAGTTTCGAGCCGAGCAAGCTGGACGTACCCGTGGGGGTACGTGCTAGATGGCGCGTGAATGGGCTTTTTTGAGCGGCGAAAGGTAGGCCTGGTCCTCATTCCGGCACTGTTCCTAGCGGTATGGTTCGCTCCGCTAGGGCTGGAACCGCGGGCCCACCGGCTAGCCGCGGTGTTCGCCGCCGTCATGGTCGCCTGGGTCACCGAGGTGCTCTCGATATCAGTGACGGCGCTCCTGATCGCGCCGGCCATGATCGTGGTCGGCGTCACCGACAGCCGTACCGCCTTTGCGCCGTACGCCGACCCCCTGATTTTTCTTTTCATCGGAGGGTTCTTCATTGCGAGAGCGATGACTCGGCACGGGCTCGATCGACGCATGGCCCGGTCGCTCATGCAGTTGCGTCTGGTGCGAGGGTCTCCAGTTCGCATGCGGATCGCCTTCATGCTGACGGCGGCGGTCCTCTCCATGTGGATCAGCAACACCGCAACGGCCGCCATTCTGATTCCGATCCTTCTCGGCACCCTCCCCGAGGACGAGGACACGAACTCCGGCAGCGTGCTTGCCATCGCGTACGCGGCTTCGGTCGGTGGCATGGGCACCCTGATCGGCAGCCCTCCGAACTTCATTACAGTCCGCTTCCTGCAAGAACAGACCAACACGGACTTCGACTTTCTGCAGTGGATGGGCATTGGTGCTCCGGCCGCCCTGGTTCTCCTGCTCATCATCGGCTTCGTTTTGCATTGGATTGCGCCTCCGCCTTTGGTGGAAGAGGACGTGACCTCGCTGGACTCGCCCTGGTCGCGCGGAGAAAAAGTGACGGCGTTCTGCTTTGGGTTGGCCGTCGTCGGTTGGACCGTGCCGGGGATCATGAGAGCAGTCGACGCGCCCAATGCCGAGGCCATCGCGCGTGCGCTCCCCATTGGCGCGGTTGCGATTCTCGCAGCGGCGCCCCTTTTCCTCATTCTCGACGAAAACGGGGAGACCCCCGTGCTTCCCTGGCACGACGCCGCGCGTATCGACTGGGGATTGATTCTCCTATTCGGCGGAGGGCTTTCTCTCGGCGCGCAGATGTTCGAGACCGGACTCGCCGCGGCGATCAGTCAGTGGTTCTTGAGCGTGACCGGGATCAGCTCGCTCTGGGGGCTCACCGCTGCGCTCATCGTGTTCACGGTTTTCTTCACCGAAGCATGCTCGAACACAGCATCGTCGAACATGATCGTGCCGCTCGCCATCGCAGCTGCCGTCGAGCTCGATGTTTCACCGCTACCTCCGGCCCTGGCCGTGGGCCTTGCTGCGAGCTGCGCGTTCATGCTTCCTATCGCAACTGGTCCCAACGCCGTCGCGTATGGGACCGGCTTGATCGAGCTTCCGAAGATGATGCGCGTCGGCTTCGTGCTGAACATCGTAGCCGCACTGGCTCTCCTCGCAGTGTTGTACGCATTGAGCATTCTGTACGGATGGACTTAGCCTTGCGGTTTTGTTGAGTGCCGCCGCATGGGTGACTCATCCTTACAGTTCCCCACTTTGTACGAGGCAACCATGGGAACTCTGGGAACCGTCCCCTTTCTTTTGAACCAACTCCGGCCACCCGGGAAAGGCGGCGCCGCGCTCACACAAGCGGCCGCATCCATCGCCCTTTCCAACGGCCAGCCGCAAACCATCGTCGACGTTCTGCACGGCCGTGCGTTCCGCTACTACGCGGAAGGTCTTCGCCAGTACCTGGCGATTCGCACCGGCTCCCCCGAGCGGGCGGACCACCACATGGCCAAGCTTCGCGCGTTCGTTGCAAAGACCGAAAGCGACGAGCTGCTTCAAGCGCCCGGCGTGCGTGCGCGCCTGTACCGTGCGGCGCGCGGCTACATGCACAACCAGAGCCGCCCGCATCAACCTCCAACCAAACAAGACCTCGAAGGGCTGCCCTGGCGTGCCCTTCCCTCGGCGCATCACTCTGCGAGCCCACTCAACGGGCTGCGCTTCGACCTGAGCACGGAAGATTCCGAGCTCCTCGAGCTTCGCCATGCGCGCGAGCTGAGCATCGAAGAGCTGGCGTTCGTGTATGGCAACACGCCCGAGCAGATGGCCGATCGAGTAGAGGCAGCGATGTCGCAGGCGCAGCTCATCCTCGACGCGCACGGCATCCGCGACGCCGATCGCTTCGGGCGGGTGATCATCGAAGCGTTCGCCCTCGAAGCCGCGCCGCGCACGCGAGGGGAAGAAAACGAGGGCGTCGAGCCCTTGCCCATCGGAACGATCGTCGGCGGACGGTACTCCATCGAGGCGCGCGTCGGTCTCGGCGCGTTTGGGGACGTCTACCGCGCCAAGGACACGGAGGTGCCCGGTCACGTCGTCGCCCTGAAATTGCTGCATCAGGCGGCCCATTCGAACTCGGCGAAGCAGTCCGCCCTAAGGGAGTTGCGACTGATCGCCTCCGTGTTTCACCCGTCGATTGTGCAGTTCAAGGATCACGGCTGGTTCGAAGAGCGGCTCTGGTTCGTGATGCCCTGGTACGATGGCGAAACCCTCGAGTCGCGTCTGCAGCGTGAACCACTGAGTCGTGCCGAAGCGCTTTCGATCTTTCAGCCGCTCGCTCGCGCGTTGGCGGCGATGCACGCCGCCGGAGTGCGTCACCAAGACGTGAAGCCTGAGAACATCTTCCTCGCGCGTATTCCTAGCTTCAGCGAAAACGAGGTGACGCCGGTTCTTCTCGACCTGGGCGTGGCCGCGACCGAGGCGGAGATGGTGGTTGCAGGGACGCCAACATACTTCGCGCCTGAAGTTGCCGCGCAGTTCGCTTCGGTAGAGAGCAAGCCCAAGGTCAGCAACAAGGCGGATGTGTTCGCGCTGGCCCTTTCGCTTCGCAACGCGCTCGAACCGGAGACGCAAGAGGACGTCGCAGCCGGCGCGGTCGACACGTTCATCGAGGACCGATCGAGAAAGACGCCTGCGGCGCCGAGCCGCAAAGGGCTCAAGTACCTCACACCGTTCTTCAACCGTTGGTTGAGCTGGGATGCCGACGAGCGGCCGACGGCCGACGAGCTCGCTCAAGAGCTTTCCGCACTCGCGCTTCCCGAGGAACGCCGAGAGCGGGTGAAGACCATCTTGCGTTGGACGATTCCCTTGGCGCTCGCCCTGCTCGGCGCATCGGGCGCCGCGGTCACGATCTTCTACCAGCAGGCAGAAACTCAGCGCGAAGTGGCTCAACAAGCCAAGCTCACTGCCTCGGACCTCCGCCGCGATCTGGCAGACACTCGCGAGATCGCCGAACAGCTCGAGCTCCGGTACGAGCAGAGTCGCCTGACGCGCACGGAGCTCGCAAAACGGCTGGCGCGCACCGACGGCAAGGTCGCTTCGCTGACGACGCAACTCAAGGACGAAGAACGCCGGCTGACGCGCACGCGCGACAAGCTCGCGCAGAATCGCCTCGAGAAGGCGACCATCGAGCAACATCTTTCGGAAACCGAGCGCGACCTCTCCGCCACGGAACGCTCACTCGCCGCAATCAACCAGAAGCTCGCGACGACCGCGCAAGAGCTCGCGGCGGAGGAAGAGCGGGGCCAGCGCCTCGAGCGAAAGCTCGAACGTGAAGGCGACCGGCGGCTCGACCTTCAGGGTGAAATCGCCGCGCTCGATGCGCGTCTGAGCGCCGAAGCTTCGAAGACCGAAGAGCTGCAGGAGGCGGTCGCCCGAGCCGTGGCCGCGCGTAGCCGAGCCGAGCTCGAGCTGGAGTTCGCCCAAGAGGAGCTCGAGGCCCTGCGAAATCGTTCGGTGCCCCATGCACCTGAGCCCAAAATCGACCCGTCGCTCGACGAGCCGACTCCGGATAGCTGAGGTTCCGTGACGCACCCCCTGCAATCGATCGAGCCACGCCTTCTCGGCTCGCTCACGATCAGGCTCGGCGGCCTGCTCGTGTTCGCGACCGCGTTGATGATGTTCGTCGACGTTCCGCTTCAAGGGGAAGCATCGCCCCACGGTATCGTTTCGTTCGAGCTCGCCGGGACACCGCACCGGGCTCTTCGGATGCTTCTCGACTGGAAGAGCAGAAACGCCCTGGGGTACGCGAAGCTCAGCTTGGCCGTAGACTTCGTGTACTTGACGATCTACGGCCTGTTCTTCGCTTCACTCGCCGTATGGATTGGTAACCGCCTCGACGAAGCGGTTTGGAGCGCGCGCGCCGCGTGGGCAGCATTCTGCGCGGCAGCATTCGACCTCCTCGAAAACGCTGTGCTGCTCTACCAGGTGAATCGATTCACCTCCCCTTCTCCGTTTCCACAGCTTGCCGCATCGTTCGCCGCAGTGAAGTTCGCGCTCCTGATCTGGTCCGCCCTCTACGGAGTCATCGGCGGCATCATCATGTGGCGACGGCGCTAGCGGCGGCCCTTGAAGCCCATCATGTCCTGCACGACGGACTCGCTCATCTCGGCGATCTCCGTCTCTTCAGCGATGCGCTCCGCGCAGTCTTCACAGACTTTGATGCGGCGCCCGTCCAGCTTGATGGAGACGAGCTCGTCCACCTCGTCTTTACACGATCGGCATGCGGGCATCGACGTTACCTGGCGCGCGGTAGAATGCGGCTCATCGAGGGCAGCACGATGTTCTGGCGGACCGAGCGAAAGGCGCCGCCGAATCCCGTCGGGAGCGCGCGGAATGCGATATCGACGTGCTTCTGGTCGGTTTCGACGCCGTGCAGCGTGACAAAAGAGGTGAGCAGAGAAACGGCGCGACGCACGAGCGGGTTCTTGCCGATCTTCGGATCGCGCATCAGGTCGAGCACGATTCGGTTGCCGTTTGCCTCGGCCAGAACCGGAGAGCGGCCGGGCATGAAGTTCACGAGGGTGCCTGGATTCGAGAGGTCCAATGCCCCGGACTTGATCAAGGCGGCGATCGGTGAGTCGGACTCGCCATTGAGCTTGAGCTTCACGTCTTCGAGGCGAAGCGCCACCGTCAACTCCTCGTCGTTGAACACCACGCGCTCGACGAAGATGATCGCTCCGGCACGAATTGGCGTGTTCATCAGGTCGAGGTTGCCGGAAAGACGCAGGCCCGGCGGGACGGAGTCGATTTGGAAATCCTCAACCTTCCCGGTGCGCTCGGCCTGCTCACCGAGCCAGCGAAGGGCGGCAACGGGGACACCGAAGCGGAGGCCAAACGCGCTACGAACGGCGCGCCCAAGCTCCTCGGGATGCACGCGCAAATAAGAACGAACGGCGTCGACTGTTTCTTGGCGTGTGGGCATGTCCCGAAGAGTCTAGTGTTCCAGCCGCCCGGCGTAAACGGTCAATTCAGAGAATGGTCGTCGGGTCGCAAAAACCGCGGCCGTCGCCTAAATCGGTGCACTCGGGCTTGATGTCTACGACCTGGGGACACTCGTTGATGACGGTTGGATCACAGATCCGTTGGCACGTCGGGCCGTTCCGGCCCTCGCCCTCGCAAGTCGCTCCCGGGATACAGACACAGATGAGGCCGAGCTCGCAGTCGAGGCTGTAGTCGCAAAGGAATCCGATCTCCCGTGGGTTGTAATCCGGATTCTCCAGGCGTCCTGGGAGACAAACCCAGAGCTCTTCGGCGGCGCCGCCCATGCCGCCGACCCCGCCTTCACCGCCGATGCCTCCAACGCCGGCGGCACCACCGACGCCCCCTGCGCCGCCGGCGCCTCCAGAACCGGCTCCGCCACCAGCGCCACCAGAACCCGACATGCCGCCGGCACCGCCCATACCGCTGGCGCCGCCCATGCCACTGGCACCGCCCATGCCACTGGCACCGCCCATGCCGCCGGCGCCACTCATCCCGCCTTCGCCACCTGCGCCACCGCTACCACCCATGCCACCGACACCATCGGGTAGCTCTTCGGACTGCACGCACGATGCGCCGCTGTCGCATCGAACCACCTCGGGCCCGCAGCCCTTCATGCAGTACTTGCCATAGACGGTCTCGACGCAGATCGAGCCACCGTGGCACTCGGACGTTTGGAAGCACGCGTTGCCGTCGTTGATCGGCTTCATGCAGGCGAAGAGAAGCGCCGTCATCAAAGCAAAGGGCAAAAGGAGAGCTCGGGCGGTCATCGAGTCGGTATGTAGCAAGAGAGTCCGGAGGGCGCGATTTTTGTACAGCATGGGAGGAGGTCCCTAGGTGCTGGCCTCGGAGCCATCGAGGGGCACGGGGCTGTATTGCTGGATCTTCTCGTCATAGACGAAGAGCTCGGCGCCCGCGCCGAGGGAATCGCGTTCGACGGTAGATTTGTCCGGCCGAAAGCCGTCTGTCATGGGAATGCGCTCGACGCGTTTCAGCCAGGCGGGCCTCTCTCTCGGGTCCAGTCCCGCGGCAAACTCGTTCCAAGCCTGCAAATCCAGTCCCTGGTTGCCCTCGGAGACCACGACCGCGACCGAACGATCGAGCCCGTCTTGCTGAACTCCGTACACCATCGTGTGCCGGAGGGCCGGAAAGCCGTAGAGGGCATCCTCGATCGACCGGGTCGCGACGATCCCGGCCGCCGTTCGCAGCATGCGGCTCGCCCGGTCGACGAACCAGAAGTCACCGTCGCGGTCCCGGCGCAGTGCGTCCCAGGTGATGAACCATGTGTCGTTCGGCTCGAAGACGCCCTGAAGCAAACGCTGGCCTGCCTCGTCACCTCCGGTGAAGCTCGCCAGCGGATGGTCGGCGTCGAGTCGCGCGAGCAAGATGCCCGGCTCGCCGTCTTCACAACGGCGCAGCAAACCTCGCTCGTCGCGAAGGAACACCTCGGTCTCGAAGTCGTAACCGACCAGCTCTACCTCCGCGCTCCCGGGGAGCGCACGGCCAAGCGCCCCGACCTTTTCGCCCGACGCGTTCGCAAGGACGGCATTGCCCTCGGTGGCGGCGTAGAACTCGAGAATGCCGACTGGGCCAAATCGATCGACGATGCGCTGCCAGACATCACGCCGTAGACCGCTTCCGGCGAACAGCCGGATCGGGTTCTCGTTGTCGGAAGCGGACGGTTCAGCCCACAGCAGCTCACGCAACATCTCGCCCGCATAAAAGACCACGGTCGCACCGTACCGTCGAACATCGTCCCAGAACATGTCTCGGTCGAATCGTGTCGCGAGTGCCAACCGGGAGCCGCCAACCAGACCGCCGCCTACCGTCACTAACATGCCAGCCGGATGATGCAGGGGCAGACAACAGTAGACGGTGTCTCGGGGAGACAAGGTACACGCCGCCGCAGCGCCGTAGGCCGAGAACGCCCAGCGTTGGTTGGTGATTTTCGCAGCGCGGGGTTTCTTTCCTCGCCCGGCCGTGAGCATGATGAGTGCCAAATCACGGGCGCACCCGGGGTTTTGCTCATACCAGCCGGGAAGCTCTACCGCGTCGGGGTCGATGAGCTCCATATCGATGACGCCCGAAGGGAGGTTTCGGTCTTCGTTCGCGCCACCGAGCACGAGCACCTCGTTGAACAGCGCTTTGCCCAATGCAGCGGTCTCGGGGTCGGTGATGAGGAACCGCGGAGCGGACCCGTGGATGGCATTTTCGAGTGTGGCGCGCGAACGGCTCGGGCTCAGTAAGATCGGCACGGCGCCCAGACGGCTCAGCGCTGCAGTGACCGAAAGATAGCTAGGACGCGGCCCCATCAGCACGGCGATCGGGTCACCTCGCCGAACGCCGCAGTGGATCAAACCCCGGACGACGCTGTCGACGCGGCGGTCCGCCTGCGCATACGAAAACGCGCGCCCTTCCCACAGGAAGAAAGTGCCTTCCGGATTTGAGGCCGCCTGTTCCGAAAGCGCGAGACCCAGGCTCACCCGAGTGTCCGGCCGCATCTGTTGGAGAACACTGAGGCGGGGAACCTGCCAACGAAGGCTGTCGAACTGCTCGCCGAGGTCCGTCGCGGAGCGCCCCACGCGCTGCCACCAAGCGCCCACAGTGCCGACGATGGTGCGATAGAAGAGCTCGATGTCGAAATCGACCTCGTCGAAGCTCGCTTCTTCCGGCTCTTCGAGTGGCGGCGGCGCTTGCAACGCCGAGGGCTCGGGGCCGAGGCCTTCACGCCAACGCACCCAGCTCGCGACGGTCGGCCAGGTGAACGACATCGCCTGCTTGCCGACGACGAGACCGAAGTGCCCCGCTCGCATCGACACTTCGAAAAGCTCTGAGTTCGGGGCCGCGCCCCGGATTGCGCGTATGGCAGACTCATTGGCGATCGTATCGCGCTCGCCGACGAAGAAGAGTATGGGGCAGCGGATGTCCGCGAGGGTGACGGTGCGGCCGTCGACGACGAAGCCTCCGGAGAGCATCCGATTGTGAACGACAAACTCGTCGATGAACTTCTTGAGCGCGGGCCCGGGCCAGGCGACGAAGCCCTCGCCACCGAGGAACCGCCTGCGTGCCTCCCGCTTTTCGAGCGCCTGCCGGTCGTGCAACTTCCGAACGAAGTCCATGAGCTGGCCGACTTCCTTGTGAACTGCGAGCAACTTGAACCCTGTGCTCGTGAGAAACCCGGGAAGCCCTTCGAGCTTGTCGAGCGGCGCGTCGAGGGCGCCCTGCGCAAGCTCGAACATGCGACCCGCGATGCTGTCTTCAATCATCGGAAGGTTTCGATGGATGTCCACCGGGCTTCCGAAAGTCACCAGGGACGCGATGCCACGCGACTCACGGTAGGCCGCGGTTTGATAGGCGAACATGCCACCCTGTGAGTAGCCAATGACGTGCACGTCTTGACCGGTCGTCTCGCGCACCCAGTCGACCGAATCACTCACCGCCTTGATGTGATCGTCGAGGGTCCGCTTCATGCCGCCTTCTTCTTGCTCGGGAGAGCCGAAGTCGATGACCCAAACATCGAGCCCTAGCTGCATGAGTGCGGTGACGCCACTGATGTCGGGTGCGACGTCGTAAATCTCCGCGGTGACCATCAGAGGCGGAATCAAGAGCAGCGGCGCGGCGACGGCTGGCCGGTAATCGTCGCCTCCGTAGCGGCGCAACCGCGCGATACGCATCTGGTGGGCGACCTTGTAGGGCGCGTGCTCCGGATCGGTGAAGTGTCCGAGCCTCGCAAGCTCGAGGGCGTTTTCGGTGGCCATCGCGATGCGGCGAAAAGGCGCTCGCCAGCTTGGTTTTCGGCCTGTCTCTGCCATCGTCCGGACCGTGATCCTAGCACTAAGGGAGCGGGAATTGGAGCCCGCGCCCTCGGCATGTCACAACCGCCTTCGCCCGATGACTGTGCTTGCCTCTATCACGATGCCCTCTTTCAACAGCGACGAGCTGCTCGTGCTGCGGCGTATTGAAGGCATGCTCGCGCGGCACCCATACATGCGTGCACACCTCGGCAACGCTGGTCCGATTGAAAACGAGCTCGAGGGTGTGTTGAGCACGAGGCTCGCGCTGCTTCACATCGAAGGCGCTTCGGAGGCTGCAGCGCTCCTGGGAAAGCTTCGCACTTGGGAAGCAGCGCTCAGGGAGGCAATCAGTGACAAGGAGGGATCAGCAGAAGCTCAACTTCGCTACGAGACGACGCTGCTTCTGCACCCGGAGCCTCATCGCCGCGACGAGCCGAAGGTGACCGCGACGAGTGTCGCACGCATCACGAGCGAGTGGGAACGACTGCGCTCCAACCGCACCATCAAGCAGGTGCTTGCCGAAAAGGCGAGTCAGAACCGCGACTTCTTCCGCCACGGTGCAATGCTTCCCGTCTACTGGCTGAGGCGTCGAAGAGTTCGGAGGCTCCTGCCCAGCGTGGTGATGGACAACCCAGCACTTCGAGAAACGTTCTTTGCGGTCGAGCAGATCGGGCCACTGGTCGACAACTTCGCGTTCAAGGGCACCGCTGCCGCTCCCATCTCCACCTCGGTTGCGATCGCGGACATCGCCTTCCTCTATATGCAACTTGCAGACGAGTTCCTCGACGAGCTCGCGGCCGCAGTCGGAGGACATGATGCAGCGGGACGGTTGGTGCGGTCGCTCTACCGAAACGACACCACCGAACGCCCGCTATGCGATCTCTCGCTCAGCCACCTTCGCAAGGTCGGTGTCTGGCCTGATGCGCATACGACCAAGTTCGGAATCACCTTGTCGGAGCTGTTCGATACGCTCGATCAAATTGCTGTGACGATCGACGCGCTGCTCGCGAAATCCGACGGCGCCATCGTGCACGCAACAAACCTGTTCTTGCACCACTGCTTCCAGACATATCTGGACGAAGCCGAGCTTTGCGGAAGCGCGCGAAGGCGCCGCGCGGACCAGATGCGCCTAGAGGACACGGCCTGGCACTTCTACCGCAAGAACAATATGGTCATGATGCTTTGGCTCGACCTTCGGGCGCGCCTGCTCGGCCTCGAGCCCGCCAGGTACGCGAGTGCAATTCGCCGCTGGGGGTATCTCCTGGCGTCGATTCAAATCTTCGACGACTTGAAGGACATTGCGCTCGACCTCGGGAAACAGCCAAGCTACCCGCTGCAAATCGCTGCAAACGACTTCCCGGCAGAGTTCGCATGGATCGAGCAGCACTTCGGGACGAGACGCCTCCCGATTACGCGCGACGAAGTCGCCGAAATGAATCTCCGAGCGACCGGAACCGTGCAGCAGTGCATGCGATGGAGCCGGCTCATCGCGCTGGCCCACTTCGACAACGCCTTGCTGTACGCCTGGGACCAGCGCTGGCGAAAGAGTTGGACCCGACGCAGGAGCTCGCTCAACCCTCGTGGCCGAAAGACCGCCGAGAAGCGGGGGCACGTGGTGGATCGCCTGGTCCGCGCCTTGTTGGCCATGCGCGGCACCGAAGTCACGACGGCGGTCGACGACGAACAGCTCGCGTTCGCGCTCGACGCAAGCGCATATGAAGGCTCGTGGCAAATCTATCTGGCCTTGTTCCCGAACATCCGCGCGATGTACCGTTTCGCGACGCTGCGTATGTGGATGACTGCGGAAGAGAAGGCGCGCGCCGCTCGTCAGCTCCTGCGCCGTTACCCTCGCGCCCGGGCCAACGCCCTAGTCGGCCTCGCCGATGCTGATGTCGACCATGAGGTCAGCGGCGATCGCCTCGAGGCTTTCTCGAAGCTGATCGAGGTCTAGGGCCCTCGGCGCACACAGCCGAGCCGTCGCCTTGAACAGGGTGTCGCCGGACCAGGGGGCGCCTTCACATTCGGTGTTCAGCTCGTCGACGTTCACACCACGCGCTGCCAGCGCCTCGGAAATCTTGTGAACAATGCCGGGCCGGTCGCTGCCAACGAGCTCGAGCGCGATCATGTGCCCCTCTTCAACCGCATCTTCGACGCCACGTTCGACCACCACGTGGAGCCCCTCCGCGCGCAGCGCCCGGAGCGCCTCCGACAAGGCCTCCGCAGTGTCCGCGGGCACACTCACGCGAAGGATGCCGGCGAACTCCCCAGCCAATCGGGACATCCGACTCTCGACCCAGCTCCCGCCATGCTCCTCCACGACAGCCGACACAGACTCGACCAGCCCAGGCCGATCCTTCCCAATCACAGTAATGACCAGCGACTCCATAGGGGACACGCTCCATACCCGTAATCACCCGACATTCCAAGGCTTTTCAGGCAAAGATCGCAGCGCCTCTCCGCAGACGTTGCGATCTTTGCCTGAGAAGCGGCTAGATCTCGGGCAGTTAGGACCCTAGAGCGTGTCCCCATGTTCGCGAAGCGTACGCAGGAGGTTGAGCCGTTCCTGGCGATGGAGGTGATGGAGCGGGGCATGGCGATGGCACGGAGTGGGACGTCGATCGTTCAGCTCGGTGTGGGGGAGCCGAATTTCGATGCGCCGCCGGCGGCAGTGCAAGCGGCGGTCGACTCGCTGGTGTCAGGCGAGACCCACTACACCGACAGCCGGGGCTTGTTCATTTTGCGCGAAGCGATCGCGCAAGACTGTGAAAAGCGTCGCGGCGTCGCCGTTGACGCCGACCATGTGATCGTCACCAGTGGAACGTCCCCGGCGATCCTGTTGTGCCTGAACCTCCTGGTCGACCCAGGCGACGAAGTAGTTCTCGCAACGCCGCACTACCCCTGCTACCCGAACATGATCGCCGTCTGTGGTGGCAAGCCGGTGCTGGTGCCGACCGGCCCCGAAGACGGCTTCGTAATGGACGTGGCCAAAGTGCGCGCTGCGATCACTCCGAGAACGCGCGCCATTTTTCTCGCATCGCCCGCCAACCCGACGGGCGCCGTTCAACCCGAGCAAGTCGTCAAAGAGCTGAGCGAGCTCGGCATCCCTATCCTGTCCGACGAAATCTACGACGGCCTCACCTATGACGGCGCGCAGGTGGCTTCTCCGCTGAGCTTCACCGAGGACTGCTATGTGCTGGACGGCTTTTCGAAGCGATACGCGATGACAGGATTCCGCCTCGGCTACCTAATCGCCCCGAAAATCGCGATGCGACCGCTGCAAAGCTTGATGCAGAGCTTCTTCATCTCGACGTCCCAATTCGTGCAGCAAGCCGGCATTGCAGCGCTGGCGCACGGCGGGGAGCACGTCGAGCACATGCGGCAGCAGTATGCCATTCGACGGCGGATCCTGGTCGATGGCCTCCGAGAGATGGGGCTTTCGATCCCCATCGATCCGCCTGGTGCATTCTACGTTCTGGTCGACATGCGTCACTTCGAGCGTGACTCGCTGACGCTCGCCTTCGACATTCTCGACAAAGCCCACGTCGCGCTCGGACCGGGCCGCGACTTTGGTGAGGCTGCAGAGGGCTTCGTACGGTTCAGCTTCGCGACGGCGCAAGAGCAGATTGAAGAAGGTCTTCGCCGATTGGCGCACGCGGTCCCGGAGCTTTGAGACTCAATCATTGTCGCCGAGCATCTCGAGGAGCGCGGCCTCGTCGATGATCTCGAGTCCGAGCGATTGTGCCTTCTCGTGCTTGCTCCCAGGGTCATCCCCGGCGACGACGTAGTCGGTCTTCTTCGAGACGGACCCCGACACCTTGCCGCCAGCGGCCTTGATGCGTTTTGTCGCCTCGGTGCGGTTCAGCGTGGGCAGGCTTCCAGTCAGCACGAAGGTCTTGCCGGCAACTTCGGCTACTTCGCGAACATCGGCCGCCTTCACCTCGAGGCTCACCCCGACGTCGGCCAGGCCCGCAAACACCTTTCGCACCGCGGGCGAATCGAGCTCGTGGAAAATGCTGTCCGCTGATTTCCGCGCAAGCCCCTCGATCGCGCCCCGCTCGGTGGACTTTGCAGGCGCAACGGTTTCGATCGCATCCTCGTCCTCCGCCGCGTACCGCGTCGCGAACTCGAGCAGCGCGTCGGCCGTCTTGAAATAGGCAGCCAAGTCCTCGGCCATTGTCTCGCCGACGTGCCGGATCGCCAAACCGTTGAGCACGCGCCCCAGTCCCCGCTGTTTCGCTTCCGCGAGGCCCGCCATGACGCGTTCCGCGCTCTTCTGCCCCATCCGGTCGAGTCCGGCGAGCGCATCCACGTCAAGACGAAACAGATCATCAGGCGAACGCACGCCGAGCTTGTCGACAAGCTGGTCGACGAGCACCTCACCCATGCCGTCGATGTCCATCGCCTGCCGGCTCGCAAAGTGACCCAAGCGCTCGCGCACCTGGTCCGCGCACGCAGGGTTCGGGCAGTAGACGAATATCTCTTCGCTCACCGCTTCCGTCCCGCAGGTCGGGCAGACCTTTGGCGGCACGAAACGTTTGGCGCCGCGCTTGCGTTTGCTTTTGTCGACTTCGACGACCTGAGGAATGATCTCACCGGCCTTTTCGACCAGCACCGTGTCGCCGACGCGCACGTCCTTGCGCCCGAGCTCGACGAAGTTGTGCAGAGACGCCCGACTGACCGTCGTCCCCGACACGAACACCGGTTCGAGAATCGCGACCGGCGTCAGCTTGCCCGACTTGCCGACTGAAACTTCGATGCCGAGCAGCTTGGTGGGCTTGCGCTCGGGAGGGAACTTGTAGGCAATGCCCCAATGCGGGTGATGACCCGTGGCGCCAAGGCGCGCATACAAACCGAGGTCATCCACCTTGATGACCATTCCGTCGATGTCGTAGCTCAGGGTCCCTCGACGAGCCTGATAGTCTTCGCAATACCACAGCGCGTCCTCATCGGAGGTGGTTTCAAAGACTTCACTCAGGTACACGTCGGCGCCGCGGTCGGCCAGCCATTGCAGCGTCTCGCCTTGGGTCGGTGGGAGCTCCACCTCCCGTTCCCAGGCGACCTGATAGAAAAAAGACCGAATCCCGGTCTCTTCGAGGCCATTCGGATCTTTGCGCTTCATCATGCCGGCACAGCCGTTGCGCGGATTGATCAAGGGCTTGTCGAGCGTCGCATTGAAGCGCGCGAATTCGTCGAGCGGCCAGTAGAGCTCGCCGCGAATTTCGATCTCGCTACCACCGCGCATCTCGAGCGTCGTCGGCACAGTACCGAGTTGGCTCACCTGCTTGGTGATCACGTCGCCCTTGCGGCCGTCGCCGCGAGTGACGGCGCGGCGCAGCGCTCCGTCGGCATAGAGCAACGACACGGAGATCCCATCGACCTTCGGCTCGACGATGACCGGCAGGTCCTCCACCTCGAGCTCTTTGCGTCTCCGACGGAACCATGCCGACAGCTGATCCGAAAGCGGCATCGGTTCGCCAGCACTGTCCCGTCGATTGGGCGACAGCTTTTCGAGTGACAACATCGGAACCCGGTGCTCCACCGTTTCGAAGCCGGCGGTGTGATCCTGTCCCGGCTGCGCATCGAGCCGCTCCGACGGATCGATGCCCATCGAATCGGCGAGCTCCTGATACCGATCGACGAGCTCATCAAACGCCGCGTCGGTGATCTCCGGCGCACCCGCCCGATACGCCGCTTCGTGATACCGAATCTGCTGGCTGAGCTGCTGCAGCTCCTCTTCCGCCCGCGCCCGACCGCCCATCCCCAAACCTTGGCAGAATTAGCCCTTTTCAAAAGGAGACAGGCTTCCCCAGGGCCATCCAAGTTAGGCTTTTAGGGTTATCCTGTGACATCTTCCCGCCGCTAAGGCACGTTGTTTAGTGGGGGATGAACGTCGAAGGGCAGGCTTCCGAGGAACGCTATGCGGACCTGAGGGCTCAGCGCGAGCAGATGCGCTACGAGCAGATGCGCCTCAGCTCGCTCGGCGCGCTCTATCACGTGCTGCCGTTCCTGGCGTTCATCTATGCAGCGGCCGCCGTGCTCTTCCTCTTGGCGCCGCCGTTCACGCCCAACACACCGCACGTGCTCATTTGCGCAACGTCCGCAGCTCTGGTGCTTCTGGTTTGGACCAGCCTGCGTTTCGACGACTCCCGCTTCGACACCCCGGTCTCGGTCGCGATCATCTCCATCGCCGCGGGCATGGGGCTCTCGATGTTCGCCGTCAGTGGTTCTCTCGGCAATACGACGACTCTCGTGATCGTGATCATGGCCACAGCTGCTGTGACGTACCGTTTGTCGATCTTTGCCGTGATGCTCGCGATCGTGTTCGTCGGATGGGTTCCGCTCGCGTATCGCGTCGAAAGCAGCGAAGTGAGCATGAGTGCGTTCCAGCTTCTTGCGGCAGCCAGCATGGGCGGGTTTTTTCTCTGGTCGCGCCGGCGACTGTTGGTCCGGCTCCATGACCAAGCAGAAGAGTCCGACGCGGTGCGTCTGCTCGCCACAGAGCAAGCGCGAACTTTGGAGCGCGCGCGCGACACGGCGTTGGCGTCGGCGCACGCGAAAGGCCAGTTCCTAGCAAACGTCAGCCACGAGGTTCGCACGCCTCTCAACGGCATACTCGGGCTACTCCAGCTGATAGACCCAAAGGCGCTTCCGAAGCCGCAAGACGAATACCTGCAGGAGGTCCACAAATCAGGTCGCTCCCTGCTTGCGATCGTCAATGATTTGCTGGACCTGTCGAAGATCGACGCCGGGGAAATGCGTCTCGAATCCGTCCCCTTCGACGTCAACTCGATGACCGAAGAGATTGTGGTGAACTATGCGTCGGCCGCCCATGCCAAGGGCATCGAGCTGATCACCCAAATCGGACCAGAGGTGCCCGCCGAAGTCTGCGGCGACCCTCTCCGCCTCCGACAGGTGATTTCGAACCTGGTCAGCAATGCGCTGAAGTTCACGAAAGAGGGTGAAGTGGTCGTCGGCATTCGCGCTTGCAATCGCGGGCCATGGCACGTCGACCTCGAAGTCCGGGTATCCGACACAGGCGTCGGCATCCCCGAAGCGCAAGCAGAGACGATCTTTCGACCTTTCTCTCAGGCAGATGCATCCACGACCCGCAAACACGGTGGCACGGGCCTCGGACTCCCCATCTGTCGCCAGCTCGTGGCCTTGATGGGAGGCGAGCTCCAAATGAGCAGCACGGTTGGGCAAGGAAGCACGTTCTTCTTCGAAGCGCGCTTCGACCTAGAAGAAAAGCTCAGCGAGGAGCTCCGAGCGGTCACCGAGGCGCTTGCGGGAATGAAGGTCCTGGTCCTCGAGAGCAACAATCGCGCGCGCGAGACGCTTTGCGCACAGCTGGAATCCTGGGGGATGGAGGCCTGGGCGACCACGACATTCGACGGCGCTCTCAGTACGTTCCGCGTGTCGCAGCACCCCAACGTCCTGCTGATCGACTTGCGCAGCCTCGGCACGGATTGGCGGAGCCGGATTGTCGAGCTCAACGGCATCGCGACGAAAGATGGCATTTCGCTCGTTGCAATCTGCTCCTACCGTCACGAAGTCAAGGACCTGCTCGAGGCCGGAATCAGCGTTCACGTGGAGAAACCAATTCGAAGGGCGAAGATCATCGCCGCTCTCCTCGAGACGCTCAATCGCAGCAACTCCCCGGCGCCTCTTGCCGACGAGGCTACGGGCGCTTCCCTGCCCCCGGCCGCACCGATGGAGCTCCAGTCCAACGGAATGAGAATCCTTGTCGCCGAAGACAACGTAATCAATCAGAAGGTCATCCAAGCACACCTGCAATCACTGGGTTACGAAGTAGACACCGTGAACGATGGAGTCACCGCGCTCGATGCGCTGAAGGATGGCCATTGCTACGCCGCGGTCATCATGGACGGACAGATGCCGAACATGGATGGCTATCAGGCTGCCAAGGCGCAAAGGGAGCGGGAGCGCGAGTCCGGTAAGGGGCGCGTGCCGATCATCGCGCTCACAGCGCACGCGATGACTGGGGATCGCAGCACGGCGCTTGCCGCCGGAATGGATGATTACTTGTCCAAACCCTTCACGCAGAAGCAGCTACAACGAGCCCTCAACCGCTGGGCTACGCGACCGGCTACGAGCCCCTCGGATTTTCCGTCCGACGCGCTCGACATGACAATCACATCTCAGCTCTTGGATCTCGACGAAGAAGAACCGGGTTTCATTTCCGATGTCATCGATAGCTTCTTCCGAAACGCCGAAGAGAGCGTCGCTCGCATGAAGGCCGCGATCGAGAACGGAGATCTCGATGTGCTTCACTCCGCGGCGCACATGATGCGAGGCAGCAGTCAGCAGCTCGGAGCGCGCAGGCTCGGAGCGACCTGCCGCGAGGTCGAAGAAACCACCACCATGAAGGACGCCAAGTCGATCTTAGCGACGGTCGAGAGCGAGCTCGAAGGTGCGCGACGAGCCCTTACAAATATCGCTGAGCGCGCCCTCGACGCCGCCTCCTAGCGGAGATCAGTTGCCTGCCGAACCGCAAAGGCGTGTCGCGTCGGCGACCCAGCTATCGCGAATCCTCTGCTCGGGGACGCCTTCGACGTGCTCAACGAGCCACTCGACGTCCGCGGCGTCAAAACGGGCGATCTGATGGAAGTGATAGATGCCAAGCCGATTCAGCGTGCGTTCGAGGCTCGGGTCAACGCCTTCGAGCCGCTGAAGATCGTCGCGCGGTCCGAACGGCTGCACCATGACCCAGGCAGGAGGCCGAGACTCGCCACTGGTCTTCATCTCGAGCTCCGCCTCTCGGATTCGACCCTTGAGGCGTTCGATGTCGTCCAGCATCCGCTCGTGAATTCCGTGAAGCACCTCGAGCTCGGTCTGCAAGCGCGCACCTCTCGTCTGAGCTTGTCGCAGCGTAGCCTGCGCTTCGTCTCGCTCCTCAACGGCAATGCGGAGCTCACGCCTCAGGTCTTCGGCGGACTCGCGCGAAGTGGGCCTTGCTTCGACGTCGATGACGGAGAGCCGCTCTCGCACCTCATGCATCGTTCGGTTGCGGGAATCCAAAGTCGCGTTGAGCTGACGCTTTGCGCGCTGAAGCGCCTCGAGCGTCTCGCGCGAAGCGAGAAGCTCCTTCTGAAGCACCTGCATCTGTTCACCTTGGGCAACCATGTCGGCGCGTGCTTCCTCGAGCTCGTATTCAAGCGTTTTGGCGCGCACCGGCGCGACCAGCCGCCCCCACAAGACCTGGCCGAGCCATAGCAGCACAGCCCCAAACACCGCCGCGATCAGCAGGCCGCCGATCATCTGCAGCAATAGATATGTCACGCGTCACCTCCCCCAAGGCTTTCGTCATCCGTGACCAGCATGTTCGCGCGCACGACGCGCACCCCCCGGATCATGCTCACGATTCGCTCCGCGCGCTGCGCTTCGGACACCGATGCGACTTCCCCGCGGAGCTCGACGTCTCGCCCGTCGACGACAGGGACCAACTCGGAAAAACCGGTGCGTTCGAGGACGTCGCTAACGCGCGTGGCGACGTCCCACTCGATTTGGTGCCGAGTGGGGCTCAGACAGGAAACCCAAGCGACATAGCCGAGGAAGCCTGCCGAAACCGTGCCAAAGACTGCCTTCTTCCACATCGCGCGGTTCGCCTACCTGCGGCATTGAACGCCATCCGCCCAAAAAAGGCCACGTTCTGACACGGCGCGGTTGGCAGCCCGGCGAGGCAGCACACAAATCGGGTGGCTGCATCACCCGATCGGGTGTCCTCGGGGGTGGCTCAGGAGGCGAAGGGCTGTTGCTCGACGATCTGGAACAAGCGCTCCTGGCGATCGTCGGCCCAGGTGTAGAGCGCGACGGCCGGCACGGTGAAGGTGACGCCGCGCAGATCGATGGAGCGGGCCCACCGAAGCGCCTCCTGCCGTTCGGTGGCGTTGGCCCGGCGTTGGATGCGCGCCAAGGTCATGTGCGGAAGCGGTGGGCGGCCGTCCTCGGGCGCTCCGGCCGCGCTCAGTAGGGGCTCCCTGGCTTCGGCGATCATCTCGCTCAGGGCCTTTCGCCCCGCATCGACGATGGCCGCAAGCGCCGACGGCTTTCGAGGATGTCCCAGCGGCTCGACACCGGTGAAGGACCCGGTCACCCGGCGAAGCGAAGCGAAGTCGCCGATCCGATCCCAGGCCGTTCGCGCTTCTGACTCTTGCACCGAGCCGAGAAAGCCCAATGTAACATGGAGATCCGAAGTGCTGAATATGCGGACACGCGGCGGCGGAGCAGGCCGCAGATGCAGGCTCGCCACTTGCATCGGAAACGCAATGAACCAATTAGGGGCCACCCGGCGAGTCTAGGCCCAACGAGGACGAGCCGCGAGAGACTATGCCCATCACTGAAGCGTTGAGCGAATCCCTCCAGGCCCACCCATTCTACACCTGGACCGTGCTCGGGGTCGTCGTTCTGGGCATCGTGAGCTTTTTTCTCCTGTTGTTCATCTCTGCGCCCTACGGCCGGCACCTGCGCCCCGGCTGGGGTCCGACGCTCAATGCCAAGTCATTGTGGGTAATCATGGAGGCGCCCTCTCCGATTTCGTTCGCTGTCGTCTACTTCATGTCCGACAACGCGTTCAAACCCGTTCCGCTGGTTCTCCTCGGAATGTTCATGCTTCACTATGTATACCGCTCGTTCGTCTACCCGTTCCGGATGCGCGGCGGACACAAGCAAAAGCCGATCGTCACGGGCCTGCTCGCCTTCCTTTTTAACTCCGCCAACGGCTCGACCAACGCCTTCGCGATTACGGAGCTCGCGCCACACCTGCTCAGCACCAATTGGTTCACCGACCCGCGTTTCATCATGGGCGTCGTCGTCTTTGGCGCTGGGTACGCCATCAACCAGCAGTCGGATGCGATCCTTCTGAACCTCCGCAAACCGGGCGAAACCGGCTACAAAATCCCCCAGGGTGGCTTGTATCGTTGGCTCTCGAGCCCCAACTACTTCGGTGAAATCGTGGAATGGATTGGGTTCGCGCTCGCCGCCTGGACTGTTCCTGCCTGGGTCTTCGCCTGGTTCACGACCACAAACCTCGTTCCGCGTGCGTTTTCCAACCATCGCTGGTACCTGGAGCACTTCAGCGACTACCCGAAACGCCGGCGCGCAATCATCCCTTTTCTGCTCTAGTCCATAGACTTGCCCCCGCGCCCGGAATGACGCGACAATACACGGCCAGGGGCGCACATCGTCGGGGAGGGATGCACGGTGGCCGACAAGGACTCGATCTCGCGTAAGGAACCGTCCGATCTGTTTCAGGTCGAGAACGCGACACCATCAATTTCGCCGGTCAACAAGATCGTGCTGCCGCCCGCAGAAGCGCTCAAGCGACGCATCCGGCGCCTTATCGCCACGGGGATCGTGGCGCTGATCTTCTTCTTCATCATGCACATGATCCTCGGCTGGATCCACGCCGCACGCTTGGCGTCCGCTCTCGACGAGGTCATCAACGACGGAAGCCCGGATACGGTCAACGGTGCGCTCGCGCTTCTCCGGGACGATCCCAACGACGCCGTGCGGGCACGCCTGCTCGCGACCGCTGCTCTCGGAGGAGACCTCGACAAGCTGAAGAGGGCCGAAACGCTTCTTTCGGAATCCGCACTGAAGAACGATCCGGACCAGCGAATCGCCAAAGTCTACGCGTTCCTCGCAGAGGGAGACCCGCGGGCCGCTTACGGCGAAGCGGAAAGGCCCGCAAAGTACTCCGACCAAGCCGACGCCTTCCTGCACGGCCGGGCGCTGACCGCCGTCGCACGCGGCCAGTGGGAGCAAGCCCTGCCCGATGCTGAGAACGTGGTTGCATCGCGTCCCGGCGCACCGGAGCCAGCTGCGTTGCTTGCCCGCATCAAGGCGCGCACCGAGAGCCCGGAAGCGGCATTGGCCGTGCTCGACGAAGTCAGCGAGCAAACTGCGGCGACGAAGATCGCCCGCGCGCGAATCGTCGGACTTCAGCAAGCCAATGCGGAACAAGCTCTCGAGCTCGCAGACGAGGTCCGAGACGATGACGATGCATCAGCGGTGCACAAGGCTTGGGCGGATCTCATCAAGGGCGTGCTCGCATATCGGCAAGGCGCGGTCGGTGCGGCCTATGAGCACGCGCGGGCTGCAGCCGAGCCCGAGCTTCGCGTCGACGAGCCGTTGCTCGTACAGACCGCCCAGCTCTTTCTCGCGCTCGGACGAGCGGGCGACGCGAAACGAGTGCTCAAACGACTGTCGAGTGGACCGTCGGCCGATCTGTTCACCAGAGCGCACGTGATCGCGTGGTGGTACGCGCAGACCGGAGACATGCGAGCCGGGCTGGCAACCCTGAGTGGAGCCGGTTTCGGCCCCGAAAAAGAGGCCAAACCCGCGTTCCGCGCGCTGGTCATCGCAGAGTTGTTGCAGGGGTCTCCGAGAGTTGCCGAACGCAACCGGGCATCGTCGCTCTACGAAGAAACCGCAACGGATGAGCGCTGGGGCGTTGCAGCTTCCGCCGCGCTCGCCAACTCGCTCGTCGAAGCAGGAAACACCGAAGAGGCACTCGAGGTACTTCAGGCGGGGCTCGCCGCTGCGCCCAACCATCTTGCTCTGGTGGACGCTGCGGCTCGGGCCTACATCGACGTCGACCGGTTTGCGGAAGCCGAGAAAGTGACCTCCGCTGCGCTCGGCGCATTTGAAAACGAAGGCTGGGCCCACGGAAGTCACGCCCGTGTCCTGTTGGCAAAGGGCGAAGCCTCGAAGGCCGTCGGGGAGCTCGACCGTGCGGTGGAGCTCAGCCCGGGCGACGCCAGCTTGTATGCGCTTCGTGGCGATGCAGCGCGAAACGTCGGATCGACTGAAGAGGCCAAGGGCAGCTACGAAAAAGCGCTGCAACTCGATCCAGGTGAGCCGCGCGCGCTCTCGGGATTCGTGGCGCTCTTGATCGACATGGAGAACTTCAGCCGGGCCTCCGAGATCATCGAGCAGATGGACGACGCAAAGGTGCGGGACCTGCGCGCGGACGAACAGCGTGTGCGGTACCTGGTGCGCACGGGTGCGGGACAGAGCGGAGCCACCACAATGCGAAACGCGGTTAGCCGTCACAAGACCAACGCGGCGCTCCGGCTCGCGGGCGCGCGGGTCGCTTTACAGGCCGAAGATTACACGCGGGCGGGCACCTATTTTCAACAGGCCAAGCGCAACGGAGCCGACGCGCGGCTCGCAGAAACCGCGCTCGCCCTCGCACAGCTCTACGGCCGAAGAAAGCTGGGCGCCGAGAATTCGCTCGAGCGCGCACTGGAAGCGGTCGACGCGCAAGGCAATCGTCTCGATGCCACTGCCCAGGTTCAGGTGTGGGAGCTGATCGTGAAAGCGCGCATCGCCCTTGCTGACGAGAAACGAGGCCTGGCCGTTCGCTACGGAGGACAGGCGCTGGCGATCATGCCCAACGACGCCGATTTGCAACTGCTACTCGCCGATATCGAAGAGGACCGTGAACGCTCACCGGAAAAGCCGTTGCGAAAGGCCGCCAACGCGCCCGTACCGATGCCGGTGGCAGCAGGCCGCCTCGCCACCCTACTCGGCCCAACCGAGGAAGGCTGCGAAATGGCGGCGCACTACTTGAAGGCAAACCGCGGCGGCAAGTTTGCGAATCGCGTCCGCGACGTGAGCCGCCAATGCAAGCAAGTGAACCCGGCGCGTTAGTCCGCGTCGCTCAGCAAGCCCGAGACCCGCTCGACCGCGTCGATGTACTCGCTGACCATCTCCTCGATGACCTGACGAGCGGGCTTGCGCGTGTTCATTTGGCCGACGACCTGACCAACGGGCGTGCCCAGGAGAGCGTCCGAGCCTTCCGCGCCGCTCTGTGCGAACCGCGTGATCCGCTGGGTGGCCTCGGCCGTTGCCATGAACTGAAGCGGCATCGGCAGGTAACCAGGGCAGTCGGGATCCTCGTCCCAGGCGCGCGTGTAGTCCGTCTTGAGCTGACGAGCGGGCTTGCCGCTGATGCAGCGCGAACGAACGGTCTGAGTGGAGTCGGCAACCAGCAGCTTGTCGACCAGCGACGGAATCGAATCGGACTCCTCGGTGGCGAGCCAAATCGAGCCGGTCCAGACGCCCGCTGCCCCCATGGCCATCGCCGCCGCCATCTGACGGCCCGACCCGATCCCGCCGGCACCGAGCACCGGCGTCGGCGCCACGGCATCGACGACCTGCGGCAAGAGCACCATCGAGCCGATCTCTCCGGTGTGACCGCCGGCCTCGTAACCCGATGCGATGACGATATCGACGCCGGCATTCTTCTGCTTGATCGCTTGCCTCACCGTGCCGCAGAGCGCAGCGACCATGACGCCCTTGTCATGCGCCTGACTGATGATGTCTTCGGGGGGTGGCCCAAGGGCGTTTGCAATGAGGGCGATCGGGTGGTTCATCGCCACCTCGAAGTGCGCGCGGCCACCGGATGCCGACCAACCGAGCAGGCCTTCGATTTCCTCGACATCGTCGGGGAGCGGCGGTACGCCATTGCGATCGAGCAAGTCGTTGATCCACTTGCGGTGCGCAGGCGTGATCATCTGGTCGAGCTGCTCTTTGGTGATGTCGCCCTGGTCCTTGCCGATGTAC
>Ga0209567_10000294_pt1 | contig 27356 bp, 27 predicted proteins | sample COG_12_FD_184756 | JGI IMG/M metagenome (GOLD analysis project Ga0209567, IMG submission 184756) | Pelagic marine sediment microbial communities from the LTER site Helgoland, North Sea, for post-phytoplankton bloom and carbon turnover... | ecosystem: Environmental > Aquatic > Marine > Neritic... | reverse complement strand
CCCATTGTGCAATATTCCCTGCTGCTGCCTCCCGTAGGAGTCTGGGCCGTGTCTCAGTCCCAGTGTGGCTGATCGTCCTCTCAGACCAGCTACCCGTCGTTGCCTTGGTGAGCCGTTACCTCACCAACAAGCTGATAGGCCGCGAGACCATCCTGGAGCGGCGGACCATTTCTTCATCAGACCATGCGGTCCGGTGAAGGTATCCGGTATTAATGCGGGTTTCCCCGCGCTATCCCGGTCTCCAGGGCAGGTTTCTCACGTGTTACGCACCCGTTCGCCACTGTCCCCAGCGGGTTCTTACGAACTCACTGGTTCTCGTTCGACTTGCATGCATTAAGCGCGCCGCCAACGTTCGTCCTGAGCCAGGATCAAACTCTCCATCGAAAGTTTGATCGAGTCACCTCACCCACGAGGGGTGGGGCAACTTGATGCGGAGTCCACTCATCCACGCAGGATGGGTGACCCCAAAGGATGCTGCGTCGGGAACGGGGTTCCCGCGAGGGCCATGCCCTCGTCAACCGGACAAGCCGGCGTCACGCAGCGAATTGTTTACATGACGCTCTCCCTGAGCGGCACACCGAAGTGGCCGCCAGCTCGAGCGCATGCTGGCTTTTGACACGCTGTTCAGTTGTCAAGGAGCCCGGATGTCCTGCGCGCGCAAAGCCCGCAGGGGCCTCTAAGTATACCACCGCCAGAGCGGCAGCGACACGCCACCGGGTGATCCCGGCGGCGGGACCGGCATTGTGGCACGACCCGGTGAGTAGTGCAAGTCACCACGACCGGTCGGCTCGTCACCTGCCCCGGATCCGGCTGGCCAAGTAGAGCGCCCCAACGATCAGGGCCACCACGACGCCGAGACGAACCAGCCAGAGGACCGATCCGATCACGGAGTTGAGCAGCCACCAGGCCACCACGAGGATCACCAAACCGACGATGACGTCGGCGATGAAATTGCGGGTCTTGCCTGCCATCAGCTCACCAACCGCACGAAGCGCCGCTTCCCCACCTGGAGCACTCCCCCAGCGAGGTCGGTGGCGGGGAGTTCCTCAGTGGTCACGCGCTCTCCGTTCAGCTTCACGGCACCCTGCGACAGCATGCGGCGTCCTTCGCTGTTTGACGAGACCAAGCCGGCTGCGTTCATCAGCAACGGAAGCCGAACCGGGTCTTCCTCCGGGAGGGCGTGCTCGGCGATGTCCTCCGGAACGTCGTGCTGCCGGAATAAGCGATCAAAGGCCTCCTCGGCCTCTCGTGCCGCGTCGGTCCCGTGGTAGATCGTGACGATCTCTCGCCCCAGCCGGCGTTTGGTCTCACCGGGGTGGAGGGCGCCTGCTGCCAGGCCTTCCACGATCTCGGCGACCTCCCGAGCAGGCAGGCCGGCTGCGAGCAGGAACCACTCCCCCATTGCCTCATCCGGAATGCTCATCGTCTTGCCGAACATCTCAGCAGGATCGTCCTTGACTGAGATGTAGTTCCCCAACGACTGGGACATCTTCTTCTTGCCGTCGATGCCGACGAGCAGCGGGACGGTCATCACCATTTGTCCGCGTTGGCCGCGCCGCTCTTGGAGGTCACGCCCCACCAGGTTGTTGAACAGCTGGTCGCTGCCGCCGAGTTCGATGTCGGCCTCGACCGCCACAGAATCGGACGCTTGGAGCAACGGATACATGAACTCGATGAGCGAGATCGGCTCGTGCGCTTCCCAGCGGTTCGAGAAGTCGTCGCGATCCATGATGCGCGACACGGTGAAGGCCGAGGTCAGATCCAACACGTCGTGCATGTCCATGGAACCAAGCCATTCGCTATTTGGCCGAATCTCGAGCCGTTCGGGAAGCAGTAGCTCCTTGATCGTGTCGAGGACACCACTCACATTGGCACCTACCTCGGTGACGTCGAGCCGGCGTCGCGTCTCGGTCTTGCCGGACGGGTCGCCCACCTGGGCGGTGAAATCCCCGACGATCAGCACGGCGATGTGACCGCACTCCTGGAACTTGCGCAGAAGTCGAAACACCACGGCCCAGCCAAGGGTGACATCTGGGGCGGTTGGATCCACACCGAGTTTCACCCGTAGGGGACGGCCCTCCTCGAGGCGAGCCAGGAGCTCTCCTTCGGGCACCAGAGTGTCGATGCCATCGGTGAGGTACACGAGCTGTTCTTGTGGAGTCATGGTGGTCATTGCGGCCCGAGGATACCCGGGCCGCTCTGCCATCCGAGCTCAGCGCCCCACGAGCCGCCTACCGGGCAACGACGAAGCGCCACGGCTCCTCGACTGCCTTGGATATCCCGACCCGGGGAGTGGCCAGCACGGTGTGGCGCTCGGCCAGGGTGCCGGGGAGCAGCCGCACCGGCCCATCGAGCACCGATGTTCCATCGTGGTCTCCGGTGACCCCGAGCGCCCCACAGAGCTTGCCGGGCCCGTCGGTCAGATGGTCGGTCCGGCCGCGACGGTGTTCGATGGTGCCGAGTCCCTCAGTGACTGTCCCACCCCGCAACAGCACAGCATGTGGCACGTCGATGTCACCAACGACGATGTTCATGCACCAGTGCAGGCCGTAGGACTGATAGACGTACAGCGTCCCGGGCGGCCCAAACATGGCTCCGTTGCGCACCGTGCGGCCCCGGTAGGCGTGGCTTGCCGGGTCATCGGCCCCGGCGTACGCCTCGACCTCGGTCAGGGCCACCTCGGTGACGGCGCCGCCCAACTCGGTCCTGACCCGGCTTCCGAGCAAGCGCCGCGCCACATCGAAGACCGAGCCGGCCAGGAGTTCGTCGACTGGCTCGCCCGCCAAGGATCAGTCTCCGGTCCCGGTCAGATACAGCAGGAGCGCCTTGAAGGCGTGCATCCGATTCTCGGCCTGGTCGAACACGAAGGAACGTTCGTGCTCCATGACCTCGTGGGTCAATTCCTCATCGCGATGTGCCGGCAGGCAGTGGAGGAAGACGGCATCGGCGGCCGCTCCGCCAAACAGCGCCTCGTTGACCTGGAAAGGCTGGAAGAGGGCAATACGGGCCGCAGCCTCGGATTCCTGCCCCATAGATGTCCACACATCCGTGTAGACCACGTCGGCGCCGGCAACTCCGGCGATCGGGTCGTTGGTTACGGTGATGCTGCCGCCGTGGACCGCGGCGATCTCGGTGGCTTCCGCGGTGATGATCTCGAGGGGTTCGTACCCGGCCGGTGCCGCCACCCTGATGTGCATTCCCGACATGGCGCCGCCGAGCATCAAGGAGTGGCACACGTTGTTGCCGTCGCCTACATAGGTGAGCACGGTTCCCGGCAGGTCGCGGTGTTCGGCGACGGTCTGCAGGTCGGCAAGTGCTTGACACGGGTGGCTGAGATCTGAGAGCAGGTTGATCACCGGCGCCTCGGAGCTGTCGGCGATGCCGACCAAGTTGGCGTGATCGAAGACTCGGAAGGCGAGAACGTCCAGGTAGCGGTCCAGTACCCGGCCGACGTCCGCAACCGCCTCACGCTTGCCGAGCCCGACCTCGTCTTGCTTGAGGACCACGGGGTGGGCGCCCAGATCGACCGTCGCGACCTCGCACGAGACCCTGGTCCGGGTCGAGGGCTTCTCGAAGAACAGGCCTACCTTGCCGCCGGCCAGCCGCCCTGCATATCGGCTCGGGTTCGCTTTTGCATCAGCCGCAATCCGCAGCACCTCAGCCAGACCGTCGGTACCGAGGTCGGTCACCATCAGGTAGTCGTTGCCCATCAGGCCTCCTTGTTGTTGCGCAATGCGGTCGGAACGCCGCTAGCTACTGCCGCCGCGTAGCGTCGCCCCGAGTTCTGCAGCCTTCTCGAGCATCTTCCCACGTTCGGCGGCCACCTCATCACCACTCAAGGTCCGATCCTGCGCCCGGAGGCGGTAGCGGATGGCAACTGCACGCAGTCCGGTGTCCGGATTGCGGTAGTCGTCAAAGACGCGCGCCCGTTCGACCAGCGGAGACACCGCAGTTGTGCTCTCGATCAGTTCTGCGGCCGCCAGCTCCGTCGCAACTTCGAACGAGAGGTCGAAGTCGACGTGGGGGAAGGTCGACACCGGGATCATCTGGGCGCTGGGCTGCACCGCCACGAGGCGAGCCAGGTCGAGTTCAACGATGGCAACGCGGCCACCCAATTCGTAGAGCTCGGCGATGGCGGGATGCAACTCACCGGCAACGCCGATGGCCTCGCCGTCGACGATGAGCTCCGCGCTGCGGGTCGGGTGAAAGCCCGGCGGCGATATCGGGCGCCGCGCCACATCGACCCCCAGGGCGGTGGCAAGAGCCGACACCACGGCGAACGCAGTGCCCGCGTCGGCATCCTCCGGCCGGTCGCCCAGGTGCGAGATGCCAAAGGGTCCGGTGACGGCGACGCCGAGCCGAAGCGGTTGATCCGGCACTCGAGAGTCCTCCTGCCACGGCTCGGCGAAGAAGACCCGGGCCGTTTCGAACAAGCCAACTTGCTCGCTCCCCCGGTTGCGGTTGTCCCGCAGGTTCTTGAGCAGGCCGGGCAACAGGCTCTGGCGCAACATGGAGAGATCGTCACGCAGCGGGTTGCGCACGATGACCACGCCCTCAGGCTCGCCTACAGCATCGACGGTGCCGAATGCCACAAGGTCCCCCGTGCCGACGAACGGAAGGTTCATGGCTTGATAGAGCCCTTGACCGCGGAGCACATCATGGACTCGGCGCACCCTGGCCTGTTCGGCGGTCAGGCCACCGGCAGGGCCGGTCGGGAGGGTGGCAGCGAACGTGTCGAAATCGGCCAGCCTGGCGAGTTCCTCGATGAGGTCGGCCGGTCGAGTGAGATCTCGGCGGTAGGTAGGAACGGTGACGGCCACGGTGTCTCCATCGACAACCACGTCAAGACCCAGCCGCCGCAACAGGGAGGCGGACCAATCCACCGTGAACCGGTCGTCGAGGAGGCGTTGCGCCTCCGAGATTGGTAGCGACACGGTCCATGGTTCTGCCGGGTTGGCAATCACGTCGATGACCCCATCGAGGATCGAGGCACCGCTGATCTCAGCGAGCAGCTTGCAGGCGCGGTCGTCGGCGTCCGGTGCGAGGTTGGGATCGATGCCACGCTCGAAGCGAGACGATGCTTCCGATCGCAGATCATGACGCCGCGAGGTGTACATCACGGTGGCCGGGTTCCACGAGGCGGCCTCCATCAGCACCCTCGTCGTCCCCTCGCTCACCTCAGAACGGGCGCCTCCCATCACCGCCGCAAGGGATGTCGGGCCCTCGGCGTCGACGATCACCAGATCATCGCCGATGAGCTTGCGCTCCACATCGTCAAGTGTGACCAGGGCCTCACCGGCCGCGGCCCAACGGACTTCGAGGGTGTCGCCCGCGATCTGAGCCGCGTCGAAGGCGTGGAGCGGATGACCCATCTCCAGCATCACATAGTTCGAAACGTCGACGACATTGGAGATGGCGCGCACCCCGGCCTTGCGGAGTCGCTCCCGCATCCACAACGGCGACGGCCGAACTTCGACATCGACGAGTTCCCGGGCCACAAACCGATTGCAGCCATCGGGGGCAGAAATCGTCACCTCCGTAGCCGGCTTCCCCGGCACGGTCACCAGCGAGACATCGGGGGTGCGATACTGGACGTCGAACCAGGCAGCCAACTCGCGAGCGACGCCGACCATCCCCATCACATCGGGCCGGTTGTTGGTGATCTCGAGTTCGAACACGACGTCGGGCAGTTCGAGGGTGCTCTCGAACGATACGCCGAGCGGGGTGGCCGGGTCGAGCACCATGATGCCCTCGTGCATTTCGCCCAGACCGAGTTCACGTTCCGAGCAGATCATCCCGTGCGACTCGACACCGCGGATGGCACGCGTCCCGATTTCGAAGCCTCCGGGGAGTACGGCGCCCGGCACCGCGACCGGAACCACCGCGCCTTCATCGAAGTTCCACGCCCCGCAAATGATCTGCCGGGGATCGCCATCGCCGAGGTCGACGTGGGTAACCCGAACAGCGTCGGCGTTCGGATGCGGTTCGATCCGCACCACCCGCCCGACGACGACATCGGTCCAATCGGCCGTGAACTCCTCAACGTCCTCGACCGCATGGCCCAGCATGTCGAAGGCCCGGCTCAGCTCGCCCTGGTCCGTCGTCGGAAGGTCGATGTAGTCCTGAAGCCATCGCAGTGATACACGCATTGTCTATCCCGGGAACTGTCGGAGGAAGCGGAGGTCGTTGTCGATGAAGTGCCTGATCGAGTCGATGCCGTGGCGTACCATGGCAAGGCGTTCGACACCCATCCCGAAGGCGAACCCCGTCACTGCGGATGGGTCGTAGCCGACGGCCTCGAACACATGAGGGTCGACCATCCCGCAGCCGAGCATCTCGAGCCAACCGACTCCTTTGCAGACCCGGCAGCCGGTCTCGCCACCATCGCAGTTGAAGCATGAGACGTCGAGTTCGGCCGACGGTTCGGTGAACGGGAAGTAGTGGGGTCGAAACCGCACTTCGGTGGTCTCGCCAAAGAACCGCCTGGCGAACTCGGCGAGGGTCCCTCTGAGGTCGGCGAACGTGATGGACGTGTCAACCGCCAGACCCTCGATCTGGTGGAAGGCCGGCAGGTGCGTCGGATCGATCGTGTCGTTTCGGTACGCCCGGCCCGGAGCCACGATGTAGACAGGCGGTTTGTGGGTTTCCATGTAGCGGGCCTGGACGGGCGAGGTGTGCGCCCGCAACAGCAGCTCGTCGCTGGGGTCGCCGTAGTCCACATACATGGTGTCGGACTCGAGCCGGCCGGGGTGATCCGGTGGGGTGTTGAGCGCATCGAAGTTGTACCAGGCCAGTTCGGCTTCCGGGCCCTCGGCCACGTGGTAGCCGAGCCCGACGAAGATGTCGCAGACTTCGTCCATCACTTGCTGAATGAGATGCAGTCCCCCGGTGGGGAGCACTTGATAGTCGACGGTCACGTCGATCGCCTCGGCCAGCAGCCGGCCCGCCCGAGCCTCAGCCTGAAGTTCACCGCGCCGCTGGTCGATCGCACCCTGGACGGCCTGGAACAAGTCGTTGATCATCCGCCCGGCGTCGCGCCGTTCCTCCGCCGGGAGTGACCCCAGCGAGCGACGCGCCCCGGCGATCTCCGAGTCGCGACCAATCGCGTCGGACTCCGCCTGGGCGAGGTCATCCAGTGAGGCCGCGGCCGCGACGGAGTCGAGCGCGGCCGACCGCAACGTTTCGAGGTTTTCTGCAAGACCCATGCGGCGGGTCAGGTTAGTCGTGGGTTCCATGGCTCCAGTGTCCTGTCGACGGCGAGCCGCTCCAGACGGCAAAAGGCCCGGAGCTTCGGCTCCGGGCGGATGTGGTGGTGGCGGTGCGATCAGACGGTGCCAGCACGATTCGCCCGAGCCGGGGGCTCGGTAAACGCGAAGCGGCTGGAATGCACGGTGATCACCTTTTGACCCTATCGCAGCAGGTGCTCGGGCACAAGGCGTCTGCGCTCGTACATGGCGATGGAAGCGGCAACCGACGCGTTGAGGCTCTCCGCACCAGCGGGCATCGGGAGCGTGATGGCAAACTCCGCACGAGCAGTCACCGTGGATGGCAGGCCGTGGGGTTCGCTCCCAACGAGGAAGGCAATGGGTTCGTCGGACGGGAGCGTGTCAATGGCTGCGCCGTCTGCCACGGTGAGCGCCGCGACCCGACACCCGGCACCCTCGAGGGCGGCGACGGGATCTTCGCTCAGATCGACCAGAGGCACCCGGAAGTGGCCCCCTGCGCCGGAGCGGAGGACCTTTGGCGCCCAGGGATCGACCGTGTTGGCCCCAAACGCAATCTGGAAGCCGAACGCACCGGCGGAGCGGATGATGGTGCCGGCGTTACCCGGGTCCGCCAGTCCTATCAACGCCACGGTGTCGCGGCGTGCCGCCCGGGGTGCCGTTGGGATCTTGAGAACCGCGATGGGACCTCTCGGATGTTCCGTGCCTGCGAGTTTGGCGAGGACCTGAGGCGTCACCTCGACAACCGCGGTGTCCCCCACCATGCCGTGCCACGGTGCGTCGGGGTCGGCATCCGTGGCGTAGATGGTGCTCAGTTCGACGCCGGTAGCCAATGCCTCGGCGACGAGGAGCGGTCCTTCGAGCAGCGTTGAGCCGGTCTCGGAGCGGCGCCGAGACCGATGCAGTTTGGCTGCGGCCACGATTTGGGGGTTCTGAGGAGAGGTGATCATGGTGCTTCCGCCGTCTGCATCTCGATCGCAACCCACAAACAGAACAGCGGCCGGGGTTCCTCCGGCCGCTGCACGCACTTCGTTGATGTCACTCCGCTGCTGCAGTTGCCACCGCAACGAGCTTGGAGAATGCATCGGGATCGTTGACCGCCATGTCGGCGAGCATCTTGCGGTCGACATCCACCTCGGCGGATTTGAGGCCGGCGATCATCTGTGAATAGGTTGACCCGTTGAGACGTGCTGCTGCGTTGATCCGCATGATCCACAAGCGGCGGAAGTCGCCCTTGCGAGCCCGACGGTCGCGGTACGCGTACTGCATCGAGTTGAGCGTTTGCTCCCGAGCGGTGCGGTAGCGGCGGCTCCTCGCCCCGGTGTAACCCGAGGCGCGCTCCATGACCTTGCGGCGCTTCTTGCGTGCATTGACTGCGCGTTTGACCCTTGCCATCTCGTTCCTCCTACCTGCCCAGCAGGCGTCCGGCCCGCTTGGCGTTGCCGCCGGTGAGCGTGCTCATGCCCTTGGCACGGCGCCAGCGACGGGCGTTGCGCTTGTGGCGGTTGTGGACTCGCCACGCATTGCGATGGCGAATCTTGCCGCTGCCGGTGACTTTCATCCGTTTGGCAGCACCCTTGTGTGTCTTCTGTTTCGGCACGCTTTCACGCTCCTATTCGGTCGCCGGCTCCTGGCCCTGTTCGCCGGCCTCAATCGTCTCAATTGCCTCGGTGGCTTCGACTGCCTCCGCTACTTCAACTACCTCAGCGGCCTCGAGTTCTTCGAACTCCTCGCTGGCCTCGATCGCCTCGATGACCTCTGCTGCGTCGGCGGCTTCGACAGCATCGAAGATCTCGGGACCCTCGGCGGCCCCATCGGCCTCCGGCGATTCTGCGCCTTCGTCCTCATTGACCGTTTCATCTGCCGCGGCGTTGGCCGCCGCCTGGCTTGCTTCGTACTTCAATCGTTCCGACCGGGGCAGGGGCGCCAGCACTAGGGTCATCTGCCGGCCGTCGAGGCGGGGCGGGGTCTCCACCACTCCCAGGTTCTCGACACTCTCGGTGAGCCGGCGCAGGATGTCCCGACCGATCTCCGGGTGGGTGACCTCGCGGCCACGGAACCTCATTGTTACCTTTACCTTGTCGCCCTCGCCGAGGAACCGCACGACCCGCTTCCGCTTCACCTCGAAGTCGCTCTGCCCGATCTTGGGACGAAACTGGACCTCTTTGATGACGGTTCGCGTCTGCTTCTTGCGAGCTTCACGCGCCCGCACCGACGCTTCGTACTTGAACTTGCCGTAGTCCATCATGCGGACTACGGGTGGTCTGGAGTCGGCAGCTACCTCAACAAGATCGAGGCCGAGCTGGTCGGCCAGCCATCTGGCTTCATCGATCCCTTTGATACCAATCTGCCCGCCGTCTGGGTCGACAAGCCGGACTTCACGAGCCCGAATCTTCTCGTTGACCCTCGGTTCCTTGGAGATAAGAAGACCCTCCTTGGTCGTCGTTCTCTTGCTCGCAGTCTGCCCAACAGAAAGGGCAGCACGACGCGAAGTGCTGCCCTTGGTCGTAGACCTCGGCGCACGCAAGTCCGTGGCCGGGTGGGAGGCAGCGCCCCCGCTTTGCTCGGTTGTGGCCTGGAGTATACGAGGGTTGGGCGTACTGTCCAGCGCCGCACCGCGCTGGGCTCAACCCCCGTCGGAACCGTCGGTGCCGTTGCCGGTGATGAGGTGGCCCAGCTTCTCCGCTTTGGTGGCCAGATAGCCGTCGTTGTGCCGGGTGAGACCCACCTCGTGGCGTACCCGGCCGCTGACGTCGACGCCCCAGGCACGGAGCTGCCGGATCTTGTCCGGGTTGTTGGTGAGCAGGCGCACACTGCCGACCCCGAGGTCGTGAAGGATCTGCGCAGCCACGCCGTAGTCACGCCCGTCGGCAGGATGGCCGAGCGTCTCGTTGGCCTCGACGGTGTCGAGTCCTTCGTCCTGCAAGCTGTAGGCGTCGAGCTTGGCAAGCAACCCAATTCCCCGACCCTCATGGTCCCGGTTGTAGACAACGATGCCGCGCCCTTCGGCGGCGACAAGCCGCAGGGCCTCACTCAGCTGCATGCCACAGTCACAGCGCTCGCTGGCAAACACGTCACCGGTCAAGCACTCGGAGTGAACGCGGGCGAGAACGTCCTGCTCGCCACGCACGGACCCGACCACCAAGGCGACGTGTTCTGCCTCGTTGGGCGACGCGCGGTAGCCGTAAGCGACGAACTCCCCGTAGGCAGTCGGGAGGCGAGCAGCGGCCACTCGGATGACCTTGATCTCAGTCGGTTGAGTCACTCCATGGCTCCCAGTTCGATATCGAGGCGCAGGTCCGGCCCCAGCCTACGGACGTCGGTGATTATGACGTCCCGGACCGCCGACAAAGTTGGAAACCGGGCGTCGAACATGCCACGGCCAAGCCCTCCGGCCACCTTCGCACCCAGATAGACGATGAGGCAGTCGACATATCCGGCGGCAAGCAGCGCGGCTGCCATCGTTGGGCCTCCCTCGACGAGGAGGTCGACAACTCCTCGCCGACCGAGGTCCGTCAGCATCATCTCCAAGTCGACCTCAGCCGCACCGGCGGCGCTCACCGTGGTGGCCCCGGCCGGGGGGTTGCCTGCGAGGGCGGGGACATAAATGAGGGGATCGCGCCCGTACAGCTTCCTGTCGATCGGCAGCGGTTGGGCTCCGGCGACAACCACCGGGAGCGGCTGACGGCCGGTGTAGCCCTCGAGTCGCACCGTCAGTTCCGGGTCGTCGTCCCGCAAGGTCCCGGCGCCGACCAACACAGCATCGGTGGCGGCCCGCAACCGATGACCGTCGGCTCTGGCCCCCGGTGAGGTGATCCACTGGCTGGTGGCGTCGGCCGCGGCGACCTGGCCGTCGATGGTGGCAGCGATCTTGAGAGTCACGCGGGGCCGGCCGGTGCGTCGATGGTGGAAGTAGCCGGGGTCGAGGCGCTCGGCCATCGTGGCGTCGCTCATCGTCACTTCGATCCCGGCATCTCGGAGGTTGGCGATGCCGCGGCCGTTGACTCTGGGGTCGGGGTCCGCGGCTCCGATCACGACGGCTCCCACCTCCGCCGCCATCAGCTGTTCTGTGCATGGCGGAGTCTTGCCCTGATGGGCACAAGGTTCGAGAGTGACGTAGACCGTCGCGCCCCGAGCGGCATCGCCCGCCGCCCCAACGGCGGCGGCCTCAGCGTGGGGTGTCCCCGGTCCGGCGTGAGCATGCTCCGCGACGACGCTGCCGTCCGGAGCCACTACCACGGCGCCAACGCGCGGATTGGGGTGTGGCGCGGTGCCGGCTGCGAGGGCCAAGGCGCGTTCCATCGCCCAATGCACCGGGGGTGAGCCTGGCGGCTCGGTAGTCTGAGTCTCGTGAGGCGACGACACCTGCGGTCCCCCTCCTGGGGATCGGAACGCTGCATGCCGGCCGCGGTGGGAACAGCAAGGCAGTTGAGAACAAGTGTACGACCGCGCCGGGGGCTAGGTCCGGCGGTCGATCTCGTAGACGGAGCCCGCCTGGCGCTTAGCGTACTCCTTCATCTCGGAGGCGATGGCCGAGGCCTCCCATTCCGAGTTGATCCTGCGTCGCACGTTGGTGGCTACGCCGAGCGACAACGACGAGATGGGGAAGGCGTGGCGTTCGCCGCGGCGGTCCATCACTTCGATGTAGCCCTGCAGAGCGTCGGCAGTGTCGTAGAAGTCCAGGATTCCGTCGTCGTAGTACCTGATCGAGGCCTTGCAGAACTCCTCGACGTAGTTGGGGTCGATGACGGCAACGAAGTCGTCTCCGCCGACGTGACCGACAAACGCCTCAGTGTCTCCCGAGTCTTCGGCGGCCCTGAGCAGCACATCTGCGGAGAACTTGATGACGGAGTCGCCGCGCATGAAGCCGTAGTGGTCGTTGAACGACTTGAAGTTGTCGAGGTCGGCGTGCACCACGGCAAACCTGCCACCGTCACGGACCTTCTCCTCGAGAGTGCGGGTGATGCGGAAATTCCCGGGCAGACCGGTCAGCGGAGAGAGATCCCTCATGTGCTGAGCCCGGCGCAGTACGGTGCGCACCCGGGCCATCAGTTCCTCGACGTCGAATGGCTTGGTGATGTAGTCGTCGGCGCCCAGGTTGAGACCTTTGACCCGGTCCTCCGCCAAGGCCTTGGCCGTGAGCAAAATGACGGGAACATTCGAGGTGGCGGGGGCGCTGCGCATCCTGCGCAACACCGTCAGGCCATCCATCTCCGGCATCATGACGTCGAGCAACACCAGATCCGGTGGCTTCTCTTTGGCGCTGTCGAGCGCGATCCGGCCGTTGGCCGCGGTCTCTGTCTCGAACCCCTCGAGTTCGAGATTCACCCTCACAAATTGGAGAATGTCCGGATCGTCATCAACGACGAGGACTCGCTCCTGCATCCTGCTCCTGCGTATTCATAGTTGTCCGCATGGCCTGGATGGCCGCTACGGGGTCTTCGGCCCGGAAGATGGAACTGCCGGCCACAAAGACGTCGGCACCGGCTTCTCTGGCGAGACCGATATTCTCGGGCCCGATGCCACCATCGATCTCTACATCGGTCGACAAACCTCGCGAGTCAACCAGCTTTCTGGCAGCCGCGACTTTGTCCAAAACGTCCCCGATGAACTTCTGACCGCCAAAACCTGGGTTGACCGACATCACGAGGACCATGTCGCACAGCTCGATATAGGGCTCGAGGGCGGCAAGCGGGGTCGGTGGGTTGACCACCAAGCCAAACCGGAGGCCTTCATCCCTGGCGCGCTGTGCCACGCCGGTCGGGTCGGGGAACACCTCCATATGGACGGTGACGATGTCAGCGCCGGCCGCCTTGAGCGGCTCGAAGTAGGAGTCCGGGTTGGTCATCATCAGGTGGCAATCGAAGGGAAGATCGGTGACGCGGCGCAATGACTCAATCACGGGGATTCCCAGGGAGATGTTGGGTACAAAGTGCCCGTCCATCACGTCGATGTGGAGCATGTCGACGAAGTCGGCAATCCCTGCCACATCCTCGCCGAGGCGGGCGAAGTCTGCCGCAAGGATCGAGGGGGCGATACGAGGCTGCTTGATCATCTGAGGAGGATAGGCTGGTCGAGACCCGACTACCGTGCCAATCCAGAGGCCGTCGCAACGATGGTGGACTCACCGCGGAGGTTGGGAATGGACATTGACCGGTATCGAGTTGCGCCGGGGGCGGAGGTTGACCTGAGCCAGTGGGACCCGCGAGATGTCGCGGACTTCCCCGGTGGCAAGGCCGAGGGCAAGCAGTACCTCAAGGAGTTGCTGGTGGAGCTGACCGAGCTGCAGCGTCTGCTGTGGGCAGAGGATCGGCACAAACTGCTGGTCGTCATCCAAGCGATGGACACCGGGGGCAAGGATGGGGCGATCCGCAACGTCTTTGGTCCTCTCAATCCCCAAGGCGTTCGGGTCGCCAACTACAAGGCCCCCACATCCGAGGAGCTCGCCCACGACTACCTGTGGCGCATCCACCGCAACACGCCGGGCAACGGTGAGATCGCCGTATTCAACCGCAGCCACTACGAGGACGTTCTTGTCGTTCGCGTGCTCGGGCTGGCGTCCGAAGAGCGCTGGATGCGCCGCTACGGCCACATCAACGCGTTCGAAGAGCTCCTCGCCGACGAGGGCACCACCATCGTCAAGTTCTACCTTCACATCTCGAAGGAGGAGCAGAAAGAGCGCCTTCAGGCACGCCTCGATGATCCGGCGAAGAACTGGAAGTTCAGCGCCGGCGACCTCGAGCACCGCGCCCTGTGGGATGACTATATGAAGGCGTTCGAGATCGCCCTGGAACGCACCAGCACCGAGTGGGCTCCGTGGTACATCGTGCCGGCGAACCGCAAGTGGTACCGCAACATCGTGATGGCCGAGACGCTAGTCAAGACATTGCGTGGTCTCGACATGAGCTACCCAGCGGCGGATGAGGGCATCACCGACATCGTGATCGAGTAGCCGACGACCCGGCGAGCCTCAGACGTCGATGACCGCGATGAACATGCCATCGGTGCCGCTGGTGTGCGGAGCCAGCAGCCAGCCGTTACCCCACGGCTCGCCGGGCAGCCCGACCGGGGGATGAGCGTCGCGGTCGGCAATGATGTCGATCGTCTCCTCCGGAAACACAGTACACACCGAGTAGACGAGCCTCCCACCAGGGGCCACCAGCGCAAGCGACTCGTCGAGCAGGTTGCGCTGGACCGGAGCAAGCCGGTGCGGACTATCCGGGTCGAGTCTTTGCCGTATCTCGGGGCGCCGTCGCAGCGTCCCCAGACCGGTACAGGGAGCGTCCAGGAGGACCCGGTCAAACGACGCCCTTTGTAGTGCCGGGGCTCGGCCGTCCATGGCGACAAAGCGGGCGTCGACGTCCATGGCGGCGAGGCGGCGCCGGGCACTGGCCAGTCTGCGCTCGTTGCGATCGGCTGCGACAAGGAACCCGTCACCGTCCATGAGATCCCACAGGTGCGCCGTCTTGCCCCCTGGGGCGGCTGCCATGTCGAAGACGCGCTGGCCCGGTTCGGGTGCGAGCGCCAGACCCACCGCCGTCGATGCCGGATCAATGAGGTCAACCGTCCCCTCTCGTTTCAGCTCCATCGCCCGGTCCGCGTCCAGATAGGCGGCGCCGCCTATACCCACCGAATCTTCGGGGAACGGCTCTCTGCGGTACCGGACCCCGATCCCCATCGCAGCGTTCGAGGCGGCAAAGAACTCAGCTCCAGCTTCGCCCGGTAGCGCGGCGGTTATCTGCCGATACATCCAGCGCGGTATGCCGAAGTCGCGGTCGGGATCGAACCCCTGCCCCTCCCCTGCCTTCTCAGTCGCCCGAGACACCGAGCGCAAGACGCCGTTGATGAACCCGGATGCTCGGCCGGCGTCTGCGGCGCGAGCCGCTTCCACCGCGCTGTCGACCACCGCGTATGGCTCGGTGCGATCGACGATCAATTCGGCGCCACCGACGCGGAGCACAGCACGCACTGCGGGATCGAGGTCGTCGAGTGGCCGGTTCAGCGCTGAGTCGAGGGCGCGGTCGATTGGCAAGAGGTAGCGGATCGTCACCCGGACCAGGTGTTCGAACGTCTTGCGGTCACGGTCGTCGAAGCGTTCACCGGCGGTCCGCAAGATCACGTTCGAATAGGCGCCCTCATCTGTGATACGCCTGACGATGTCGGCCGCGGCGACACGAACCGCGACCCCCGGCTTCACGTTTGGACCGGATCGACGATGGCACCCGCACCCTGGCGGCCTCTCGCCCAGTCGGTCCCGGGCATCGGGCGCTTGCCGGCGGGTTGCACTTCGACAAGTTCCAGTGCCCCATCCCAGAACCCCAGCACGGGCCGGCCGTCGCGCACCTCGATGTGGCCGACAGAGACGTCTTCTTCGCTGACCGACGCCTGCCAGATCTTGAGACGGTCCTCCGCAACCATGGTCCAGGCACCCGGCCGCGGATTGAAGGCCATGACGACGCGCTGCGCCGCCGCCGCCGTTTGTTGTAGGTCAACCCTCGCCTCGGCGACCGTCAGGGGTGCGGCATGGGTGGCGGCCGCCTCGATCTGGGGCGCCGGCACCCTGGCCCCGCTGACAAAGCCGGGAAACGTATCGTCGAGCAGTTCCGCACCGAGGTACGAGAGTCGTGCGGTCAGCGTGCCGCCAGTCTCGGCTTGAGCAATCGGGGTTTCGCGCACGGCGATCACCGGCCCCGTGTCCATGCCCTCATCGAGCGCCATCAGGCTCACGCCGGTGATACTGTCGCCCGCCAGGATCGCCCGCTCCACCGGCGCGGCGCCCCTCCAGCGGGGAAGCAACGAGAAGTGCACGTTGAGAAACCCGTAGCGGGGCAGGGCGAGCACCTCGGGACGCAGGATCCGGCCGTAGGCGACAACGACCCCGAGGTCGATGGCGTGATCGGACAAGACGGCAAACAGGTCCCGGTGGGTTGCCGGTTGCGCCACGGGCAAGCCCCATTCACCCGCCGCAGTCTTGATCGGGGGAGCGATCTTGGTGCCGGACCGGCCGCGTGCGGCGTCCGGCCGCGTCACCACCAGGGCAACGTCGACGACATCAACGAGTGCCGCCAGGGTGGGCACGGCAGCGGAAGGCGTACCGAGGAATGCGGCGCGCATCAGAGATTCGCAGTGTGGCCGAGCGCCTCATCGCGCAGCTCACGCAGAACCTGCTTCTTGGTTCTCCGGCCGAGCCGTTCGATGAGCAGCATGCCGTTGAGGTGGTCGATCTCGTGCTGGAGGACTCGCCCCATCAGCTCATCGCCCTCGAACTCGATCGCATCGCCGTCGAGACCAAATCCCGTCGCCTTTGCGTATCCAGGGCGTTTGATCGGCCAGAAGCGCCCGGGGACCGACAGGCAGCCTTCGTCGAAGGTCCACGAGCCGTCGAGCTCGGCGATCGTTGGGTTTGCCATGACGAGGGGACCATCGCCGATGTCGGCCACGAAGATCGCCTTCGAAATGCCGATCTGGGGGGCGGCCAAGCCGACACCCGGTGCTTCATACATGGTCTCGAGCATGTCGTCGACGAGGCGCTCGAGCTCGCTGGAGAAGCCATCGATCGGAGCCGCAACGGTGCGCAGCACCGGGTCACCGAACGTACGAATGGGGAAGATGGGCACGGAAGCTCCTCTCGGGGCGAGAGATTAGCGCAGCCCACTCGGTGTCGCCGTTCCGCAACCTTGTGACATCCACCTTCCCTCACAAGTCGATCGGATCGGCGTCGACCCGGACCCGAGCTCCGGCGTCTCGCCAACCCTGAACCAATGGTCGGAGGCTGACCTTGAGCCGGCGCAGGTCGGAGCCTTGGATCAACCAGCGTTCCCCGTCGGGTGTTGAGGCCGGGCCAAGTACCGCGGCATCATCCGCTGCTGCCGCCGCCAGCTCATCGCCAAAGTCGGAGGGCGCATTACGCACGTCCAGCGCAATGAGCTCCCCCATCGGCGGAAACTGCTGCTCCTGACGGATGGCGACTACGTCGGCGAGGAACTCGCTCGGGTGGCCGTGACGCAGCGCAGCAATGGCTGGGTGGCCCGGCTGGCTGGTCTGGATGATGCATCGATTTCCGCTGCCGCGCCGCACCGTGCCCGCCAGCCGGGCCAGGAGCCGCAGGGCTTCCTCTTCGGCGCGATAGTTGGGTGCCAGCAACAACGCATCAGCATCGACGGCAATGGAAAGATCGACCGGGGGCTGTTCGGGAAGGTCCCTTTCGGTGCCGACGATCACTGGTCGCCCGCTACCCGGCGGGCCGACGGCATCGCCGATGCTCCGAGCCAGCTCGTCGACGATCCGTCCCACGCCGGCGCCGAGCGGCTCGAAACGCTCCCCGCCACACTCGGCACAACTTGCCATCGTGGTCCCACAGCGGCGACACGTATCGCCGCGTCCGGCGGCTGCACCACACTGGGGGCACCTTCGGATCTCGCGGCACTGCACGCAGCGAAACGCCGGCGCGTAGCCCCTGCGGTGAACCAGCACGAAGGCCGTTCCATCTCGCCGGACCAGACCCTGCAGAGCACGCCGCACCCGCTCGCCCACCAAGTTGGCACCCGGCGGATCCTCGGACCGGTCGACGATCTCCACAAGTGGCCAGGCGCGGCCCGCGGGTTCATGCGCCTCGGTGCCGGCCGCGATCAACTCACCAGTCGGCACGGGACCGGCGAACACCACGCTGAAGCGCTCAACAGTGGAACGCCGCCGGATCACCTCGCGCACATGCAGCGTCGGGCTTGCCGGCGCCTTCATCGCACGGCGTCCCTCTTCCACGACAATGGCGAGACCCAGCGCCGCCACGGGCCACAACGCCACCTCCCGGGTTCCCACGACGATCGTGCCAGGGCGGGTGCGGCCCTTGACCCACGACTTCGTGATATCTCGGTGCGGGAGCGACGAAGTGGCGTAGGCAACCCGCTCGCCGTATGCGGCCGTCAAGGCTTCCGCAACGGCTTCGGCTTCGGCCACGGTGGGCAATACCACCATGGCGGAGCGGTCGGCGGCTGCGGATGCCGCGACCACCGCAACCGTGGTGTCGACCCAGGGCCCGGTTCCGATCAGGTACTGAGGCCGGATTCGGGCGCCACGCTCGAGAGCATCAGCGACGGCAGGCAGCGGGCTGGGGACCTGCTCGACGGCGGGGAAGTCTTCGCCGACCCGGCGACGGGGCAGGTTGGGGGGTGCGGCCCTGCCGAGCACGGCACCAAGCGGGGCCACATAGTGCATGGCGGACCATCGCAGCGTCTGCAGGAGCCGTGCATCGAACACGGTGTAGTCGCCCGACACGGCCATGATGTCCTTGAGTGGTCGACCCCCGGGTTGGACCTCCCTCAGGTCAACGACGTAGCCGCGCACCCGGCGACCCCCGAGCGGGACCCGCACCACCGAACCTACCGACACCTCACCCAGCGTGTCGGGGATGCGGTAGGCGAAACCGTCGTCGACTGCGAAGGTCGGGAGTTCCGGGACAACCTGGGCGACTCGGATCAGCGAGAGTCTCCCGGCTCTGTGCGCATCTGACGCACCTGATCCCAAAGGCGCTCGGCAACCTCGTCTTTGGTGAGCAAGGGCCAATCGTTTGCCACGCCGTCGGGGGTGATCACTGTGACCTCGTTCGTGGAGGTGCCAAATCCTGAGCCGGGGCGTGAGACGTCGTTGCCGACGAGGAGGTCAACGCCCTTGAGGCGTGCCTTGTCGACGGCTCCACCGAGCGATCCGGTCTCGGCCGCGAAGCCAACGAGGAAAGGTCGGGGTTCCATGGAGGCGACACCGGCAAGAATGTCCGGGGTCGGTTCGAGCACTATCTGAGGTGGCCCATCGGCCCGTTTGAGCTTCCCCCCGGCCGTCCCGACGGGCCGGAAGTCGGCGACTGCGGCCGCGAGCACGGCGACGTCGCAATCTGCTGCGGCCGACCACACCGCGTCGGCCATCTCTTGCGCCGTTTCGACGGTCACGACCCGCACCCCGGCGGCCTCGGGAGGTGGCGCACTCGTGACCAGGGTGACCTGGGCCCCGCGCCGGGAGGCTGCGCCGGCAATGGCGTTGCCCATCTTCCCCGATGAGCGGTTGCCGATGTAGCGAACCGGATCGATTGGTTCTCGGGTGCCTCCCGCTGAGACCAATACGTTCCAGCCCTCGAGGTCTCCCGTCAACATGTCATCGAGCGCAGTGGCGATGTCGTCTGGTTCGGCCATCCGTCCCAATCCAACATCCCCGCCGGCAAGTTCGCCGCTGACCGGTCCCACGAAGGTGCATCCGTCGGCGCCCAGCGTGACCACGCTGCGCTGAGTGGCAGGGTGCTCCCACATCTCGGTGTGCATCGCGGGCGCCACCAGCAGCGGTGCGTCGCTGGCGAGCACGGTCGCGGCGAGTGCGCCATCGGACAGGCCGTTGGCAAGGCGTGCCAGCGTTGCGGCCGTTGCCGGCGCGATCACGACGGCGTCGGCCCACCGGCCCAACGTCGTGTGGGGGCTCACGTCTGATTGCCCGAAGAGGTCGAGCAGTGGTTCGACCCCGCAGATAGCGGCAAGCGTTTGGGGTCCGAGAAACTCGACGGCCGAAGGCGTCATCACCGCCCGGACTTCGGCGCCACGTTCAATGAGGCGCCGAGCGAGGTAGGCGGATTTGTAGGCCGCAACGCCTCCCGACACTCCCAGCACGATATGGCGGCCGGTCAGCATGAGGTCAACGCTCCCGGTTCAGGGGCGACCGCGGCGCGGTGCCCTACTCCTCTTCGACCTGGATGACGACCTTGTCGGTGTCGATCTCCTCGAGCGAGATCGACAGCGGCTTGCGCGAGAGGCTGTGGACCTGCGGGGGAACGTAGCTGCCCAGGCCCTCACCCAACTGATTGAAGTAGGCGTTGATCTGACGGGCACGGCGCGCCGCAAGGACGACGAGTCCGAAGCGGGAGTCGGTCTTGCTGAGCAGTTGCCCGATGGGCGGTTCGATCATCATCTGGTGTGGTCTCCTGGGGCCGGGATGGACCGGGACGCGCGCGCACGTGCGAGTTCCGGGTCGCTCAGTATAGAGACCACTTCGGAGATGGCGGTGTCGAGATCGGCGTTGGTGACCAAGAAGTCGAAATTGGCCTCGGCGTCCGCAATCTGTTGTCGAGCGACTCCGAGGCGCCGCGCCACGTCTTGGGGCGAGGTGTCGCCACGGTCGCGGAGGCGTTGCTCGAGGGTCTTGATGGACGGCGGCATGATGAATACCAGGACCGAGTCCGGGTAGGAGCGCTTCACCTGGCCGGCGCCGTCGTTCTCGATATCGAGGACGACGTGCTCACCTCGGTCGAGATGCTCGAGTACCGGGCGGCGTGGCGTCCCGTAGAGGTAGCCGCTGTACTCGGCCCACTCGAGTAGATCACCCGCTGCGACCAGACCCTCGAACTCGTCACGCGACACGAAGAAGTAGTCCTCGCCGTCGGTTTCGCCGGGGCGTGGGGCCCGCGTGGTGGCGGATACCGAGAAATGGAAGGGCACCTGATCGGCCACTCCGTGGACAACGCTCGACTTGCCCGCACCGGAGGGTCCGGACACAACCAATAGGAGCCCCTTGGCGGTTGGGTCAGGGAAAAAGCTCGAGGAGGACGGCGCGTTGCCGGGTTCCGAGCCCTCGGATCCGACGACTTTCGGCGATTCCATACTCCTCCATGATGCGCTTGGCCTTCACTTTGCCGACGCCCGGCATGGAAACCAGGATGGCATAGGTCTTGGTCCCCGCCACCAACTCGTCGGTTTCAGCGCGCTCAAACACTTCGCTCAGTGACAAACTGTCCGTCTTGAGAAGCTCCTTGACCTCGGCGCGCACCCGGCGCGCCTCGGCCGCCTTCTCGAGTGCGGCACGACGCTGTTCGTCGGTCAACTGTGGTGGTGGCAATGTCCCTCCCTGATGTCTCCGGTCGAACTCTATCAACCAGAATCGCCAGCGTGGCGGCATCTTCTTGTCCCGAGGCCCCGAACCTCCGTCACAGGTCAGGGCTTGATGGTCCCCGCAATGCTCTCGGCGATCGCCGCCGCGGCTGCGGCTGGATCAGCGGCTCGAGTGATCGGGCGCCCGATCACCAACCAATCGGCTCCACGAGCGATAGCCTCGCCAGGGGTGGCGACGCGACTCTGATCGTCGCCGGCGGCACCCCCTGGACGGATCCCCGGGATGACCGTGGTCAGTGCGGGCGCCACCTCGGCGACAACGCCGAGTTCCTGCGGGGAACACACCAGGCCTTCGCAACCGGCTCGCGCCGCGACCCGCGCCATGCGTGAAACCAGCTTGCCGGGGCTGGTCGGAATGCCGACGGCACTCAGAGCTGCCGGATCGAGCGACGTGAGCACCGTGACACCGAGCAGGCCGGCTGTCCCGTCAGAACCCGTGGACAGACCTTCCACCGCGGCGCGCATCATCGCCTCGCCCCCGGAGACGTGCGCGGTCACCCAGCACGCTCCCCATCGTCCCAAGCGGGTGGCCGCGGCGCCGACCTGTGTCGGGATGTCGTGCAGCTTGGCGTCGGCGAACACCGGCTTGCCCAGCTCGGCCAGTGCGGCGACCGTAGCCGGACCGGGTCCGTGGAGGAGCCCGAGACCGATCTTGAATCCGCCAACGTGGGGAGCAACGGTCTTCGCCATGCGGACCGCATCTTCCGCTGTGGCCACATCGAGAGCCACCAACACGGGTGGCGACGTCATTGCCATGGTCGAGCTCCTCCAATGAGTTCGGGGACGGTCGCGACTCCGTGTTGCTCGCAGTACTGGTTCAATTCGGCCAGCACCCTGCGACCGGCCCGAGGCTCCGCAAAGTGGACGGTGCCCATTGCCACTGCGCTTGCCCCCGCTAGGAGGTACTCGACGACGTCGCGGCCGTGGGTGACACCGCCGCACCCCACAATCGGGAGATCGGGGAGAGCGGCGGCAACCTCCCAGACGCAACGCATGGCAATCGGCTTGATCGCCTTGCCCGAATAGCCACCGACCACGCCGGATAGCTGCGGGCGACGGGTTTCGATATCGATTCCGGCCCCCCACACCGTGTTGGTGAGGACGACCCAATCTGCGCCGGCTTCGCTCACAGCACGAGCCACCGTCACGATGTCCTCCGAGTTGGGCGATAGCTTGGCGCCGATCGGCAGCTGAGTTGCGGCTCGCACCGTACCGATGACGTCGGCCGAAGCGTTGGGGTCGAGGGCAAACATGCCGCCCCCCTCGAGATTGGGACACGACAGGTTCACCTCGATGGCGGCCACGCCGGCATCTGCCAACGTCGCGGCCACCTTGCCGAAGGCACCTGCGGAGTGGCCAACCGCCGATCCCCACACCGGGACCCCGACATTGGCGAGTTGCGGTCCGACGTCGGCGACCCATGCCGTGACTCCGGGGTTCTGAATCCCGATTCCATTCAGCATGCCCACTTCGGTTGTCGCCATCCGCGGCGTGGGCCTGCCCGGCCACGGCACGTCGCTCACCGATTTGGCAACCGCCGCTCCATAAGCTTCGAGTGCGCCAACCGCGGCAAAGTCCACGACAGACCCGACCGTGCCGCATGCAGCGACAAGCGGAGAACGCAACGAGAGTGGCCCCAGCCGGGTCGCGAGATCAACCACGGCGAGCCGCCTGGTGGTGGGATTGGAGGGAGCGGACGGCCGTCACTGCCGCTCCCCCGGCTTGGAGGCTGCGGGCGATCGCCATGCCGCCCTGAATCGTGGTGGCACACGCGACGCCGTGACGGCTAGCTGCTCGGCGGATCAGACCGCCGTCGCCGCGGGCGCGCCGACCCCGTGGGGTGTTGACCACGAGGTCGATCTCGCCGTCTTCGAGTAGCCGAACCGGGTCGTACGGTCCCTCGCCCACCTTGTCGACGTGGGTTGCGCTGATCCCGTTGCGAGCCAGGTGGCCGGCCGTACCGTGCGTGGCCAGGATCCGGAACCCGATCGAGCTGAAGATGCGGGCCACTTCCACTCCCGCCTTCTTGTCGCGATCCGACAGGGAGAGAAACAACGTCCCGCCGGCGGGGACCTCGTGGCCGGCAGCCAGCAAGGCCTTGGCGTAGGCAATGCCGACGTCCACACCGATGCCCATCACCTCGCCGGTCGCTCGCATCTCGGGGCCGAGCCGCGTGTCCTCGCCCGGGAACCGGGACCACGGCAACACTGCCTCCTTCACGGCGACAAAGTCGGGTGCCAGACGCCGGCCGGGGATGAGGCCCGCGGCCCGTAGCTCGGCGAGGGTTTCGCCCATCATGACCCGGGTGGCCACCTTGGCCAGGGGGACATCGGTTGCCTTCGAGATGAAGGGCACGGTCCGCGACGCCCGTGGGTTTGCCTCGAGGACGAACACCTCTTCACCCCGGACCGCGAACTGAATGTTGATCAGGCCCCGAACCTCGAGTGCGGACGCCAACCGTGTGGTGTAGTCAATGATCTCGTCGACGATCGCCTTCGACAGCGTCGGTGGGGGTACCACACAGGCCGAATCGCCCGAATGTACGCCCGCCTCCTCGACGTGCTCCATGACTGCCCCGACGTACAACTCGCTGCCGTCGTAGACGCCGTCGATGTCGACCTCGACCGCACCCTCGAGGAACCGATCGATCAGCAGCGGCGCGTCGCTCAGGTCGACCTCGCCACCTGGTACGGCCCCATACAGTTCGTGGAGGTATCGGGTGAGCTCATCGACGGTGTAGATGATCCGCATGGCGCGGCCACCCAACACGTACGAAGGCCGGATGAGGGCCGGCAGTCCGATGCGGTCGACCACCTCCTCAGCCTCGAACACCGAGGTCGCCGTCCCGTGCGGCGGCTGCGGAATGCCGACCCGGCGGCACATGTCCGAAAACCGCTCGCGATCCTCCGCGATATCGATGGCATCCGGCGCTGTCCCGGCGATAGTGACGCCGTGGTTCTCCAAGGCATGCGCCAACGAGAGCGGGGTCTGACCGCCCAACTGTACGATGACGGCCGTGGGTCGCTCTACTTCGATCACGGCGAGCACGTCCTCAACGGTGAGCGGCTCGAAGTACAACCGATCCGATGTGTCGTAGTCCGTCGAGACAGTCTCCGGGTTGCAGTTGATCATCACGGTCGTGTAGCCGGCTTCGCTCAACGCAAACGACGCGTGCACACAGCAATAGTCAAATTCGATCCCCTGGCCGATGCGGTTTGGCCCTGACCCCAGCACGACAACGGTGCGATCACCGGCCGCTGCTGCCTCGCACTCTTCCTCGTAGGTGCTGTAGAAATACGGGGTTTTCGCCTCGAACTCGGCGGCGCACGTGTCGACCGTCTTGAAGGTGGGCGTGATGTCCCAGGAGCGGAGCCGACCGTGAACCTCAGCTTCTGTGAGGTCCCACAGGTGGCTGAGTTGCTGGTTGCTGAAACCCATCCGTTTCGCCGTCACGGCTGTCTCCCGGGTGGAGCCGCCCGCCGCCAGCACCTCACGAGTCTCGACGATCTGCAGAAGCTGATCGATGAACCAGAGATCGATCGCCGTCACCTCACACAACAGCCCGGGATCGACACCGCGGCGCAGGGCTTCTGCCACCAAGAACAGTCGCTCGGGTGTGGCCGGCGCGCTCTGCGCGATGAGAGTGGCCGTATCGATTTCCAGGTAGCCGACTTCGGCGGGATCAGCGTTGAGACCGGCTCGGCCGGTCTCAAGGCTCCGAATGGCCTTCTGGAGTGCTTCTGGGAAGGTGCGCCCGATGGCCATTGCCTCCCCGACGCTCTGCATCGAGGTACCCAAGACCCCGGCAACAGACGGGAACTTGGCAAAGTCGAACCGAGGGATCTTCACCACGACGTAGTCGAGTGCCGGCTCGAACGATGCCGGGGTTGCCAGAGTGATGTCATTAGCGATCTCGTCGAGCGTGTAGCCGACGGCGAGTTTGGCGGCGATCTTGGCAATCGGGAAGCCCGTCGCCTTCGAGGCCAGAGCCGACGACCTCGACACGCGCGGGTTCATCTCGATGATGATGCGTCGCCCCGTTGTGGGTTCGACGGCGAACTGCACATTGGAACCGCCCGTTTCGACCCCGATGGCCCGCAGGCAGGCGATCGCTTCGTCTCGCATCTCCTGGTACTCGCGATCGGACAGAGTCATGGCCGGCGCCACGGTGATCGAATCGCCGGTGTGGACTCCAATCGGATCGAGGTTCTCGATCGAACAGACGATCACGGCGTTGTCCGTTGCGTCGCGCATCACCTCGAGTTCGTACTCCTTCCAGCCGAGGATCGATTCCTCGATGAGTACCTCGGTCACCGGTGATGCATCGAGACCGTTGCTCACGATGGCCCGGAGCTGGTCCTGATCATGCGCAACCCCGGTACCGCCGCCTCCCAGGATGTATGAGGGGCGCACCATGACCGGATAGCCGAGTTGCTCGGCAGCTTGGAGCGCGTCCTCGAGGTTGGTGACGTAGGCGCCGCGAGCGGTGGTGACCCCGATCCCCTCCATCACCTTCTTGAATCGACCCCGATCCTCGGCCGCCTCGATGGCGTCGATCCCGGCCCCAATCAATTCAACCCCGTACTTCTCCAGAATGCCCTCAGCGGCAAGCTCGGTCGTCACGTTGAGTGCGGTTTGGCCGCCCAATGTCGGCAACAACGCGTCGGGACGCTCCCGGTCGATGATGGCGGACACCACTTGAGGTGTGATCGGCTCTACGTAGGTGGCGTCGGCGAACTCCGGGTCCGTCATGATGGTCGCCGGGTTGGAGTTGACCAGCACGACTCGATAGCCCTCTTCCCTCAAGACTTTGATCGCCTGGGTCCCCGAGTAGTCGAACTCGCACGCCTGTCCGATGATGATCGGCCCCGACCCGATGACAAGGATCGTCTCGAGATCGCTGCGGCGTGGCATCAGGGGCCCTCCAGACGCGCAGCAAAGTCGTCAAAGAGCGACACCGCATCATTGGGACCGGGGGCAGCTTCGGGGTGGTATTGCACCGAGAACGCACCAACGTCCCGACACTCCAGCCCCTCGAGGGTGCCGTCGTTCAGATTCTGGTGAGTGGCAATCACGGAACCAAAACTGGACTCGACCTCGCCGGGGAGCAGGCTGGGGCCCGGCAATCCGGCTCCGACCTGGGGGCGGGTGGTGCCGGTCAGCGACCACAGATCCACGGCAAAGCCGTGGTTCTGCGCAGTGATGGCGACGTGGCCGTCGGCCAACCGGCGCACCGGGTGGTTGCCACCGTGGTGACCGAAGGGCAGCTTGTAGGTCCTTGCTCCTAGGGCCAGACCGAGAATCTGGTGACCGAGACAGATGCCCATCAACGGTGTCTTGCCCAGCAGGGCGCGAACGGTAGCAACTCCCCGGGTCACCGGTTCGGGGTCGCCCGGCCCGTTGCTGAGGAAGACGCCCGAGGGATCGAGGGCGAGGATCGCCTCGGTGGTGGTCCCTGCAGGAACGACATGGACTTCGCAGCCGCGATCGGTGAGTGCGGTGGCGATGTCCCGCTTCATCCCAAAGTCGATCGCCACGACACGGGCCCGAACCTCGCCCAGAGGAGATACAAGGTAAGGCCGGTTGGTGGTGACGGCCTGAGTCAAGTCCCTGCCCTCCATGCTCGGCGCAGACCCGGCGGCGTCGGCCAGCTCGGTGGTGCTCACGTCCGCGCCGATGGCTCCCGGCATCGCTCCGTGGGCCCGCAGATGGCGAGTCAGGCGCCGAGTGTCGACGTCGGCCAGGGCGACCGTCCCAGTGGCACGCAGCCAATCCCCAAAGGACGCCTGGGACCTCCATGATGAGTCGCGGCGCGCCATCGACCTGACGACCAACCCCGTGCAGAACGGACGGTCCGCCTGGTCGTCCCGGCCGTTGGTGCCGTAGTTCCCGATGTGGGGAGCGGTCATTGTGACGATCTGGCCGGCATAGGAAGGGTCGGTGGCGATCTCTTGGTAACCGGTCATGGCGGTGTTGAAGACCACCTCGCCGGTAGCCACTCCCGGTGCGCCTACGGCGGTGCCGCTGAAGACCGTCCCGTCGGCCAACACCAATGCGCCCCTCATGACACCGTTCCCGGCGCCGAATACGACAGCCCACCGCGGTAGATCGTGTGGCGTACCATCCCCCGCCAGGTGCGCCCGAGGTAAGGGGCATTTTGCGACCGTGACCGTGTCGTCGTCGCCAGGCTCTCGGTGGACGGGTCGAAGAC
>Ga0209567_10000293_pt1 | contig 27366 bp, 27 predicted proteins | sample COG_12_FD_184756 | JGI IMG/M metagenome (GOLD analysis project Ga0209567, IMG submission 184756) | Pelagic marine sediment microbial communities from the LTER site Helgoland, North Sea, for post-phytoplankton bloom and carbon turnover... | ecosystem: Environmental > Aquatic > Marine > Neritic... | reverse complement strand
CCCGTCGGTAACGAGGTTGATCCACAATATGTGAATCGGCAATAACGGTATCGGCAAGCCCAGGAACGGGGCGAGAAACATCGTCCAGATCTCACCGGAGTTGCTGGTCATCGTGTACTTGATGAACTTGAGGATGTTGTCGAAGATTCGGCGGCCCTCTCGAACCGCCGCGACGATCGTCGAGAAATTGTCATCGAGCAGGACCATGTCCGACGACTCTCTGGCAACATCCGTGCCTTTCTGCCCCATCGCTACGCCGATGTCCGCACGCTTCAACGCGGGGGCGTCATTCACGCCGTCGCCGGTCATCGCGACGAACTCGCCTCTTGTCTGCAGCGCCTCGACGATACGAATCTTCTGTGCAGGATCGACGCGTGCGTAAACGCGTGTGTCGGCGACACGCTCCGCAAAGGATTCCGGATCCATCGACGCGAACTCGGCGCCGGTAATGACCGCATCGGTGGCCTGTGCGATGCCGACCCGCTTTGCAATGGCCAGCGCAGTGCCGGGATGGTCGCCCGTGATCATGACGGGCGATATGTTTGCGGCGAGGCAATCTTGCACAGCGCGAGCCACACCTTCCCGCGGTGGATCCGACAAGGCGACCAGGCCGTAGTACTCGAAAGCGGTTTCGATATCATCGTCGGCGTGCCGCAACGGCTTTCCGGCTACTGCGAGCACGCGATAACCCTCCCGAGCCAAGTCTTCCGCGTCGCCCAATGCGCGCCCCGGCGAGATATCGGAACACCTGGAGATAACGGCTTCCGGTGCGCCTTTGATGAACGCGATCGGACCATCCGGGCTGTCGTGTACCGTCGTCATCGACTTCGCGCCGCTGTCGAATGGCACTTCGCGGATCCTGGGATAGTCGCGCCTCAACGCTTCCTTGTCGAATCCGTTTGCGCTTGCGAACTCGTAGATTGCTACCTCCGTAGGATCGCCGCTCGTATTACCCGTATCATCGATGCGAACATCGTTGCTCAATGCCAACGCCGGGCCTATGCAAGGCAGCCGCCGGTCGAGGTCCTCCGTCAATGCGTCACATCGACAATCGCCGATCTGCAGGAAATCGACGCACATGCGATTCTCGGTGAGCGTCCCGGTCTTGTCGGCGCAAATGTAGGTGACGGACCCCAATGTCTCGACAGCCGGAAGTCGGCGCACCAGGGCGCGAGAGCGGATCATTTTTCGTGCACCCAGGGCCAACGACACTGTAACCACAGCCGGCAATGCTTCCGGTATTGCGGCCACAGCCAGGCTGACGGCGGTGAGGAACATCAGGACGACAGCTTCACCGCGTAAGAGGCCCGTGACGAAAATGATTGCGCAGATTCCGAGAACCACGAGTGCGAGCCGTCGACCGAAGCGCGCCAGGCGCTTCTGCAATGGCGTCCTTGCAACTCCCGTGCTGCGTAGTAACTCGGCGATTCGCCCCAGTTGTGTATCGGCACCCGTCGCAATGACGATACCGACCGCTCGACCACGAGTAATCAGGGAGCCCTTGAACGCTAGATTCAGGCGGTCACCCACGGGGATGTCCTTATCCGGTAGCGGCGCGATGTGTTTCTCGACCGGGACCGATTCGCCCGTCAATGTCGATTCATCCGCACCAAGCTGCTCTGCCTGGATCAGTCGCACATCGGCCGGCACGCCGGCGCCTGCATCGAGCAGAACGACGTCTCCGGGAACCAGCCGGTCGGCCGGAATAATGATCGTGTTGCCGGCACGCCGCACTGACGCCGTCGGCGCGGCGAGCGATCGCAATGCCTCGAGGGCGCGCTCGGCTCGATATTCCTGCACGAACCCTACGGCGGCGTTGAGGAGAACGATAACCAGGATTGCCACAGCATCCCGAGCATCGCCGAAGATTCCGGAGATGATCGCGGCCGCGACCAATACCAGGATCATGACGTCCCGAAACTGGTTCAGGACCATGAGCGCCGGCCGGAGGCGTCGCCCCTTCGCCAGCATGTTGGCGCCGTACTCGACCAGGCGGCGTTCGGCTTCCTCGACATCGAGCCCAATGGCGGGATCGACCGACAAGCGTTGTGAGACGGCTGCTGCGTCCATCGCGTGCCATGTCACCCCGGTGCTATTTCTTTCGGTGTCCAGAGTCGGATGCTGCTGATTCACACTGAAGTCACGCAAAGCGATGCAGGCCCATTTGAACGGCCCAGGCTCGAGCCTGGGCGAATTCACGACTCGTAATCGGGCGGCCTAGCAGTGGGTTCTCGTCGGCCCGGTAACAGGGCCAGTACTGGTCCATGAGATTGAGACAGGTATCGACGGAGATCTCCTCCGCAAGGAATTCGAGTATCGATTCTGTCCCGGAGACGTTCTCCGGCAGTACCAGGTGCCGCACGAGCAGCCCCCGCAACGCGATGCCGTTAGCGTCCGTGACGAGATCACCGACCTGGCGGTGCATCTCCGTGATCGCGGCGCGGTTAACTTCGACGTAATTCCGGACGTGGGAGAACTGGTGCGCCTGCCCGGAATCAGCGTACTTCATGTCCGGCATGTAGATGTCGATGATCCCGTCGAGCAAGCGCAGCGCTTCGAGGCTATCGTAACCGCCCGTGTTATACACGAGGGGTAGCTCGAGTCCTTTCGCCACAGCAATGTTCACGGCGGCGAGTATCTGCGCAACGACGTGACTCGGTGTCACGAAGTTGATGTTGTGGCAGCCCAGGGCCTGGAGTTCCAGCATCATCGCGGCGAGTTCTTCGGGTTCGACTTCACGGCCAACGCCCTTTTGACTGATATCCCAGTTCTGGCAGTACACGCAACGAAGATTGCACCAGCTGAAGAAAATCGTGCCGGAGCCGCTCCGCCCGCGCAGCGTATCTTCTTCGCCATGATGCGGACCATAGCCGTGCACAAGCGCGCGCTCACCCGTCCGGCAGACAGCTCCCTTGATCGTTCGCAGCCGGTTCATGTGGCAGTAGCGGGCGCAGAGGTCACAGTCTTCAAGATGCCGCCAGGCGTCAGCCGCACGGGCCGCGAGTTCGCCCGACTCGGCCAGTTTGAGATAAGCGGGCTTCACAACAACCTATAATACTCCTTGTCGGGAACAGGGTTGCCCTGTCTTGTCGGGAGGATCTGGTATGCGAATGAGCCTGCTTTTCGTTTTGTCAATGAGTCTCGCGATGAGCTATGCCGCATCGTCGATGGAAAGGGAACAACCGATTGCGCTTCCCGAGGTGGAGCTCGGCGGCGAGATGTCAATCGAAGAGGCGATCAATGAGCGCCGATCGGTCCGCGGGTTCAGCCGCGACAGCCTCGCGCTCGGTGAGGTCTCGCAGCTGTTGTGGGCGGCACAAGGTGTCACGGGCAGGCGCGGCTTTCGTGCGGCGCCCTCGGCCGGCGCACTCTATCCACTCGAACTCTACCTCGTTGCCGGCGACGTCGAGGGATTGTCGCCCGGCGTCTACCGCTATCGCCAATCGAAGCACGACCTGGTTCCTGTCGCGAGCGGCGACCAGCGCCGGCGGCTGGCGAAAGCAGCGCTCGACCAGGACTGGGTACGCCGCGCGCCAGCGGTACTGGTCATAACAGGCATCTACAGACGAACGACGGGCAAGTATGGCCAGCGCGGCCGCCGTTACGTGCACATCGAAGTCGGTCATGCAGCGCAGAACATCTATCTCCAGGCGACTGCGCGAGGCCTCGGCACCGTGATGGTTGGGGCTTTCGATGACGATGAGGTTCGGGAGGCGCTGGGGCTACCGGAGGACCACGAGCCGCTCGGCCTGATGCCGCTTGGACACAGGCGATAAACCTTGAGAGCAAGCCTTACGACCAATGGTCATCCGACGATATGAGAACCACTTCGTAGACCCGGGTTAAGGGCTCATAGGAGAATGTGCTTAGTTACGAGTTGCGCAGCTCCGTGGCGTGCTCGGAGGGAGGAAGGGACATGGACGGCGTCGAATCTTATGTCATCCCGGCGATGGTCATCATCGGTATTGTTGGCATGATGATCCTTATTCGTAACTGGCGTCACGCAGCCATTTCCAACCACCGAATGTATCGCATGATGCTCGCCTGCGGCATCGACGAAACGACAGCCATGAATCCGAACCAGCGTCTCGACATCAACATGCAGGACGCGCGCAGGCGCTGCCGGGATTGCCCGGCGCCCGAGACATGTGATCGCTGGTTGAACGGTGAAACGGTGCCGGGCAACGGCTTCTGCCCAAATGCCGCTCGCTTCATGGCTGCCGCAGAGGCCAGGCAGTGCCGCATCAGATATGAACTCGCACGACGGCCGGGGCGACGCCTGGATAATTGAATTTGCGGGTCTGCTTACTCGATTTACTTCATATTTCTTATGCTTCTGCTGCGAAGAAAGATGAAGCAGACCTACGTGCTAAAAGAATATCTGCGTCGTTGTCCCCTGCAGCGCCAGTTCCGGGTGCCAGTCGGGCACGTCCTGCGAATCGCGGACCATGTCGATCAGGACCAGCTTGGCAAGATTGAGCGCGGCCTTGCCACGTTCGCCGCCGAGCACTGCCAGGTTTGCGGACGATTGCTTGAGACCGTACGCCGTAACGACCAGCTCATCATCTCGAAAGTAGTAGGCGCCGCGATAACGCTGCTCGTCGACGTGCACCGTAACTATGCCATCAGGTAGCTTCATTGCTATTGAAAATCGTCCAAAACCTCATTCAGTGGTGCATATTTTCCCACCGCCCACGTGTCGCAGTGTCGCGACTACGACATAATGCAAGTGATTGATTTGTTGCCACATTGCGACGAAATGGCTGATTCCCGCACTAGTCGTAAAGCAGGAACTCGAGTACACGCCCCATCGTCAGGTAAGTACTCGAAGGGTTGCTGGCTGACTGCCTGAGTTCCTCGAGGTCATCCTCATCCAGCCACTGTCCGTCCTTGACGACGGCCAGTGGTCGCCGCAATTGCGCCGGTTCGTCTACGGGGTTCTGCCTGACGAGGACGAGGTCGGCGATCTTGCCCTCCTCGATCGTGCCCAGCCGGTCCTCGACCCTTAACACCCGTGCCGCATTGATTGTCCCCATCGCGAGGACTGCATCGACAGGCAGACCCGCTTGCTGCAGCACCGCTATCTCGTCGTGAGTGGATGTTCCGGGGATCGCGTAGATCGCCCCCCAGTCGGTTCCGAGCACAAGATTCACACCCGTCTCGTGCAGCACGCGCGTAATGTGCTGAAAATACTCGTTGCGTTTCTCGAGGCTATCCTGCAAGTCTTCACCCGCGCCAAGCCAGCGCGCACCGGCTGTCCTGTCGACAAACAGCTTCATCATCGGGTTCAGGTATTCGAGCGGTAGCTGGTCGAGGAACGCCTGCTTCTCGCGGGCAAGTCGCGTCAGGTGATCGAAGATCATTAGCGTCGGCGTGATCGTGGCATTCATTTCCTTGAGCTGCAGGGCTATCGACGCAAGCGCCTCGTCATCGTATTGGTATTCGAGCGGCCCCTGGAAGATGTCTTCAGTATGCTCGAGCGTCACCATCGGTTCCGCGAGCCGATAGTCCGCTTCCACGACCGGATAGGGAACATGACCTGCCACGGGAAAATCCAGCCTGGCCGCCTCGTCGATGATGGCCTCGTAAACCGGCACGTCCAGGCGCGCATAGGCCTTGATGAAGTCCCATCCCTCTGCGTGGTATCGCCCTACCATCTCGCGGGCTTCGTCGGGGTCGGTAACGATCTTTTGCCCCAGCGGATTCGCGTTCTTCTTGCCGTTCATCGTAGGCGTTGCCGTGAACAGGTTGCTGCCAAGCCATTCGCCGTCGGCCAGTTCCCGCTTCCAGCGCAGATGCATCGGGTAGCCACCCATGTTGCGAACGCTCGTGACGCCATAGGCCAGGCTCAGCACGAGATTCTTGCGATCCATTGCGTGCACGTGCATGTCGAACAGGCCGGGCATCAGGAATGCACCCTGACCATCGATCAAGCGATAGGCGTCGTTGACCGCAGACCCGGCTGGCCTGATGTCCTCGATGCGGCCGTCACGAATCAACAGCTGACGATCTTCGAGAACCTGCTTGTCGATCATCGTGACAAGATGCACGTTGTCGACAGCCAGCGCCTGCGAATTGTCGGCTGCGATGAGATCGTCGGGCGTTTCCCAGCGCGCCAGCGGGACCGCTGCAATGCTGACAAGCAACAGCGCTACCGCCAGGAGCACGAGCGCCACGGCGGTTCTCTTGAGTATCCTGGTAAACATCAACGCCGATTCTACACCTTGCCTCGGGCGGAACGCCGTTTACGGAAAAGCTTGCAAATCGATGCACAGCAAATCATGCAATGATCCAGGTTACGGCTGCTGCAATGGCCAGTGTCCACAACACGCCGTAGCCGACGATCTTGCCATCTAGCTGGGGCAGGTTATGCGTTGTCGCCAGGTAATTCATCGTAAAGAATTGCATTTCAAGCCTCCCAAGCGTTTGCAAGTCCATAGTCAATTGACGAACTACGTGTGCCGTTCGCCGGGAGCAACGGTACATCACTGGCGCGGGTCGACAACCGCAAGAAACTCATTCGACAGATGAATTTAATTCATGATCGAAACTCAACGGCGTTCCGCCAGCTCCTTTTCGATCTGCCAAACTTTCTCGCTGCTGAGGCCATAGAAGAAGATCGCGAACGCACTCAGCATGGCAAGTACACCCGGAAAAATACTGAACATCAGCCGGATACCGGTCATGGCACTTTCGCTCTGATCCTGGTTCGCGACAAAACCGAACAATGACAGGACAATACCCGATAAGCCGGCGCCGACCGCAAGGCCCATCTTTTGCGCGAACTGGGAGGCCGAAAAAATCAATCCCGTGGTCCGACGGCCGGTTTTCCATTCACCATAGTCGGCGCAATCGGCATACATCGACCATACGATCGCGAGGGTCGGACCGACAACAAAATTCCCCAGGCACGTGACAGCCACCATCAACCAATACTGGTCCGGTGGAATGACATAAAAGATGCCCATGGCTGCGGCGTTGCCCAAGGTCAGTGCAATCATCAGCCGGCGCTTGTCGAATCGCCTGACGATCGCCTGGGTTACGAGAATTCCTGCAAGCAAGGCGAAGGTTTGCAGCGACAGGAAGACGGCGGTCTTGTCGAAAATCAGGAATAGCGGGATTCCATCGTCGCCAACGTAATACTTGAAATAATAGATCGTCGACCCGGCGCGCATGGGCACATTCATCAGGGCGAATATCGCCGAGAAGAACAGCACAATCCATGGGCCGTTACTCATCAACGCAGCAAAATCGGCTTTGATATCCGAGTGAGTTTCCTTCGGGTGCACGCGTTCCCTGGTCGTTGCGAAGCAGACCCAGAACAACAATATCGAGATCACCGCGAATATCATCATCGTAAGGCGGAACCCCGCCTGCTCGTCACCCGCTCCAAGCAGGTTCTTCAATGGAGTCACGAACGTTGCAATCAGCCAGCCTGCTCCGAAGGCGCAGGCAAATCGATAGCTGGCTGCCTTGGTGCGCTCGAACGACGACGGTGATATCACGCCCATTAACGCCGAGTACGGTACGTTGATCGCCGTGTAAGCAAGCATCATCAGCGTGTAGGACACGTACGCGTAGATCAGCTTGCCCGTGTCCGAAAATTGCGGCGCAGCGAACATCGCGTAGCCGAGCAGCCCATAGGGTATGGCGGCCCAGAGCAGGTAAGGACGAAACTTGCCCCAGCGCGACTCTGTGCGGTCTGCAATCAGGCCCATGACGGGATCACTGATCGCGTCGACCACCTTTGTCACGAGAAACATCGTGCCGACTGCGGCAGGTGCCAGGCCGTACACATCCGTGTAGTAGTACAGCAGGAACAGGTTGAATACCTGGAAAAAGAAGTTCGACGCTGCATCGCCCAGGCCATAACCGAACTTCTCCTGGAACTTGAGTGGATCTGTATTGGAAGACATGCGTTGGAGGCGGCCCTTTTTTTGTCAGGCAAGAATCAGCCCGGGTTCAGATTCGCTGACTATTGAACGAGATCAGCCTTGACCCAGATGCCCGAATTGTCGCTGCCCCGGGTTGAGATAGTGGTGCCAGTTGTGCTCTGAGATTGTTCCAGTTGCTCGGTGACGCCACCGATCAACAGCCACTCGCCGATACGTCCGGTGACTGTAGTGCCTGCTGACTGGGTATCGATGTTATCGCCATCCGTGTTGCCCCATGAGCTCTTGAACGGGCTGACTTCCAGTATGACGTTCTCGCCGCGGATGCGCGGCAGCACGTAGAAGCCGGTAACCACATCCTTGTATTCGATGCTGCCGGCAAACCCCCTGCGCCCCCTCCAGGCTGCACCGTAGAAATAGGGGATTCGTTCGCCGGTTTCTATGTACGCTTCGGTCCCTTCGGTAACCCGTACATGGTGTATCGGATTGTCCCTCAGGCTCTTTTGCGTCCGGATGCTGTTGGCGCTCACGGTGCCGTCAGTCGTGCTGTAGGTGATGCTGCCACCGGTATCATCGCTGTTGTCTTTCTCGCTGCCGATTTCGACACTCGCATCGCCACTTTCGATTTGAGCATCAGCGCTAGTCCCAAGTTCGCCAAGATCTCGCTCACTGCCCTGGAAAACGGATACCTGCAGGACCTTTGCAGGGGTATCCAGAACCTCAATCATTGCTCTCACACGTGCCAGCGTTTCCGGTGACGATTGCAGGAAGATCTGGAATCCCTGCCCCGATATCGCGTCATCGGCCGCCAGCATAGGTTTGACAACGGGAATGACTTCCTCCGCCGGGCGGTGCTGCAATTGAATGATCGAAAGGGAATCGGCCTGAACTGCAGATACCAGCAGCATCAGGCCCAGCAGCTTGGATAGTCGTCTCATCGGACATACAGTCTACTGCAACAAGGGTTTCCCTCGCTACGAGCCCGGGTCAATTCGGTAAAGATCGGCCGTGGTAATCTATGGGCCTCATCGCTCGTGATGACGCCATGCCAGACGACGAGAACAACAAGCCAGCCGATTTCATTGCGCGGCTGCGAGAGCGGCAGGTCATCAAGGCTTTCGTGCTCTACGTCGCGATCGGCTGGGGCTTCTACGAAATCGCGAGTGAAATCCTGACTCGCTTCGGTTTCGCACAATCGATCATCCAGCTGCTGCTTATTGCCCTGCTGCTCGGCCTGCCTGCTGTGCTGTTTCTCGCCTGCTACTTCGATATCGATCGGCGCGGCATTCACGAGGAAGCCAGGATGCAACGGCGTGACTGGCTCATAGTTATGGCCGCGTTGATGCTGCCCGTCTTTGGAGTGATCTTTGCCAGGCCGTTCGTTAGCGAGCCAACGACGCATGTCGATGCCGCTGATAACTCGGTGGCCGTCCTGCCATTCGCTAATCTCACCGGGGACGCATCGCTGGAGTACCTGGCCGATGGCGTGGCCGAGGAGATCATCGCAAAGCTCACCGGGCTGCAGGCCCTGGACGTCAGCGCCATGACTCAGTCGTTCCGTTACCGGGATGCCGACGCTGAGGCCCACGTGGTTGGCAGCGAACTCGGTGCAGCGTACATCGTGCGCGGCTCGGTGCGTCGCAGTGGTCATTTGCTGCGATTCTCGGCCAGCGTTATTGAGACGGGCGCCGGCAAGACTGTCTGGTCGGATAGTACCGAGGCCAATCAATCGAACGTCTTCTCCGGCCAGGACCAGTTGTCCGAAGCGGTTGCCCAGGCGCTATCATCCGAGATCGGCGTCGAGATTACCGCTGTCACCAGCGCGGAACCACCTGACCCCGAAGCTTATGACCTATATCTTCGCGGCCGCCATATCTGGCACCGGCGCGGTACAGTCGATCTCGAGCCGGGGGTGGGCATGCTCGCAGAGGCCGTCAAGGTCGATCCGGACTTCGCAAAGGGCTGGTCGGCACTGGCGTCTGCATACCTCACGTACCCGAGCTACTCGCGCAAGGGTAATGCGACGTGGCGAATGGCTGAAGAGGCAGCCTTCAAGGCGGTCGAACTCGACCCGCGATTGCCCGAGCCTTACGCCGTGCTGGGGACGTTTGCACAGACCCGACAGGAATGGATCGACGCGAGCCGGTTTTACGTCGAGGCCTTGCGCCTCGACAACAAGAACGCGACTGCGCATTACTGGTACGGCGAGCACCTTGCCGCCGCGGGTCGTTATGCCGAAAGCATGCGCCACATGCGCGAGGCTGTGCGGCTGGACCCGACCTACCAGCCGCCGAAAAGTGACATCGCCTTCGGCTACCTGACCTTCGGCGCGTACGACATGGGGGCACAGGCATTTCAGGGATCCTGGGCTGGCGGATTTCAGTCGGTAATGAACTGGCTGGGAAACTTCATCGGCTATGTCGTGCTCGCCGACTATGAAACCGCGAGCGATTGGGTCGCTACCTCGCCACTCAACGACTCCGCCAAGGCCCTGCTGACCCGGTTCGTCGCCGCCCAGGCTGGAGAGACCGATGACGAACTCGTTGCGGATCTTCTGAACGCGCCGGACGCGAGACTCGATCATCGAATTCTGATCTGGATGGTGTCGCGCCTGGGGGACTACGACGCGGCCATGGCGTATGTCTATCAACGCCTGGAGAATCAGTATCTCCTGGATCCGCGGGCTTTATGGGGCGTCGGTATCCGGCTGCACGACCACGCACGCTTCCCGAACCTGGTCGAATACCTCGGGCTCGTCGACTACTGGCGCGAAGTTGCATGGGGCGACATTTGCCGTGAAGAGAACGATGCAGTCATCTGTGACCGCTTCGGCCTGTCTGCGGAGCGCCTGAACGACATCCTCGAAGAAGACGATTAGACCGATCGAACGGTTAGATCAACCACGCACGCAACCACAGACCGAACTGGCTGCTGTAGCCGATGTCACGTCGCACGATACGGTGTTCGTCGTTTAGCACGTAGTAGGAAGGGAAGGCCTGAATCCGCCATTGCCTGGCAACACTTGCTTCGCCAAGCACGACGGTTACCTTGAGATCGTGGCGCTCCACGTAATCACGGACTTCCTCCTCCCTGCCCCAGTCGAGCGCGACGGCGACGATCTCGATGTCATCCACGTCCCGCCAGCGACGGAGACGATTCAGGTTGCCGGAACTGGCGGCACAGATCCTGCACCAGGGCGCGAAGAAATAGACAAGCGCCGGCCGCGCTCCTGCATCCTTAAGGTCGTAGGGTTGGCCGGCGAGCGTTACCCCCCGCAGTTCGGGCGCGACCTGTCCGTCCGTCGCGAGCATGTTGCGCGTCTGGAAACTCAAGGCGCCAAAGAACACGAGCGCTACCAGCCCCGCATTCAGCAGGGTTGAGCGGTATTTGTGGATGTATGAATTGAGCCTGTTCATGCGTCGCGTAATTGTAACGGCTGGATAAGCCGGAATGTGATCCACTGATCGACAACTTTAGGCCGCACACCGCAGCGGCTCCTGGCAGGATTGCAAAATGCCTAAAGACCCCCACCTTTGATCGGAGCGACAGCAAAACATCGCGAGATTGGGAGTAAACATGGCCGATTCGCCTTTCATCGTCGACGTCACGCGGGACAACTACCAGCAGGTCATGGAGGCCTCGTTCAAGGTCCCGGTACTACTGGATTTCTGGGCCAGCTGGTGCCAACCATGCCAGGTCCTGATGCCGATCCTCGCGAGGCTGGCCGAGGAATACCAGGGGCATTTCCTGCTGGGCAAATTGAACACCGAGGACGAACAGGAGATTGCCGCCCAGTTCGGTATCCGCAGCATCCCGACCGTGAAACTGTTCCGTGATGGCCAGCCCGTGGACGAGTTCATGGGTGCATTGCCCGAACCGGCGATCCGCGAATTCCTCGACCGGCACGTGGCGCGCGAGTCGGATACGACGGTAGAACAGGCGCGTAAACACCTGCGCGCCGGGAACGCCGACGACGCGATCGCCTTGTTGAATGAAGCCCGGGCGAATGATCCGGACAACTTGCGGGTGACCGTAACCCTGGCCCAGGCACAGGCGGCTACGGGTGACATCGCCGCTGCCGAGGCAACCCTGGACAGCCTGTCCGCGGACGAACAGGACAAGCCTGAAGTCACCGCTCTGCGCAGCCACCTGTTCTTCGAGGGCCAGGTAGCCGATGCTCCCGAGGCAACCGAACTCGTGGCCCGATTGGCCGCCGACCCGGGCGATCACGAGGCCCTGCACCAATTGGCGCTGCGCAAGGTGATTGGCCGGGACTACGAGGCGGCGATGGACCTGCTGCTCGAACTGATGCGGAAAGATCGCAGTTTCGGAGACGATGCTGGCCGAAGCGGCATGCTTAGAGTGTTCGAACTGCTCGGCGACGATCCTCGGGTGAGCCAGTATCGCCGCCGGATGGCAAGCCTGTTGCACTGAGCAGATCGAACTACATCGATTCGGCCATTTCCCAGATTCTCGTCGAACGAGCGCCTGAGCGACAGAAGAGAAGCAGTGGTCGCTCGAGCTCTGCGCAGGCCCTCGCAAAAGCCTCGACGTCTTGCGTACTGATCGGTCCGAGTTTTACGGGAAAATGTACGAACGCCATCCCGAGTTCCTCCGCGGCCCTGTCAAGATCCGCCGATAAGGGCTGCCCCGGCAACTCGTTGTCAGCCCGGTTGTTCATGATGCTGCGAACGCCCTGTTCGGCTACGAGCTTCAAGTCCTGTTCAAACAACTGCCCGCAGACATAGACCTGGGGCGCCAGTTCGAGCGCCTTTATCTGCAGGTAGTCCTGTCTCAACTTTTCAGCCTCGAGTTTCCTGATGCGTTACTTCTGCCGAACGCACGTTAGCTCCGCCGAGGTTTGCCAGGTCGGAACCGGCGGGTTTCTGATACAGGCGCAGGCCGAATTCCGGTACGACGGCGAGCAGGTGATCGAAGATATCGGCCTGGATACTCTCGTAGTCGGCCCAGACCGTCGTGTTCGTGAAGCAATAGACTTCGAGCGGCAGCCCATCGGGACCGGGGGCCAATTGCCGAACCATCAGCGTCATTCCCTTGTGAATACCGGGATGGTTCTTCAGGTAGCTGTGGGCATAGGCGCGAAACGATCCGACGTTGGTAAGGCGGCGCTTGTTGAATGCCTCGTCCACCTCGATATCCAGTGACGCGTTGTAGTCAGCCAGTTCCTTCTCTTTGTCCGCAATGTAGCCTTTGAGCAGCGCGAAACGCTTGAAGTGCTCAACCTCGTCAGAGCGCTGGAAGCGGATCGAACTCACGTCGAGGTAGATCGCACGTTTGATTCGCCGCGCGCCGGTTTGCGACATGCCGCGCCAGTTCTTGAACGAATCGGAGATCAGCCGGTGCGTCGGGATGGTCGTAATCGTCTTGTCCCAGTTCTGCACTTTGACCGTGTGCAGCTGCACGTCGACGACGTCACCATCGGCGCCGAATTGCGGCATCTCGATCCAGTCGCCGACGCGGACCATATCCTGCGCTGTGAGCTGCACGCTGGCGACCAGCGACAGGATCGTGTCCTTGAACACGAGCAACAGGATCGCCGTCATGGCACCGAAGCCGCTCAGGAGCAGCAGCGGCGAACGATCCACGACGGCCGCAACGATCAGGACCGCGCCGAATATCCAGACCGCAATTTGCACAAGCTGCACGAAGCCCTTCAGCGGCCGCGTCCTCGAGACGGGCAGGCTCGAGTAAATCGTATTGCCGGCACTGAGCAATGCCGTCAGTGCCATCGTCGACATCAGCACCATGTAGCCGGTTGCGACATTGCGCGTGAGCTGCACAACGCTGTCCGACAAGTCGGGCACCAGCGGAACGCCGATGTAGATGATCAGTCCCGGCACGAGCTGCACGATTCGACCGATGACGTTGTGCTCGATGAGCGCATCGTCCCAGGTGACCCTGGATCTTTTTGCGACCGCTTGCACGGCCCTCACGACAATACTCTTGACGAGAACATTGACGAGGAACGCCGCAATCAATAAGGCGAGGACACCCGCAACGGGCGGCAAGAGCGGGTGGATCGCGCTTAGCTTTTCGATCATGTGTTCATTTTGACACGAATGGCTGGCTAAGCGACGTCTTCGATCTCGACCGTCTTCTTGTCAACCCGCGTGTAGTCGTACAAGCCTGCTTCGTCGTAGATGACGCGATCCTCGTACTCGTCGAACCAGATGGCATCGGGGTTGCGTGCGACGATGCAGACTTTGCCGCGATCCGGTGCATCCAGCGCATTACGCAGGATCTTGAAGATCAGTACACCATTTTCCGCTCCCGGTACCCCGGCAATGGGCTCGTTGGTGACGGCAGATACCTCTGTCTTGCCCTTGTAATGGGTAATCGAAAGTCGCGCATGGGTCTCGACACCGGACAGGCCCTTCTGGGATTCATTGAGAATCTGCCACGCGGTCTCGATGGGCACGTTGAACGCGCGATAAGCCACGATGTCCCTGCCGCAGAAGAAGTAGTGATTGCCGACACCGGCGCGATACAGCGCCCGCTGCATCACCCGCAACGCATCCGGGTCATCGTTGATGCCCTTGATGATCGGCGCCTGGTTCTCGACATGAATCCAGCCGCGAGCGGTGACTCCCTCCATGGCCTTGCGAGTGTCGTCGTGCCATTTGAGCGAACCATTAGGGTTCGTGAGATAGGCACCATCGAGTCCCTTCTGCAGGAACTCGTCCGGGTGATTGAAATGGATCATGAGACGGAAACCGACGTCCGGGTAGGTCTCGTGGAAGTTATCCATCATCGTCAGGAAGGCGTCGTCGAAGCGCTTCGGGTGAAACGACATCTCCTTCGTGCCGAGTCGAATGGATTCGATACCGGCCTCCGCAAGTGCAGAGAGCCAGCCGCCGATCTTGCGATTCGACAGCACCATCGGGTCACCGCCGGACAGCAGTATTTCGCGGAGCTTCTCGCGGCCCGTATCCGGGTGTCGGCCGCCGTTCGCGGCGACGATCTTGTTGTGTTCCCGAATGTAATCAGTAACGGGTTTTATCTGCGCCAGCCCTTTCTTGGCCACCGTGCCGTCCTGGCGTTCGACTTCCTTCTGCCCGATCAGCTCTTCCCGATAACAGAAGCGGCAGTGAGCCGAGCAGGTCGAGACTGCGTACAGCAGCCCCATCTCGTACTTGTGCAGCAGCCCTTCCACGGGTGCGAAGTCCATCTGGTATCCCGGATCCTCGGAGCCTGCCAGGTTGAGCGTTTCGTCCGGGTTGGCTTTGACGAGTCGCTTTAATGGCTCGCTGTTCTGGGCCAGCTCGAAGAAATGACGGGTCATCTTGACGGGCATGCGCGTCTCGACGTCCCGGTCGGTTCCCTTCAATGCTGCCAGCGCGGACAACTCGTCGGCAGAATAGAAATTCTTGATATCGTCCGGCGCCTTGTCCTTAAAGAACGGCGTCAGGCCGTTGATGATGTCCCGCTCGTACTTCTGGTTCTCGATTGTGCCCTGGAAGGCCTTTTCCCTTTCCGTTGGCACGTACTTGTTCGCAATCGCCACGTAACACCTCTTTAGTATGTCGCTTCAGGCCACTAATGTAACACATTGCACGATCAATTTGTGGTATTGTAACGGAATGAACACTGTGGGGCCAAAAACGTCGACCCTGGACCTGGTCGCAGCCGTCAGCAGCGCCCTCACCCCTACAGAACGGCGTATCGCGGAGGCCGTCCTGGCCGAGCCCACCCTGCTCGCCTTCGGCACGGTTTCAGACCTGGCCGGTCGCGTAGGGACCAGCCGGCCGTCCATCGTGCGTTTCGCCACCAAGCTCGGTTTCGAGGGCTATACGCAGCTCCAGCAACATGTTCGGAGCGACCTGTCTCATCGCCTGTCACGGCCGAGTGAGCGCATCAGGAGCGACGGCGACAAGGTCGTGCCGGCGCGGGTGGCCATCAATGACGCTATTTCGTCCGTATTCGATGCGCTGCAGGGTAACCAGCTGGCCGAACTGGTCGAGCCTGTCGTGCGGGCGGAAAAAGTCTGGATTCTTTCCGGAGAGACTTCGCAAGCCGGTGCTCACGCGCTTCACAGTGGCCTGTCCATGGTGCGACCGGGTGTGCGCTCACTCGAAGAGCATTCGCTCGGCTCCGACCTGAGCGACGCGGGACCCCGGGATACGGCCGTGGTGTTCGATTTCTATCGATACCGGCGCCCGGTCGCGACTGCCGCCAAGGTCTTCGCCGACGCAGGCACTACGATTGTTGCCATCACCGACAGCCCGCTTTCTCCCCTGGTCGAGTTGGCCGATACCTGGTGCCAGATCGAAGTTCCGGCTATTGGCCCGTTCGACAGTTCCGTCTCTGTCGTCGCGATGTGCGAGTTGCTGGTTGCAGAGGTCGCCAAATACCTGCACGACGACGCGACCAACCGAATCGATCGAATCGAGGCCCTTTGGGAAGAAACACAGGCATTCCTGTAGTTATTCGTTACTCGGGAGGAGTAGCAGGTGATTAACAAGACGTATCCATCGGTTGCAGAAGCCGTAGCGGATATTCCGGATGGGGCGACCGTGATGGTCGGAGGTTTCGGCGCATCGGGCAGCCCGATAGAGCTGCTGCACGCGTTGATCGACCACGGCGCAAGCGACCTTACGGTGATCAATAACAACACCGGGAACGGTGAAGTCGGGCTGGCGGCACTGATCGGCAACGGACAGGTAAAAAAGATGATCTGTTCGTTTCCGCGATCCAGCCAGTCGAGGGTGTTCCCGAAGCTGTACCGCGAAGGCAGGATCGAGCTCGAGATCGTCCCACAGGGCACGCTTGCCGAACGGATTCGTTCCGCCGGCGCAGGAATCCCTGCCTTCTACACACCAACAAGCGTTGGCACCGTGCTGGCCGAGAACAAGGAGATGCGTGAGTTCGACGGGCGCAATTACGTCCTGGAGCCGTGGCTAAAGGCTGATTTCGCGTTAATCAAGTGCGAGGTCGCCGACCCGCTTGGCAACCTCACCTACAACAAGACCGCCCGCAACTTCAGTCCCCTCATGTGCATGGCCGCGAAGACAACTATCGTGCAGACCGGGAAACTCGTGGCAAGGGGTGACATCGATCCCGAGCACGTCGTCACGCCCGGCATTTTCGTGAATCGCATTGTCGAGGTTACCGATCCCGTGCATGAGGACACCCTCATTGCCGCGGAAAGGAGCTACCCATGAGCACTGGCTGGACGAGAGAGCAAATGGCGGCAAGGGCCGCCCAGGACATACCGGATGGCTCGTACGTCAATCTCGGTATCGGCATCCCGGAACTGGTGACACGGTTCGTGCCCGAAGGTCGCGAGTTCATCTACCACACCGAGAACGGCATGCTCGGCATGGGCCCGCCGCCCGACGACGACGCGCGCGACCTGGACCTGATGAACGCCGGCAAGAAATACGTTACAGCCTTGCCCGGCGCAGCCTATTTCCACCATGCCGACAGTTTCAGCATGATTCGCGGTGGCCACATCGATGTATGCGTGCTCGGCACAATGCAGGTAGCGGCAAACGGAGACATCGCGAACTGGTCCACGGGTGCACCCGATGCTGTTCCCGCGGTGGGCGGTGCCATGGACCTGGTGCAGGGTGTAAAGAACATCTTCGTGATCACGCAGCACACGACCAGGAACGGCGAACCCAAGCTGATCGACAAGTGCAGCTATCCGGTGACGGGTGTCGGCGTCGTGTCACGCATATTCACCGATCTCGCCGTGGTTGATATCACGCCCGATGGATTCCGGATTGTCGAACTGGCACCCGGTGTGACGTTCGAAGAGGTGCAACAAAAGACCGGCGCGACGATTCTGCCGCCCGGTTAACGAACCGAAGGACAGGAAAATGACTGACGTATTCATCTGTGATGGTGTCCGCACGCCCGTGGGGCGTTACGGCGGTAGCCTCTCCTCCGTACGAACCGATGACCTGGCGGCGCTGCCTGTAACGGCCCTGATGGAGCGCAACCCCGAAGTCGACTGGTCGACCGTAGACGATGTCATGCTCGGCTGCGCCAACCAGGCCGGAGAGGACAATCGCAATGTCGCGCGCATGAGCAGCCTGTTGGCCGGACTGCCCGAGGATGTGCCAGCCTGCACGCTCAACCGTTTATGCGGTTCGGGCCTTAACGCGATAGGCAACTGTGCCAACGCGATCAGGTCAGGAGAAGGTGATTTGATGATTGCCGGCGGCGTCGAGAGCATGTCGCGCTCGCCGTTCGTAATCGGTAAAGCGGAAAGCGCCTTCGGGCGGACGCCGAAAATGTACGACACGACGATGGGCTGGCGCTTCATCAACAAGAAGCTGGACAGCGAGTACGGCTCGGATGTCATGCCACAAACGGCGGAAAACCTGGCCGATGAAATGTCGATCAGTCGTGAAGACCAGGACAGGTTCGCGCTCTGGAGCCAGGAGAAAGCAGCGGCCGCGCAACAGGATGGCCGCCTTGCCAGGGAGATCACGCCGGTCAGCGTGCCGCAACGCAAGAAAGAGCCCCTGATCGTCGACACGGATGAGCATCCGCGCGATACGTCGCTGGAAAAACTTGCGCAGCTCAGACCGCTGTTCCCGCAAGGGACAGTGACCGCCGGTAATGCCTCGGGCATCAACGACGGCGCCGCTGCTTTGTTGCTGGCGTCGGAGGCAGGCGTCAACCGTCACAAGCTTGAACCCAGGGCACGCGTGCTTGGCATGGCCGTTGCCGGTGTGCCGCCGCGGATCATGGGCATCGGCCCGGTTCCGGCAACGAAAAAGTTGCTGCAACGACTGAACCTGACCCTGGACGCCTTTGACGTTCTCGAAATCAACGAGGCTTTCGCGGCCCAGGCGCTCGCCTGCACCAGGCAGCTCGGCCTTGCCGACGACGACCCGAGGATCAACACGCGCGGGGGCGCCATCGCATTGGGCCACCCGCTGGGCATGAGTGGCGCGCGACTTGCCATTTCTGCCATGGATCAACTTCGAGTCGGTGCTGGCCGGCTGGCCCTGTGCACGATGTGCATCGGCGTGGGACAGGGTATTGCCCTTGTCATTGAGTCACTCGAGTAGGCAAACAAAATGAAAGCGCTGAATCACGCAATTGAAGACGCCCGTTCGCGGTATGTCTCTGCGAACCCCCTCAGTCAGGCCGCCGACGAAAAAGCGGAACGCTACTTGCCCGGCGGCAACACGCGCAGCGTTCTGCATTTCGAGCCTTTTCCGCTGACCATGGTCGGAGGCGCCGGCGCGGAACTGACGGATCTCGACGGCCGCAACTATGTCGATTTCGTGGGCGAGTACTCCGCCGCCCTGTTCGGTCATTCGAACGAGGTCATCAAATCGGCGATACGCGAGGCCCTCGACAGCGGCGTCGCGATGGGGGCACCGACGCGCTATGAAAGAGAGTTGGCGAGCCTGCTTTGCGAGCGGTTCCCGTCCCTCGAGCAGGTGAGATTTTGCAACTCGGGTACCGAAGCGAACCTCATGGCGCTGAGTACGGCGCGAGTCATCACCGGCCGCAATAAGCTGCTTGCCTTCAATGACGGTTATCATGGCGGCGTCATCAAGTTCCTGGGCGGAAAGTGCGCGCTCAACATGCCCTTCGATTTCATTCTCGCGCACTATAACGACACCGACGGCACCGCTGACCTGATCGACGAGGTGGGCGACGAACTTGCCGCCGTCATCGTCGAGCCGATCCTGGGTGCCGGCGGGAACATCCAGGGCAATCGCAAGTTCCTCGAGATGCTCAGGCAGAAAACTCACGAAGCAGGCGCACTACTAATTTTCGATGAGGTCAAGACCGCCCGCCTCGGCCCCGCGGGAATCCAGGGGATGCTGGACTTCAATGCCGACCTGACGACGATCGGCAAGTTCATCGGCGGCGGTCTGCCGACAGGCGCCTTTGGCGGCAGCGCCGAGATCATGGCGCAGTTCAACCCGAAACTGCAGGGCGCCCTGGCCCACGCCGGCACCTTCAACAATAACGTTTGCTCCATGGCAGCGGGCTGCGCGGCCATGAGGGACGTCTACACAGCAGAGGTAGCCACGGATTTTTTCGAGAGGTCGGAGGCATTCCGACTCTCGCTCAACGACATGTTCGCAACGAAAGAAGTGCCGATGTATGCCAATGGCATGGGCTCGATGATCGCCCTTCACTTCTCGAGGAAACCGACGAAAAAGCCTTCTGACATCAGCGCCGGTTGCCAGTCCTTGCGGCCACTACTTCACATGGAACTGTTGCTCGACGGCGTACTGGTTTGTCGGCGAGGCGACCTGTTCCTGTCGCTGCCGATGGACGAATCACATCTGTCGAAAGCGCATCAATCCCTCGGGGAATTCGCGGATCGCTACAAGCCACTGATTGAGCAGGTAACGGCAACATAGTAAGTTGATTGCCTGTTTCCGGATCGATACGACACCAGACAAGGATCACAGGCGATTACCGTGCACAAATACACCGTTCCTGCTTTGCTATTCTCGCTTGCCGTACTCGCGGCCTGTGGTACCGATAACAGGGTCGTCAGTCCTGGCGACATCCGGTACCCGGCGGCAAACCTAGATGACGACAACTACGACCCCGGCCCCGGTCGCGAGCTCGTCTGGTCGGATGAGTTCGAGGGAGATACGCTGGATTCGGACAAATGGGTTCGCCAGGTCGAGAAGGCCGGGCGCTTCAACGACGAGTGGCAGCGTTACACGGACAGCACTGAAAACGCCTACGTCGAGGACGACTGCCTGGTCATCAAGGCGATCCATGAAGGTGATGCTCATGCATCGGACCAATACACCTCTGCCCGGCTACACACCTTACCCGGCGACGCGTGGCAATACGGCAAGATTGCCGCACGCATCCAGCTCCCCTATGGCAAAGGTATCTGGCCGGCATTCTGGATGCTCGGCGCGAACATTGCCGAAAACGGCGGTGATACGCCGTGGCCACAGTCGGGCGAGATCGACATCCTCGAGATGTATGGCTCGAAAGACAATGGCCGGGTCGAAGCCAATATTCATTACGCCAATCGAAAAGACCGCCACGAATCGATAGGGGCAGTCTCTTATGAATTGGAGGAAGGCTGGTTTGCCGACGCCTTTCACGTGTTCGAGATCGAGTGGGACGAGGAACGTATCGAATGGTTTGTCGATGGTACGAAATTCGCCTCGACGTCAATATCCGGCGACGAGTTCTCGGAGTTTCACAAGCCGTTTTTCATCCTGCTGAACATCGCCGCCGGCGGCAGAGCCGCAGGACCACCAACGGACTCCACCCTGTTTCCGCAGGTAATGTACGTCGACTGGGTAAGGGTATATCAGTAAGCCACTCTAACCTGTAAGCGCCAGCAACTCGTCCCAGGTCGTCTCCAGGTTACTGTCGAACGCACCGTCGCCGTCGATGTCTATCTCCAGCCTGACACGGTCGGCGTCGAGCGCAATCAGGACGACGGCGGAGTTTCCAGCGCCGGTGATTCGCAATTCGCCAACGTAGGGATACCCCTCGCCGCTTGACTGCAGCGCCAGCGACGTGCTGACCACGACTTCTCCGCCGATCCTCGGGCTATCGATCGTAAAGGACGTGTCAACTGAAACGGCTGCCGGGAATAGACTCTCATCTTCGGAGATGGTCACGGTCAGGTCAGTTATGGCTTCCGCGGTTCCCGCGCCGGAGGTTGCCAACGCGTTAGTCGATACGGTGATCGTCGTGATCGATGGCGTCCTGGTATCGATCGCGACGGTGACAGCACCATTCGCGCCGGTCGTCTCGCCGCCCTCGGTTACCTGGAATGCCGACAGCTCCATGCTTACGCCCAATAAGAACTGCCCTGATTCGAAATCGCCATCCAGCGCCGTGATCCTGATGATCATGCCACCGTCGGTGACGGTGCCGTCGCCATCGTCACACTCCGTAAATTGCAGCGCGTAGACATCACCCTCTGTTGGCTGCAACGGATTCGTGACTGTGATGTCGATGTCCACGCTACCGCGTTCGGCGCAGCCGACGCTGGCGGAGCTGGTCGCGAACAGCTGTGGCTGGTTCCTTATCTTGGCGGCGCCGGTCACAATCGCGCCGGTCGCGCCCGGGATAGCCGGTATGTTCACACCCGACAAGGCGCCGAAGACACCATCGCCCAGGGCTACACCAGCGACCAGTCCCGCAGCCTCCTCGGCGTTGTCCAGCGTGATGGGCGCGAGATCGCCGCCGTTGCCCGTCGGGATCGGGGCTGGCGTGCTTCCAGAGCTGCCGCCGCCTCCGCAGGCAAGCAATGTGGCGCCCGCGCATGCAGCGATAATCGTATTCCGAAGTTTCCGTATCATTGCGCTGTCCTCCGCAAATGTGCGATCGGCTGGACCGGCGATAAGGTATGCCGCCGAACGCTGATGCACAGTGTCACACGATGAACGGCAGCAATACTGTGACCTGTGTCAGAGACTGCGGCGCAGCTAACAGGCGGCGAAGTGGGCAATATTACATATTCTTCCGAACTTTTTGCCGCCCCGGCGGTACTTCATAGTAGGACGAATAATACGAACGTTATGGAGTGGGGCACGAGCGCTGACCGCAAGGCTTATGACGCCTTGTCGGTCTTGTCTGACATAGGCCAGGAATGATAACGGGAGACAGTTGTGCAAGAGGCCAGATTGCCGGAGAACGAGGCGCGCAGAGTAGCAGCGCTGCATAGCCTGGGTATTCTCGACACGCCAAGTGAAGGTCGTTTTGATCGGTACACGCACATAACTGCGCGGATCTTCGATACGCCGATCGCGCTGATCAGCCTGGTGGATCGATATCGCCAGTGGTTCAAGTCCGTCGAGGGCCTCGACTGTGACGAGACACCGCGAAATATCTCATTTTGCGGACATGCCATCCTCGGGGACGATGTATTCGAAATCCGAAACGCACGTCGTGACCCGCGGTTTCGTGACAATCCCCTGGTTGTGGGAGCGCCCAATATTCGCTTCTACGCGGGGGCGCCACTCAAAGGCCCCGATGGGCACAAGTTTGGTACGTTATGCATCATTGACAGCGTGCCACGCCAACTGAGCGACGACGAGAAAACTACGCTGCAGAACCTCGCAGACATTGTCGTCGATGAAATGGTGAGATTCGTTGACGTGGTAGCCGATTGGTCGCATCGCACTGCGCATACGACAACGGGGACGGAGTTCTTCGAAAGTATCCCGGAAGAGCGCGGACTGTCAGTGCTGTTGTTCGACATTGACGATGTCCTGGCATCACATGACGACGCGAATCCAGGCGTATCGCCCGGGGAGGTTTTTGCGGAACTTCTGCACGATCATTTTCCGACGGCACCTTCGATCGCGCATGTTGGCGATTATCACTTCTGTGTCTTGCTCAGGGCGAACAGCTCTTTTGATGAAGTGCGGGCGATCAATCGCCTTTGTTCAAATGCGAAGGACCTCCTGCGCTTCGCCGAGGGTCATGATTTCCTGACGCCATTCGTCGGGCGTATCCACTGCGACTCGAAGAAGTATGCTTGTGTCGACGACATGGTTCGCGACGCAGACGAGATGTTCCTCAGACATGAGCGGCCACGCTTACCGCAAAAGATTGACATCAAAGGCGTCGCAAAAGCGCTGGTCGGCTTGCGCGAAACGATTTTTTGACGAGATCGAACTCGTCAATGTAACAGCGGGCGGCGACGCCGATATGCTTCGAAACAGGACTATTCTTTAAAGGAAGTATCGTTGGGGGAGCAACTGGCTGCTTCCTGGGAGACCCCGAACGTCGTGTTCTTCGTGGTCCAGCATTCGTCGAAAATCGAGCAATAGCAGGCTTCGAATTCCAGTCGCCCGCCCTCCTCGAGAACATCCTCCAGGAAGTCCATGTTCTTGAGTTCGAATATCCGCACCGTCTTGTCGGGCGGAATCGTCCTGCCATTGATGACGGACATGCTATGGGAAATGCGTTCATCGCTTCCGGTCAATGCACGCATCGTGGCATCCCAGGTCTGCTGTGGTTTCCCGTCGACCATGACCTTGAAGTCGAGCACGCGTGCCGGACCGATGCCGACATTTTGTGCCAGCAGCGCGAATCGATTCTTCGATGGGTCGCCCGCAGAGACGTTGAAGGAGCGACCAAGCTCCAGTATCGGCATTACGGCTGCGCGCTGCTCCTCGCGCATCAGGCTCGTCTCGTACATGGACACGCCGAGCGCGCACAGGCCGATAACGACGGCCGAGACTCCGACCAGCATCTCGGGATGGATTTTGCCCCTGGGTGACTTCTCGCCTGTCATTGGTCTGTTGCCCTGCCGCCCCGCCAGAGAATGCCACAACGCGGTGGGCGTCGTCCCCTCACCTCCTCGACCCCAGCCCGAAAGCGTGACTCGATTGCATGGCAGCGCGATGCTCGCGTGGCGGCGTCAATCGTTTCCAGAGTGCGCGCGGGTCTTCTGCAAAGACATATTCATCCGTTGCCGGCACAACGTGCCAGCTGCCGCGATCCATCTCACGGTCCAGTTGTCCGGCGCCCCAGCCAGCGTAGCCGATGAAGAAACGCAGGTTGCGCGCGTCCGTCGGGGCGTCCTGCAACCCGTCCTCGATGCGCACCTGGTGCACCGAGTCGACGATCGCTTCCGCCCCCTCCGGTGGCGTGTCCGTGCGCAGGAGTGCGAGCAGACTGTCCATCTGGACCGGGCCGCCCCAGTAGAGTGTGCCGCTGTAAGCGGAGAACACTTCGATGTCGACGACAAGCTCCTCGGGTTCGATATCTGTGGGACGATTGACGACGATTCCTACTGCACCGTTTTCGTCGTAGTGAAGGAGCAGAATAACCGTTTGGGCAAAGACTTCGCCGCGCACGAGCTCGGTGGCCACCAGCAGCTTGCCTTTCGCAGGCTGCTGTTCCGCGTCGGCTACCGCCGGCAAGAGCCAGGCGATGAACACGAGCCATGTCACGGTCTTTTTCATCCTGATAACCAGTATAGGCTCTCTGCCGGGTATTCTGCGCATGCCTGTTGGCGCTGGCGCCGGTAGTTTGGTTACCCTGTGGGACGATGAAGGCCATCATTACCCTCCTGTCGCTCGCCTCCGCTGTTGCCTTGATCGCGTGCGCAAGCCAGGACATCGACGAAATCAAGGAAGATACGACCTCCGTCCTGTTCGTCCAGCACGGCCAAAGGCCGCTGCATTTCAGCACCGGGGTCATCGACACCGCTAGCTTCTGGGCAACTTACGGCGACGACGTGTCTGCACGTCTCGGCGGCATCACGCTGATTGACGCCCTGGCCGAGGCCAGCAAGGATCGCCAGGAAGCCATGCGCGAGCACAATGAGCTCATCGTCGAACTCATGTACGACGAGCATGACCTCGCGTCGACCGTCAATTCGACGCTGTTAGCAGACCTTGCAGTCGCTTGGGACCTGGACTTCGATCCTGGCAACGTGCTGATTGTCGGGGCGCACTCCCTGTTTGTCGATCAGCGTGACGACACCCTTGCGGGCATGGGGCTCGATGCGGACCTCGTGCTCATAGTGGACGTGCACGAAATCCGTCTGACCGAGCGCTTCTCGGCCGCCAGCGCGCTGGCAAACGGCGTAACTCTCGGCACGAACGAGAAATCACTGACCGTCGAATCCCCGGTAGATATGCGGGTGTTTCGACGTGATCCGGTTACCGGAGAACTGGACTATGCCTGGGGGCGGCGCTGCGGAGCGAACTACACTTCGATGGATACGGCGTATCCGCTCGATACGCTGTGGAATCAGCCCGACAAGATGGCAGATGTGCTCGATGAGGCCAGGAACCGTTCCATCGAGCATTGCCGGAAGGTGCTGAGCGCGCTGTGACGCTACGCGGCTATCTTGTGTAAATCATCTCGAAGACCTCGGTCATGCGAGTATCGATCTCGCCCAGGAAGTGATCGATATCCGGAATCTCCCTGAATTTTGAATAGCCGCTTTCGAGAAACTCCTGCAGCGCTCCGAAACCCGCTGCATGCGCCGGCCCGCGCATGGCCCGCAACATTCCCCCGAGCAGCGGCACTTTGACCAGCGTCTTGAGCGTTCCACCGAGTTTGACCGCCAGGTGCACGAGTCCTGTGCACTCGTCGAGCGTGCTGGCCTCGCGGCATGCGAGCCAATAGGCACGTTCGCCTATTTCCGCAGGAAGCTCGCTATCGACCTGCAGTTGGCGGAATATGCCGAGATTGACTTGCAGAACGTGGGCATTCAGCTGCGCCGCGGCCGCGATCGTCTCCAGCGCCTTTAGCGGCAGCATTCTTGTTATTACCGGCGAGGCCCGTTCGAGGTCACGGTCCCGGCCGCTGATGCGGACGCCGGCGAGGTCGCTCATCGTGAAATCGATAGCCTCGGCGTAGCCCGGGCGTTCGTGCAGATCGGTAAAGAACGTCAGCAGGTACGCCATCTGCCACTCGGTGAAGCGATCGTATTGCTGCGGGGCGCCCGGTTCATCGAGATAGCTGTCATGCAACTCGTTGCTGCGTTGCATGTACCGGCGAAACTTCGCCGCGGCGATTTCCCTGGCAGAACGAGACATTCCGGTTGCCCTGATCCCTGGTAACGGCTTCGATGCGGCGATTATCCCAGATGATTGTAGCCGAGCCGAACTGCTAGACTTCGCGCATGCTATTCGTCGTCATCGGCGCCATCCTGGGCGTAATTTTCGGCGGCCTTGTCGGCCTCCTTGTCGGCGCCTTCATCGGCTACGCCGCCAGCCTGGCGCTGCGGCTATCCGTCCTCGGTGGTCTCCGCATCGTCCAGACGGACCTTGTCGACGCGACCTTTTCGGTCATGGGCGCCGTATGTAAGGCCGACCGCGTTGTCACGCGTGACGAAATCAACACCGTTGAGCAAGTCTTCACGATGCTGCGGCTGCAAGCCGAGCAACGCGAGCAGGCCAAGGCGGCGTTCAACCGGGGCAAGCAGCCGGACTTCGATCTCGACGCCGCGGTCGATCGCTTCGCAAAGATCAGCCATCGCCGCGCCCCGCTAGTCCAGCTCTTTCTGCAGTTGCAGTATATGGCGGTCGCTGCGGACGGTCGGGTAGACCCCGCCGAGCACGACATGCTCGTTCGCATTGCACGACGGCTTGGCCTGGGCGAGCGTGACGTGGCGCAGCTCGAGGCCCTGTTGCGCGCCGCGGCCGGCGGTCCCTCGGCACCCGGCGCAGAACCCGGCAGGGATCGACTGGCCGATGCCTATGCCGCGCTCGGCGTCTCACCCGAGGCGAGCCCGGCCGAGATCAAGCGTGCGTATCGCAAACTCATGAGCCAGAACCATCCCGACAAGCTCGCTGCTCGCGGACTGCCGGAAAGCATGCGCGCCGTTGCCGAGGAGCGCTCGAAGGAAATCAACGCCGCGTATGACCTCATCAAAAGTGCGCGGGGGATGGTTTGACGGGCAGACTATAAGAGCAGTACTGTTTCAAGGATGATCTCACCAACAACATCGAGGAATTGACAACATGCGCAAACTGATCTTTGGAGTTACGATTGCAGCCGCCTATACGGTCGCGTTTGC
>Ga0209567_10000292_pt1 | contig 27373 bp, 22 predicted proteins | sample COG_12_FD_184756 | JGI IMG/M metagenome (GOLD analysis project Ga0209567, IMG submission 184756) | Pelagic marine sediment microbial communities from the LTER site Helgoland, North Sea, for post-phytoplankton bloom and carbon turnover... | ecosystem: Environmental > Aquatic > Marine > Neritic... | reverse complement strand
CGACGACTTCGTGCCGTGGGCCACCGGTGATCTGTTGATCCTTGGCGCCTCCTCGGCTGAGTCACGACTCTCGAGCGAGCTTGTGGAGCGAGTGAAAGACGACTGGTTGATCAGTGAAAACGTTGCTGCTGCGGGGGGCACGCCCGACATTGCACCCTACGAGCCAGCTCCGCTGCAAACACCGCCACCACCATCGGGCCCCTATCCCTATTCGGTCGGCCATACGGGCACGAGCTCGACGGCACTTGTGCGACTGCCTCCCAAGTTACCGGCAGAACCCATGCGACTAGCCCGCAGACCCGAACGCGTGCGGCTCGAGGCCTGGGACGGTCCATATGAGGGTCAAGCGCTTCGGCGTGCCGCTCGGCTGGCAGATCGCGTCGTGGTTCTCGTTCGTTCAGGCATGACCTCAGCGCTTCAACTCAACGGCATTCGCAATCGAGTCGGCCGCCGGCACGGCATCGGATACATCGTGGTCGGGCTTGCAGACGAGCTACGCACCCTTCCCGACCGGGCCGGGGACGTCACGGCCTTCTGGCGAGGCTGAGCTCAGCCGTACGAACGAACGGTCTCTTTGCTGACCATTTCAATGGCCGCGCGGCGCCGTAGGATTCTACTGAGGAGCACGGAGGCGAAGCGATTGCGTCGGCCGGAGACACCAGTTGGCTGGCTGCCGAGATCCCCGAGCGCCTGCTCGGTCACTTCGTCCGCTTCCATGGGTCGCGCCAGACCCTTCGAAGGGATCTCGTCCGTTGCAGATTCGTAGTTGGGCGTGAGGGTGGCGCCAGCGATGCAGGCGAGCACATCGACGCCGCGGCTTCGGAGCTCGTACCAAAGCCCCTCGGCGAGAATGGTATCGTAGGCCTTGGTCGCGGCGTAGTTGGCCACCATCGCCGTCCCCTGGAAGCCGCTCAGCGACGACATCAGAATGATGCCGCCCTTCCCGCGCTTCGCGAATCGACGCCCGAAGTAGTGGGAGAAACGCAGGGGACCGTGGACGTTGACCTGCACGGCTTTGAAGTGCTCTTCGACCTCGACGTCGATGAACGCGCCGATTGGGGAATACGCGGCGTTGTAGATCAACAGGCCGACGTCCAAGCCCGCCGTAGCCATGTCGATGCCCGAAATCGCGTCGGCTGACCCCAGATCGAGCGGCTGGACCCGAACCTCGACACCGTGCTCGCGCCGAAGCACCGCCGCCAACTGTTCCAGTGGCGCCGCTCGGCGCGCAACGAGGACTAGGTTCATCCCGCGCGATGCAAGCTTCTTCGAAAACGACGCGCCGATCCCTTCGGACGCGCCGGCAACAACCGCCCACGGCCCGTAACGCTCGACGAAGGCAGCCATTCAAGCGCTCTCGGTGAAGGGCGTTTCTGTGTTGTACATCCGCTTGATGACGTAAATCGGGAACAGGAACCAAGGCGCGTTCAGCGCGAGGACCAGGAGCGGTGCCGGCGTCGGATGTGGCCCCATGAACTCCTCTCCGAGAATGATCGTGACGTTGGTCATCATGACCGAAGCCCAGATGATGCTCGGAATGCGAATCCAGTTCTTGCCCTTAGTCCAGGCGTAGATCGCGAACACGTAGAATGGCCCGAACAAGAGCGAGTCGATCCAAATTGTCATCCGCCACCAAACGGGGCGCGCGATGAGAACCGGATCGAAGTTCCTGCCGTACCAATGGATGATGTCCACACAAAATGCAGGCGGCCACAAGGGGTACTCCCAGTCGCCACTGATGTCGGGCAACACGATCTGCTCGACGTCGACGATGTAGGTGATGAGCAGAATGTTGAGCCAGAAGAAGCCCAAGACGGCGATGTCGCCTTTGCGGCGAGATAGGGGAATGACGCGTTCCATGAAGACCCTCGTTCGGCGAAGTTCCGGGGAGGGTACTCAGAGCGCGCGAAAAATCTACCGCTATTCCATGGACGGGAGCTCGCCCTGCGGCAGGAAGCCCCGTCCGACCATGAAGCGCGCCATTTCGGTGAGATACGCTCCGCGGTCCATGTGAATGATGTGGCTGCCTGGGAACCAATGGATGCGGCACCGGCGCCAGTGGTCCCAGAGAATTCGGGAGTGCTTCGGCGGAGCCAGGCGATCGCCGACCCCGGCGACGATCATGAGACGTTCGGACGGGAGCACCGGCGGGTAGGTGAGCGGACAGCTCGCGGCCACGAGCCGCCTGGCTTCTGCGAGCTCCATCCCCATGGTAGCGAGAGCGCCGCGCAGCAGCACGCCGATTGGCTGCCATTCGAGCACCAGGTCCGCCAAGCTCACAACCGGCACGTTGGGGATGGCGAATGACAGTCGGTCTTCGACGCTCGCTATCATGGCTGTCGTGAAACCTCCGAGGCTCAGTCCAGTCACGCCGATTTGCTCGGCTCCGCGCTCTCGTTGAAGCCAGTCGAACAGAATCCTGAAGTCGAAAACCGACTGCGCGACGGCTTCATTGAGCCGCGACGGGCCGCCGGCGAAGTATCCGTGCCCCGAGAACGGTGAAAAGCGAGTTTGGCGCGGACCGTGGAACGGAAGTGTGAACAACACGATGTTGCAACCCATGCGGTAGAACCAGGGAAGCGCGAAGAACCATTCGTTGATCAGGTACCAGTCGGCGGTGAAGCCGTGGATCGCGACGATCGTGGGGCGGGGTTCGTCACCGCGATGGCGAAGCATACGCGCATGCGCAATTCGATTCGCAGTGTGACGCAGGTACGGTTTGTGCTGATTCGGATTGACAGGTTGGAACGGGCTATCGAAGCTCAGCGCTTCGCAGGTTCCATCCTCTGGCTCGAATCGCGGCAGCCAGCGTCCCTTCTTCGCGCACACCCGTACGCCCGAAGGTGGTGGCGCGAACAAGCGCGTCGGGTCGGCTGATTTCGCGATATCGGCGTAGAGCTCCGAGTCGCGAATGGCCTTGCGAAGCTCGATCGGATTGTACCCGACGGGAAGGGCCATGCTCGATATCATCGAAGCGCCGGCGGTTCGAAGCACCGTGTCGAAGCCGGCCGCGGCGCCTACACGTAGCCGATCGAACAAGGCGAGATCGAACTCCTCGGGACGGCGCGCAAAGTCTCGGTCGAGCTCTTCCCACCAGTGCCCCTTCGCCAGAAGTGACGGTGCGCGCGAGCAGGATTCGTGCGCGATCCGGGACACTACGGAGGATTCGTCCACGCATTCAGCATACCGGATCGCGATCACGATGCATCATTTTGGCCTCAACAGCCGGGCTCGACCTCGAACGGCAGTGCGCCGAGCAGCGTTCCGTCTTCGCTTCGAAGCTCCACGCGCCACAGCCCGGTCTTCGTCGCATTGCGGGTGTACGCCCAGGTTCTCCAACGCGGCGCCTCGGCCGGAATGCGAAGCTCGACACCACCGCTCACCTGCCCATCCGGGCCGATGAAGTGAACGAGCAAGGTTTTGTCTTCGTCCGACTCGTTGCTGACCTCGACGAAGGCGTAGATCTTCTCGTCGTGGTGTCCGAAAACGGCGGACGCGGCGACTGGCTCACGATGCTCCACCTCCGGCGCCGCAACGAGACGCTGAATGGTGAGTCCGTCGAAGCTCTTCAGCTCAGGCTCGAATGATTGCGGGTCTTCGACGGGCGGCGCCTCGATGATTTCCGCAACCGGAGGCGCGGGCTGCTTCTCCTCGACGGGTTTTGGCGGCGCTGTCGAAGTCAGCATCGGTTCCGTCGGTTTGGCTCGCTCGATCGCATCGGACTTGGGCGGCTTTGCTTCTGCACAAGCGGTCGCGGTGAGCAGCAAAAGGATGAGAGGAATGATAGGTCTGGGTTCGATGTTCATGGGACCTCCTGCCCGTGTACGGAGCACGCTTCGTGCCAATCGGAATTGTGCGGCTTTTTGGCCCCTCGGTCTCGCTCGCCGTGTCAGTCGCGACGCGGTCGTGTGTCAGCGGCCACGCTTCATGTCGCCGCTGTGCCCGGGCGGGTTGCGAAACGGGACGAACGCATCGGCGCCCTGCACCTGCCGGAAATGATCGATGGCCCAGCGGACCGAAGGAAAGGCGAGGTCCGTCGCGGGCAAGCTGTCGAAGTGGAAGAGCCCCACCTTTTCACTCTCGATTCCGGCCGTGACATCCGGAGACAGCAAGCGTGCGCGATAAAAGAGTTGAAGCTGGCTGATGTGACGAAGGCTGTACACCGCGAGCAAATCGACGATCTCGAGCATGGCGCAAGCCTCTTCCCAGGCCTCACGTGCGGCGCCTTCTTCTGGACTTTCGCCTAGCTCCAGGAACCCCGCGGGCAAGGTCCAGTAGCCGAGACGCGGCTCGATCGCGCGCTTGCACATCAGCAGCTTGTCCTCCCAGGTCGCCACCACACCCACGACGACCTTGGGGTTCTCGTAGGCAACGTAATCGCAGTCGGGGCAGACCAGGCGCTCGCGGTTGTCACCCGCAGGAACCTTGTGAATGCGTGGACCTTTGTCTCGCTCCGCCATGAGCCAATCGCGCTGGCGGATTCGTACCACGGAGCCTGGATCAAGGCTATGGCGCGTTGCGACGAGCGCTCTAGACTCGGCCGATGGATTCGCGACCCCGGCTCGATCGGCCACAGCTCCTCGGGGTGTTTCGTCAGTTGAAGCACGGGGTCACTCTGGTGTGGACGACGAGTCGCGGACTGAGCTTTGCACTCGGGCTGTTGAGCTTGGTCGCTGGCGTGATCCCGGCTGCCGCAGCCTGGGTTGGCAAGCTGATCGTCGACGCGGTCGTCCGTGCAGCTGAAACCGGCGCGGCCGAAGATCAGCGTGCCGCACTGACGTGGGTCGTGGTGGAGCTCGGGCTCGTGGCGGTATTGGCCGGTGCGCAAAAGGGGCTGAGCACGTGCCAACAGCTTCTCCGCGCGCTTCTTGGGCAACGGGTCAACGAGATGATTCTCGAGAAGGCGTTGACCCTCGACCTGGCGGCCTTCGAAGACTCCGAGCTCTACGATCGAATGACTCGCGCGCGCCGCGAAGCATCCCAGCGGCCGCTCAGCTTGGTGATGCGGAGCTTCCAGCTAGCGCAGCATTCGTTTTCGTTGATCGCCTACAGCGGGCTCCTTCTGCAGCTGTCCGTGTGGGCGCTTGCGGTCTTGGTGGTCGCAGCGATTCCGTCCTTCTTCGTCGAGACGCGCTTCTCGGCAGACGCATTCCGGCTCTTCACCTGGCGTGCGCCCGAAACACGCAAGCAGAACTACCTGGAAGTCCTGCTCGCCCGAGAAGACTTTGCCAAGGAGGTCAAGCTCTTCGACTTGGGTCCGGTGTTCTTGGATCGATACCGCGATATCTTTCGCGAGCTCTACGTCGAGGATCGCGCGCTCACGTTGCGCCGCGGCATCTGGAGCTTCGTGCTCGGCCTTCTGAGCACGGTTGCCTTCTACGGCGCCTACGCATGGATCGCCATCGAAACGATCGCAAAACGGATCACCCTCGGCGACATGACGATGTACCTGCTGGTGTTCAAGCAGGGGCAATCGGCATTGGCGTCGATTCTCTCGTCGATCGGCGGCATGTACGAGGACAGCCTTTATCTTTCCAACCTCTACGAGTACCTCGACTACGAAGCGCCGGACGAAGGTGGCACCGCAACCGAAGGCCCCCGGCCGGGCGATGGGATTCGATTCGAAAGCGTGAGCTTCACCTACCCCGGCGTGGAGACACCGGCGCTTCTAGCCGTGAGCCTGCACCTGCACCCTGGACGGAAGCTGGCGCTGGTCGGCGAAAACGGGGCCGGCAAGACCACCTTGATCAAGCTCCTCACCCGGCTCTACCGACCGACTGAGGGCCGGATTCTGCTAGACGGGCTCGAGCTCGACGCCTGGGACCTCTCGGTGCTTCGGAAACGTGTCGGCGTGATCTTTCAGGACTTCGTGCGTTACCAGCTTGCCGCGGGTGAGAATGTCGGCGTCGGAGACGTGCGAGCGTTCCGCGACCCGGATCGATGGCAGACCGCCGCCGAGAAGGGCATGGCCCACGATTTCATCGAACAGCTGCCCTCAGGCTACGACACGCAGCTTGGGCGCTGGTTCGACGACGGGCGCGAGCTCTCGCTCGGCCAATGGCAAAAGGTCGCGCTCTCGCGCGCGTTCATGCGCGACGAAGCGGACATCCTGGTCCTCGACGAGCCGACCGCTTCGATGGACGCAGAAGCGGAGGCCACTGTCTTCGAGCGCTTCGGCCGGCTCGCCAAGGACAAGATGGTGATCTTGATCTCCCATCGATTCTCCACCGTGCGCATGGCAGACGAAATCGTCGTGCTCGAACGCGGCCAAGTGACGGAACGGGGCACGCACGAATCCTTGATGGCCCAAAATGGGCAATACGCCCACCTGTTCACGCTCCAGGCCGCAGGCTACCGCTAGCCAACGAGAGCGACGCTACGGGTAGAAGCTGCGGCCCTCGGCGGCCATGTCTCGGAGAAGCTCGGGCGGCTCGAAACGGTCCCCGCAGCGGGCGCTGAGCTCATCTGCGTCGCGAACGAACTCCGCGAGGCCATAGTTGTCGATGTAGGTGAAGGGCCCGCCGGTGAACGCTGGGAAGCCGACGGCCATGATGACTCCGACGTCGCCATCACGGATGTCCGTGATCACACCCTGCTCGAGACAACGAACGGCCTCCAAGCACTGCGCAAACAAGTAGCGTCGCCGAACGATCTCCGCGCTCGGCTGGTCGTCGTTGCTTTCGATCCAGCGCCGCATCGCAGTGCCGAGCTCCGGCCAGAGGGTCTTGCCGGCCTCGTGGTAGTCGTAGAAGCCGCCTGGGAGGCGCGGCGTGCCATTTTCTTTCGGCGGTGGATGGGCGCCCCAACGGTCGTGATCTTCGATCAGCGACGCAATGATCGCCTGCGCCGGAGATGGCTCCCACTTCTTCCCAGCGGCGGCGGCGTCCCTTTCGGCCTGCTTGGCGACCTTGTACATCGTCCCGAGACCGACCTGGTCGGAAATACCGAGCGGTGGCATCGGCATGCCGGCCGATTTGGCGGCGTTTTCGATCAAGGCAGGCGTCACGCCCTCGACCAGGAGATGATTGCCCTCCGAAATGAACGTTCCGAAGACACGGCTAGTGTAGAAGCCCGGGCTGTCGTTGACGACGATGCCGGCCTTCTTGATCTTGAGAATGTAGTCCCAGGCTTTCGCCAAGGTTTCGTGTGAGGTCTCCTTGCCGACGACGATCTCGACCATCTGCATCCGCTCGACGGGCGAGAAGAAGTGAAGGCCGATGAAGTTCTTCGGACGGCTCGATGCCTTTGCGAGATCGGTGATGGGAAGACCCGAGGTGTTGGACGCAAAGATAGCCTCGTCGCCGAGCCGCTCGTCGGTGGCCTTCGTGACGTGGGCCTTGATTTCGCGGTCTTCGAACACAGCCTCGACGACGACGTCGCAGCCCTCGAAGTCGTCGTAGTCCTCGCTCGGATGGATCCGGCTGAGAATCCCTTCCACGCGATCGGGAGTCGTTCGGCCCTTCTGAAGGCGGCGGTCTAGCGTCTTCGCGACCTTCTCCTTGCCGCGCGCCGCGCTCGCGAGGTCACGGTCGAGCAGGACGACGTCGATCCCGACCGTTGCCGAAACCTGGGCGATGCCCTGCCCCATCAGGCCGGCGCCGACGATGCCGACCTTACTCACGTCGAAGTGGGGGACGTCCTTCGGTCGCCGAGCGCCCTTTTGGCACTCCTGCAGGCTGAAGAACAGAGTTCGCAACATGCTGCGCGCTGTCGGGTCCTGAAGCACGCGAATGAACTGACGAGTCTCCACCTTGCCCGCGCGATCCATTGGGAGCGGAAGCCCTTCGTAGACGGACTGCAGGATCGCCTGCTGCGAAAGCATGTTTCCGAACGTGGCTGCGTGGGTCATCGCATTCGATCCCATGAGCGTCTGCGCGAAAGTCACCGAGTCGGCGCCGCCACCGGGGACCTCGTAGCGTTTCTGGTCCCAGGGCTGCGTCGCGTTGCCGTCCTCTTGAATCCACTTCTTCGCCGCCGGGATCAGATGCGCAGGCTCGACGAGCTCGTCGACCAAGCCCTTTTCGAGCGCCTTGCCCGGCCCGAGCTGCTTCCCTTGCATGATCAGGCCAAGCGCACCTTGCACACCGATCAGGCGCGGCAGCCGCTGCGTGCCACCCGCGCCAGGCATCAAGCCGAGGCCCGCCTCCGGCAAGCCGACCTGCGCGTGCCGCTGATCAACTAGAATTCTTCGATGGCAGGCAAGCGCGACCTCGTAGCCGCCGCCAAGCGTCACCCCATTGAGCGCTGCCACCACCGGCTTACCGCATGTTTCCATGCGTCGAAGCTGATCGAGCACCGCGCCGCTACGCTTCAAGAGGTCGGCCGCATCGATCGGCCCGGAGCCGAGCGACTCGATTTGCTGGAGGTCGCCACCTGCAACGAACACGCCCGGCTTGCCGGACGTCAGGATGATGCCCTTCACCCCGTCATCCGCCACTGCCTTCTCGACGCCGGCGCTGAGCTCGGCCAGCGCATCCCCGCTAAGCACGTTCATCGGACGGTCTCTGTCGTCCCAAGTCAGGATCGCCACGCCGTCTTCTACTCGATAATCAATAATCGCCATCTTCTCTAAACCCGCTCGATGATGGTTGAAGTGCCCATGCCGGCGCCGACGCACAAGGTGATCAGCGCGGTGCTGAGGTCCCGCCGCTCCAGCTCGTCGACCATGGTCCCGAGGAGCATCGCGCCGGTGGCGCCAAGCGGATGGCCAAAGGCGATCGCCCCGCCATTCACGTTGGTGACCGAATGGTCGATGCCCATCTCCTCCATGAAGAGGAGACAGACCGAGGAGAACGCTTCGTTGATCTCCCAAAGATCGATGTCTGAGGTTTGCATTCCGGCTTTGGCGAGCGCTTTACGCGAAGCTGGCATCGGGCCCGTGAGCATGATGCAAGGCTCGCTGCCGACGGTCGCGGATCTCACGATTCGCGCCCGTGGTTTGAGCCCGAGGCGCTCGCCGGCTTCTTTGCTGCCGAGCAGCACCGCCGCGGCGCCGTCGACGATGCCCGACGAGTTGCCGGCATGGTGTACGTGGTTGATCTGCTCGACCTCCGGGTGCTTCTGAATTGCAACCGCGTCAAAACCGAAGTTGCGGCCCATCATCTCGAAGCTCGGCTTGAGTTGCGCGAGGTCTTCGAGGGTCGTGCCTGGGCGCATGTGCTCGTCCCGGTCGAGCATCGTGACACCGATGCTGTCCTTTACGGGCACGATCGACTTGCCAAAGTAGCCGGCTTCCCATGCGACCGCGCCCCGGCGTTGGCTCTCCACTGCAAACGAATCGACGTCTTGACGGCCATACCCTTGTTTCGTTGCGATCAGGTCCGCGCCGATCCCCTGAGGCACGAACGACGTTCCCCATGCGAGCTCGGGATCCGTCGACCAGGCGCCTCCTGCGGCACCCATCGAGATCCGGCTCATGCTTTCCATTCCGCCGCCCACGATCAGATCCACATCGCCGGCCTTCACCTTCGCCGCTGCGATGTTCACCGCTTCTAGGCCCGACGAGCAGAAACGATTGAGCTGAACCCCAGGAACGCTGTCGTCGTATCCGGAGATCAATGCGGCCATGCGGCCGACGTTTGCGCCTTGCTCCCCGACCGGCTCGACGCAGCCCAAAATCACGTCTTCGATTTCCTTGCTGTCAAAGCCCCCCCGTTCCGGCAGGGCCTGCAGCACGGTCTTGGCCATGCGAAGCGCCGGCGCGTCGGCGAGGGCACCGTCTTTCTTTCGTCCTTTGCCGCGCGGGGTACGCACCGCATCGTAGATGAAGCAATCCTTCATGCAGTTTCCTTTCGGGGAGTTTCCTTTCGAGTGTTCCGAGCGCGAGGCTTCGGACGCGCGTCAGCCCCGGCCGGGCGGACCGAAACTGAAACGTGTTCTAGTTTGCGCTGGCCCGAAGCGCAAACAGGCTGGAAATCACTGCCCTAGGGCCCAGAAAAAGTCGGCGGAACGCTCTTCCGGCGGCAGCTTGAGCTCGGCTTTGAGCTCTTTCTGGGTCACTGGCAGCACCACGGCATAGGGCGCTGCGCCCCGCTTGGCGGCCCGGTCCGGGACGCCGAGACCACGCTTCACGTGAACGCGGCCGGCGAACACGACCATCTTGGCAGGACCTCCAGCCCGTTCGAGGGTCTCCGCCACCCGCGAGCCCATGGTCTCATCCCAAACGACCTGCGCCTCGTAGTACTGATCGATCGCGTCGCCAACTTCGTGCTCTCCTAGGTCGAACTCCGCGTCGAAGAGCGCGCGATGCTCCTCGTTGGCAAGGTCGAGCTCCGGCAAGTTGGAGGCGAGCTCCGGAGACAGCGCGTCGACCCCGTCTTTCGCAACCGCGTAAACCAGCTCTTTCGGTGCGTTGAGCGCGACGACCTCGATGCCTCGGTTGCGCGCGTACTCGAGGATCGGACGATACATGCTGAAATCGAAGCCCCAGCGTTTGTCGTACTCCGTGTCGCGGCGCAGCACCGTCTCGTCAATTTGCCCGGCGCTCCACCTGTCGAGCGGCTCCTGGAACGGGACTTGAAACATCTCCATTCCAATCGCGAGGGATGCTTCGTCCCGATGTAACTGCCGGAGGATGGCGTATTGCACGCCGTGATCGCCCGGCTGGTCGTGGCGCTCGCCGACGTAAATGACCGCCTTGGTGCGGAGCACGGCTAGAAACGCTTCCGCTTCCATCGATTTTCCCGTCGTTGCATCGACCAGCGAGGCCGGCTCCGATTGGCTGCGAACGATGGACTCTGCTGTCTGTGGATCCGGCTTGGCCGCTCCCGCACAGCCTACACACACCAACAAGAGAAAGGCAGCGAGCCTCATGATTCCGGCGGAAGGAACAGGGCCTTGCGGTAGTACTTGAGCTCTTCGATCGACTCCCTCAGGTCGTCCATCGCGCGATGGCTGCCTTTCTTGGTCGGCCGCCCGCCGTACTGCTTCGGGTACCAGCGCTTCCCGAGCTCTTTGATGGTCGACACATCGACGTTCCGATAGTGAAGCCAGTCCTCGACCTCGGGGAGGTAACGAGCAACGAAGCGGCGGTCTTGATGTATGGAGTTGCCTGCCAGTGGCGCCTTTTTTTTCGTGGTGTGCTCGGAAAGAAAGTCGAGAAGCGCCGCGGACGCTTGTGCTTCGTCGACCGTCGACTCCTGAACGCGCTTGGTGAGACCCGACTTCCCGTGGTGGCTCGTGTTCCACTCATCCATCGCAGCGAGGATCTCCTCGCTTTGATGCAACACCAGGTTGGGTCCTTCAGCCACGACGTTGAGCTCGCCATCGGTCACCAAGACCGCAACTTCCAAAATGCGGTTGGTCTCGGGCTTGAGTCCCGACATCTCCATATCCATCCAAACGATAGCCGACATGTGACGCGACCGGGTTCTTAGCATGAGCTTGGACGCATGGCTTTCATCAAGGACATAGGGCGTTGAACTCGCCCGGAACTCGCGTATAGACTGGCGTCCCAACGAAGACTGCCCTAGGAACCGCCGGTGCCACCACGCGAGCACAAGCTAAGCCAGCTCCGCCAACTCGAAGCGGAAAGCATTCAGATCATCCGCGAGGCCGCGGCCGAGTTTGACAATCCCGTCATGATGTATTCGGTCGGGAAGGACTCCTCGGTCATGCTTCGCCTGGCCGAAAAGGCGTTCGCACCAGGGCCCCTGCCCTTCCCGCTGCTGCACGTCGACACGACCTGGAAGTTCCAGGACATGTATCGGTACCGCGACAAAGTTGAGGCCAGCGTCAAGGCGGAGCTGATCAAGTACACCAACCCCGAAGGTGTGGCGATGGGGATCAACCCCTTCGACTTCGGCAGCAAGAAGTACACCGACGTCATGAAGACCGAGGCGCTGAAACAAGCGCTTTCGAAGTATGAGTTCGACTGCGCGTTTGGCGGCGCGCGGCGCGATGAGGAGAAATCACGCGCCAAGGAGCGCATCTTCTCGTTTCGCGACAGCCACCACCAATGGGACCCCAAGAACCAGCGCCCAGAGCTCTGGAACGTCTTCAATGCGAAAATCAAGAAGGGCGAGAACGTCCGGGTCTTTCCGTTGAGCAACTGGACCGAGCTCGACGTCTGGCTTTACGTGTGGCTCGAGGACATTCCGGTCGTTCCGCTCTACTTCGCGAAGGAGCGACCGGTGGTCGAACGCTCGGGCACCTGGATTCTGGTCGACGACGACCGCATGCGACTGGAGCCAGGTGAAGAGCCGCAGATGAAGAAGGTGCGATTCCGGACGCTTGGCTGCTATCCGCTCAGCGGCGCTGTCGAATCGGATTCGGACACCGTACCCAAGGTCATCCAGGAAATGCTCCTGAACCGGTTTTCCGAAAGGCAGGGGCGCCTCATCGACTTCGACGAAGAAGGGTCGATGGAAGTGAAAAAGCGCGAGGGCTACTTCTAGGCCCGGCGTGGAGCTCTTCTGGGGAACGTCATGACGGACGACAAAGACCTGATTCGCGACGATATCGAGGCCTATCTCGCGAAGTACCGCAAGAAAGAGCTGCTCCGATTCGTGTCGGTCGGCTCGGTGGACGACGGTAAATCAACGCTGATCGGCCGCATCCTCTACGACACCGGTATGGTCTTCGAGGACCAAATGGCTGCGGTTCGCGCCGCGTCACACAGCGAGGAGCCGGATTTGGCCCTCCTGACCGACGGTCTCAAGGCCGAGCGCGAGCAGGGCATCACCATCGATGTGGCCTACCGCTACTTCGCGACAGACAAGCGGAAGTTCATCATTGCCGACACGCCGGGACACATTCAGTACACGCGCAACATGGTCACCGGAGCTTCGACCGCCGACGTCGCGTTGATCTTGATCGACGCGCGGCACGGCGTGCTTCAGCAGTCGCGGCGGCATGCATACATCGCTTCGTTGCTCGGCATTCCACATCTCGCGGTCTGCGTGAACAAGATGGACCTCAAGGACTACTCACAAGAGGTCTATGAAGCAATCAGTGGCGACTTCATGGAGTTCGGCAAGACGCTTCGCTTCAAAGACATCCAGTTCTTCCCGGTCAGCGCGCTCGTCGGCGACAACGTGGTCAGCGATAGCGAGAACACGCCCTGGTACGACGGGCCGAACGTCCTCGGATACCTCGAGACGGTGCCGGTCTTCGCGGACCGCAATTTCACCGATTTCCGGTACCCGGTGCAGTACGTCATCCGACCCGACCTCGACTACCGTGGCTTTGCGGCGGAGGTTGCCTCTGGTGTGATCGCCAAGGGCGACGAAATCGTGTCCCTGCCCTCGGGCAAAGAGTCCAAGGTCGCGGCAATCGACACCTACGATGGCGAGCTCGACGAGGCCTTCGCAGGCCAATCGGTGACGATTCGGTTCGAAGACGAGATCGACATCAGCCGCGGAGATATGATCGTGAAACCCGATAATCTTCCGCGGGTCACCCGGCGCTTCGATGCGCATCTGGTCTGGATGCACGAGCGACCGCTCGACACCGAAAAGGCCTACCTGGTCAAGCACACCACCCAGACGGTGCGCGCCCAAATCGACAAGATCTACTTCGAAGTCGACATGGATACGCTCGAGGAGAAGAAGACCGACGGCATCGAGCTCAACGACATTGCGAAGGTGCGCTTGAGCTGCCATCGGGCGCTTTACGTCGACGACTATCAGCGCAACCGCGAAACCGGCGCGTTCATCGTCATCGACTCGCTGACCAACAACACAGTCGCAGCCGGGATGATCTCGCTCGAAGGCAGCGATCAGAACATCGCCGACGTCATGAAAGAGCTGCACGCCGAGTCGGCGATGGAGCCAAAGACATTCGTCAGTACAAACGAGCGCATGGAGCGCTTTGGGCAGCGGGGCGCGACGGTTTGGCTCCAGGGGCTTCCAGGCTCCGGTCGCTGGACGCTGGCCTACGCACTCGAACGAAAACTTTTCGATGAAGGGCGCACGGCCACCGTGGTGAGCCCGGTTGGCGAAGATCTCCGTTCGATGATCTCCGCTGCCAAGGCAGTGACCGACGCGGGTCTGATCAACATCTGCGCCTTCCCGAGCCCGACGCGCACCGACCGCGACAAGCTCAAGAAGCGCATCGGCGAAGAGCGCGTGATCCAGGTTTACGTGAACACAGACGAGGCCCTCTGCCGTGAACGACGCCCCGACGCTGACTTCTCCGGCTTCGAAGCGCCGGAAGACCCGGACATCACGGTGGCGCTCAACGAAATGCGCATCGACAAAGCCGTCGAGATCATCATGGACGCCCTCAAGGAGCGCGGCCAGTTCGAGTCCTAGGCGCTCGCGTGGGGGCGGCGGGGTAGGCGCTAGTGTGAGGGCGGTGGGGCGGGACAAAGCGCCGCCGGAGGCGTCCGGATGAAGGGTTCACCCGCCCGAATTACACTTCCGTCAGTCGACCTAAGAACAGTGCCAGCGTCAGTGCCAGCGCCAGTGCCCGCGCCAGTGCCAGTGCCAGTGCCAATGCTAGAGTGCAAGCTACTCTGCAGCCCTGTGAATGCGCTTTATTTCGTCCAGCGGCATTTCGCATTCTTGTCGGAGGCGGCAGTCGGCGCATTCGGCGCCGCGCCAGATCCGGTCGTAGCGCTCTTGCACTTGGTCGATCGTCTGTTCGTCGGTGGTGAGGATGCCCATCTCGAAATTGCGGCGGCCGTCGCCCTTTGCGCCGAGGCCAGCTCCTGTCCAGTTGGCGCTTCCCAAGTAGACGAGGCGGGCATCTACCACCACCGTCTTCAAGTGTACGCGCGGGCAGACGCGCATTTCGATGCCGCCCGCGACGAGATCGGGCTGCGCATCGAAGCTTCGCCGAAATGCCCGTGAAGGCGCGGACGCGTGCAGGATTCGTATCTCGACTCCCCGTGCTGCGAGCTCGGCGAAAACCTCGAGGACGGATCGGTAGTTTCCGCGACGCCCCCGACGCCGGCCGGGGACCGCTCGCGGGTCCTCGACCATCACGTCCTTGAGATTGGCGGTCGCGACCCAAACGCTCTGCTCCGCCGACAGCACCGCCTGCATGACCGAGTCGTAGTGATCCCGATCGGAGAGGACTCGGAGAGGGACGGAGCGGGGCATTGAGGGAGGATACGTGAACCGGGGCAGCCGACCGAGATTTCTGCTCACGGGCACTGGCACGGGCACTGACACTGACACTGACACTGACACTGACACTGACACTGACACTGACACCGACACCGACACTGACACTGACACTGACACTGATGTCTCCGTATGGAGGGGCACGGCGGAGCGCGATGCGGGGACCCAGCGGCGTAGCGAGTCAGGCGTTCGCGTGGGGGCGGCGGGGTGGGGATTGAAGGGACCACACTACGACGAAACACGTCTCGTTCATCGCCGTGAGTCAACGAAGAGCGCCAAACACGGACCCGCGCTCCCCACCCCGCCGCCCCCACGCTAGCGCCTAGGCCGCCCCGTCCGCAGGGTTTCCGTGTCGCGTTCCGCCGTGCCCCGGTCAGTCCATCTCCCGGAACTGCTCTTCCTCCGGGTTCTCGTCCGCGTCGAGGAACGCCAAGTCTTTGTGGCTGTAAATGTGTTCCAGGCCTCGGCGAATCGGAACGAGGAGCGCGATGCACAGCGGAAACAGTACGCCGAATGACGACTCCTTCACGAACCAGAGTACAGACAAGCAGGCGACTTGGATGAGTGTGAAGCTGTGAAGGACCGTGCGCGATACGCGCCGGATGTAGTGGGTGGGTGGATAGAGAGTCGGGTCGGTAATCCAGAGCTTGAGGCGATCGATGAACTGATTGCCTCGAAGCGACGCGATACCCATGAAAAGAAACAAGCCGAACACGACGGACATCGGGATCGCTCGAAGCACCCCTAGGAAGAGCAGCGAGCTGCCGATCAACATGTGGACCATCAAAGGCGTCAAGCGGTTCTCCATCACCGAAATGATGTGCTCTCCGCGGGCATGGTGCCGAACGGTCGCCAAGCTTCGAACGTGGTTCAACGAGCGAACCGTCGCGGCAACGACCCAGGGCAAACCGATGATCGAGCAAAGTGCAACGAGCACCGCGATGACGGCCATGTCGAGGTTGTAGCCCGCGCCTTTCTTGAGCCGGTGCTGCGGGCTGTTGACGAGGCGGACGGTGATGTTCTGGTCCAAGAACAGCAGCACTGCGGCGAGACCCGCGATTGGCATGGACGCCACCCAAAACCAAACGGGCGCTTCCATCGGGTCGACCAGCCACGGTCGCCCGCTCGTGGTGGTGAACTGGTCAGGGACTGCGAGGTGCTCGAGCTCGATGGGTTGCATCGCCCAGGCCGCAGCGGTCATCGCAAAGATCGCAATGGTTGGGCCGAAATCGGCTAGGAACTCCCGGACAGTCTTGGTGAGCAGCGGCTTCTGCCGGACTCGGGAGAGCTGCTGAGCGATCAGATAGGTCCCGAGCGCGAGGATCAGCGCGAGAAGCTCGCCATTGGTGGGCACCTCGGTACCGAAGATGTCGCCAAAGATGTCGCGGAAGGCTTCGGTGATGAAGATCAGCGCGATCAGTGCCCCGAAAATCTCATCGGTGAAACGCGTGAAGTATCGGATGTACCGGCTCATGTTGGTGAGCGCCAAGACCAGCATGAGCAGCGCGGTCCAGATTCCGATCCAAAACAGCCCGGGAAGAAACGGGACTCCGAGCTGTTTGCAGAGAACGTAGAGCAGCGCCAGGAAGATTGTGACAGGCCCTGTGCTGCCAAGAAGAGTGAGCGGCTGCCCCGAAAAGAGCGCATAGGTCACGCCTCCAATTGCCGTTGCGAGAAGCGCCTCGACCGTACCGATCTCTCCGTCGGTCAGGAACGCAAGAAGCCCGCCGAAGGCAATCGACGGCGCCAAACATGCGAAGAACAAGAACAGAATCGTCGCCAGACCCTTGACGTTGAACCCATCGACGAAGTCGCCCACGTAGAACGGCAGCTTTCGCCGAACGTCCGCGACGAGCCCTGCGGCAAAGCCGGTGTCGGGCGGCGGAATGCTCGGATACGTTGGAACGAGCGAAGGCCTTCGTTGGTCGGGCGGCGCCTCGACGTACTCCAGATAAAGCTGGTACGTCGCGAGCACTTGCATCGGATCGTTGGCGCCGATGATCGAGGCGCTGAACCGCTCGTCGTGTAGCATCCAGCCGAAGGGCTCCAGATCTTCGTTAGGTGGAGTGGAAGCGCCGTAAGGAGCGACGATCAACCAAACGTAGTGGACCTTTTCGTGATCGCTCGCCCGAACCCCTTCGGGAATGCGCATCAACGCGCATCGATAAGCATCCCCGTTCTGTGCCTCATAGCGCACACGCAAAACACCCACGCCGCTGCCCAGGTCGTGAAGCTCTCCCTCACCCCGTTCGTCGAGCGTGTCTTGGATCGCACTGCGTTGGCGTTCGCTGAGCTTCCCCAGGCGGAGGAGCTCCTCACTCGCTTGCTCGACCAGGCCCTGCAGGTCGGTGGCAGCCAGGTCGAGCAAGATCTCGCTGTCATGAAGACGCTTTCGCAAGCCCATCCCGGTCGAAGGAACGAAGGTTCTCCGATCTCGGCGCCGATGGAAAGCGCGAAGTGCGGTTCACGCGCCTAACGGGCAAAAACTAGGCGTCGACACATCGCCGGACGACTTGCATGAGCGTCTGCGTGCCCCAAGCCAGGCCATCGACGGGAATTCGTTCGTTGTGCCCGTGGAACATATCGGCAAAACGCAGCGTAGGCGGAAGCTTCACGGGCGCGAAACCATACCACTTGGCCCCGATCGAGGTGAACGCTTTCGCATCCGTGAATCCCTGCAAGATGAACGGAACCACCGGCGCTTCAGGCGCACGCTCGCCCATGACTTCGTGGATCAGAGAGTACAAGGTTGACTCTTTCGGCTGGGTTACGACCGGCGGAAGCGAGTGCATCACTTCGAGCTCGATGTCCTGGCCCAACACGTCACCGAGCTCGCGCAGGAAGTCATCTTGGGTCCGACCCGGTAGAATGCGGCCGTCGATTTCGGCCTCCGCGAAGCCCGGGATGACATTGGTCTTGTTCCCGGCGCGGAGCACCGTTGGCGAAGCGGTGTTGCCGAGCAGTGCGCGGAACGCACGCCTTACTCCCGGGTCGGGCAAGAGGTTGAGCATTACAGGTCCGAGTGTCGGATTACCGAGCATCTTGATCAGTGGCCGCAACGGCACGGGCAAATGCGATGCCATCGCTCCGAGAAAGCCCTCGACGCAGTCCGAGGCATGGCGCGGCAAACCTTGCGTCCCCAGTCGCGCAATCGCCTCGCTGAGTTGCACGACCGCAGAGTCCTCGCGCGGCATCGAGCCGTGACCTGGCTCCCCTGTCGCGCGTGCGCGCACCCAACACACTCCCTTCTCTGCGACCTGCACCGTGAAAAAACTCTTGCCGGCCACTTGGATGTTGAAACCTCCGCCCTCCCCGATTGCAAACTCGCTGCGCACGAGATCGCGGTGGTTCTCGCACAGCCAGAGCGAGCCGTAACGGCAGCCCGCCTCTTCGTCGGCCACTCCCGCGAAGATGAGATCGCGCTTGGGTTTCACCTTTTCGCGAGCGAGCCGAGTCATGATCGCAACCGACATTGCTGCCATGTTCTTCATGTCGATCGCCCCCCGGCCCCAGAGGCAGCCGTCGTGCACCTCGCCGCAAAACGGCGGATGCTCCCAAGCCGACGGGTCTGCCTCGACGACATCGAGGTGGGCGGTGAGTAGCAGCGGTGGCAGTTCCCCAGATCCGCGCAGGCGAGCGACCAGGTTGCCCCGCCCGGGTGCGCTCTCCATGACGACAGGCTCCAAACCGGCGCCGCTCAACTCCTCAGCAAGGAGCTCGGCGGCGGGCAACTCGTTGCCCGGCGGATTGGTCGTGTCGATCCGAAGCAGTTGCTGGCAAAGCCGAAACGCGTGCTCCGAGAGGTCTCGGTCATCTTCGGTCATGACTTGCAATTCGTGTTTACTCGACGACTCGGGCCGCGCAACTTGATCGACTTCCGACATTGCATCAGGGTCATCGACTAGATGAGCCTGTTTGAACAGCTCGGCGGAGAGCCAAGGTTGCGAGCGATCGTCGACGATTTCGTCGACCGCTGCTTCGACGACATGATGATTGGGTTTCTCTTCGCGCGCGCCGAGCGGGAGAGGATCAAGCATTTCGAGTACCAGCACGCGGCACAGAACCTCGGCGCAGCAATCGAGTATGGCGGCCGAGCACTCGACGAAGCCCATGGCCCTCACCGGATCTTCGGCGGGCAGTTCGACCGACGGCGGCAGATCTTGCTCGAGACTCTTCGCGACCATGATGCGCCTGACGAGGTCGTCGAGACATGGATCGCTCATCAGGATTCTCTGCGCGCGCTGATCACCAACGACCCGGACTCGAACTGCCAGGGCTGATCATGGCCGAAACGATGGAAGGTCTCGTTGTCCGCTCGACCGCCGGGTTTGTCGACGTCCGTATCGATGGTGATGTGATGCAAGCGCGACTGCGCGGGCGGCTCAAGAACACGCCGCGAACGACGGATCTATGCGTCATCGGCGACCGCGTGCTGGTTTCGCGGCCGGACGAGCGGAGCTTGGTGGTCGTCGAGGTGCTGCCTCGACATAGCCGCTTCTCGAGACGCCAACCGGGCAGAGGCCCCAACAAAGAGGACGTCCTCGTCGCGAACCTCGACCAACTCCTGGTCACTTTTTGCCATGGGCGCCCGGTGCTCAACACACGGTTGCTCGATCGCTTCCTCGTCATCGCCGAACACCAGCACATCCAACCCGTCATCGTCATCAACAAGGCGGACTTGCAGGAGCCCGGCAACCAGACTTGGCAGAGAGCCTACGAGTCGATCGGATACCCCATCTTGACGGTGAGCGCTGGGACCGGATCCGGGATGGAGGTGTTGACTCGAGCTTTGCGGGGGAAGATTTCGGCGTTCGTCGGGCCGTCCGGAGTCGGCAAGAGTAGCCTCATCAATCGTATCCTCCCCGGCCTCGATCTCAACATCGCGAGCGTCAGCGACCACCATGGCAAAGGTCGCCACGCGACCCGCGTGGCCTCGCTTCATGCCCTCCCAGGTGGCGGATTTCTCGCGGACACGCCTGGAATCCGAGAGCTCGGGACATGGGCACTGCCCGTCGAGCACCTCGACCAGTGCTTTCCAGAGCTCAGCGTCTACCGCGATCAGTGCGCCTTCCGGAGTTGCAGTCACACCCACGAGCCAAGGTGCGCCGTGGTCGAGGCCGTAAACCAAGGCGCCGTTGATGCGGAAAGATACGAGAGCTACGTCCGGTTGCGTGAAGAAACGAGCGCCTAGTGCTTTTCCGTGGTCAGGTCGAATCGAGCGCGGGCGACGCTGTCGGCTTGAACGTTGACCTCCCGGCTCACGGTGCTGCCATTCGGAAGCTTGAAGTCGAACCGCACACGGCCAAGTGGAGCGTAGACGGTCTGCATGGGTGTCCGCCCAACTAGATCGCCAGCGATGTAGACATCCGAAGCTGGCGTCGTCTCGACATTCACGCGACCATACGCGCCGGGTCTGGCGCCGCCCTGCTTGCCGAGAAGCTTCGCCGTGACGCCGGCGGTCTCCCCCTGCGAGACGCGTACGTTCGTGGACCAGGACGCAAAGCCGGGTGCTTCGACACGAACCCGGTAGTCTCCCTGCATCAAGCCGGTCAACGCGACGGGTGCGACGCCCTGTTCGATCCCATCCAAGAAGACTTTCGCCCCGGGCGGCGAAGATGCGAGCAAGATGCGTGCCCCATGCTCGAACAGAAGCGGATTCTCGCCGATTGCAACCTCCGGCGGCCCCTTTTCCTCGAACATCGTCGTTGCACGGTCGACCGCCTCTTTGACGACGTCGGATTGCTCGTAGGCCACGGCGCCGCCACCGAGCAGCAACACGAGAAGCACAGCTGTCTGCTTCCAGCCGAAGCGTGACGGCTTCTTCGGGGCGGCCTTCCGCTTTCGCGCGGTCTCCCGCTTCGAAGCCGCGATTTCCGCGTCCTCGGTCGGTCTCTTGCTGGAATCTGAATCCTCCAGATCGGCCTTGTTTGCCGGAGAGGGCTGCGGCAAGACAACCGGTGAATCGATCAGATGTCCCAAGTCGACGCCGTCGGGACCGTCGTCGACCTCGAGATCGCGAATGGCGCCCGGGAGCTGCGACACATACGACTTCTGCGAATCCAAGGCGGTAGAGTCGCGCATGTCGATCGCAATCGATGCTCCGAACGGCACCGTGTCGACGCGCGGACCGCGCATGAACTCCTCGGGAAAGACCTTCTTGACGAAGTCGGCGACCTCGCGCTGCGTCGCTAGCTGCTGTGTCGACCTGCCGAAAGCCTCCAGCTCGCCCGCAAATTCCTCGGCGGTGGCGTATCGATCCTTGGCATCTTTGGCGAGGGCCTTCTGAAGAATCCGATCGAGCTCGTCAGCAACATCGGGAAGCCGCTCTTTGAGCGACGGCACCGGATCCATGATCACGGCACGCATGGTCGCGGCTTCGGTCTTCCGTCGGTAGAGCGATCGACCAGTCATCGACTCGAAGACGCAAACGCCCAACGCAAAGATGTCGAGGCGATGGTCGGAGGGCGCGGCTGTGCATTGCTCGGGCGCCATGTAAGCGAACTTGCCCTTCACGACCCCGGCTTGGGTCTTGTGCGCACGGTGGTCCGCCTTCGCAATGCCGAAGTCGAGCAACTTCGCCGTGCCGCTGTAGCCGATCATGATGTTGTGCGGCGAGACGTCGCGGTGGATGATGTTGAACGGCTCGCCATGCTCGTCGTTCGCAATGTGCGCATAGTGGAGCGCCTTGGCCACGTCCACCGCGATGCGAATCGCGATCGGCAGTCCGACGCCCCCGGACTTGCGAGCCTTGCGAATCAGGCGCCCCAAGGGCACGCCGTTGACCCATTCCATCACGATGAAGTGCGAGCCTGCGTCCGCGCCGAACTGATGGAACTGGCAGATGTTCGGATGCTTGAGCTGCATCCCGATTCGCGCCTCGTCGAGGAACATTTGGACGAAGTCGCTATCGCTCTCGAAATGCGGAAGGATCCGCTTGACTACCAGAAAGCGATGGTCACCGTCCGTGTCGGCGTGTCGGGCAAGGAGAATCTCCGCCATTCCACCGAGCGCGAGCCGCCCAAGGACGTCGTAGCCGGCGAATTTCCCGAGTACCGGAAGGTCGACCGGTGGCTTGGGCTTCTGGCTAGCTGCGGATTGTTGCGTCAAATCGTCCCCCAACACCCTCGCGCAAGACCGGTCCGACCGCATGAGCGGCGCGGAAACCGACTATCCCCCCGACGGAAAGTGTCACATCGCACAGCATAGCCGCTGGCAACCTGGATCGGCTAGTTCGAGAGGCGAAAACACCGAGGATGCGGGTGAGATGTGGGGATACTCACAAAATCCGTTCTCTGCGGGCGAGCTCTCGACACATGTTTTTTTGGTGGGCCTCGAGCGTGCCTCCGCCGATTTCGAGGAGCTTGGCGTCTCTCCAGAGCCGTTCGACGGCGTACTCCGAAACGTATCCATAGCCGCCCAGCACCTGGATCGCACGGTCGGCGACTTCCTTAGCCATCGTCGAGGTGAAAAGCTTCACGCCGTCCGAGTCGAGTCGGTGACCGGGGGTGTCCAAGCTCATGGTCGAACCGGTGTAATAGGTGTACGCGCGCCCCGCCATGTACTCCGCGTACGACTGCGAGATGTAGCGCTGGATCTGGCCGAACTCGCGCAGTGGTTTGCCAAACGAGGTCCGCTCGCTAGCGTAGCGATTCATCACCTCGATCGACCGGCGGGCAATGCCCAGGCTCATTCCCGCAAGGGCAACGCGCTCGAGCTCGAGATTCCGCATCATGTGAAGTGTCGCAGCACCCTCTGAGCCCACGAGATTCTCAGCCGGAACTTGGCAATCCTCGAACACCAGCTCAGCCGTGGTCGACGCGCGCATGCCGAGCTTGCCCTTGATCTTCTGACCAAGACTGAAACCGGCAAACCCTTTTTCGACGATAAACATCGAAAGCTGGTTGCGCGAGCTCCCTTCGACCCGGGCATAGACGAGGAATGTGTCACCGAGCTCGGTGTCGCTGACCGCTCCGTTCGTGATCCACATCTTGGCGCCGTTGAGAAGGTAGGTGTCGCCTCTTCGGACCGCCGTCGTTTGCATGCCGAGCACGTCCGTTCCGGCCCCGGGCTCGGTCATGCACATACCGCAAACCTTCTTTCCGGCGCACGCATCCGGCAGGTACTTGCTGCGCTGCTCGTCGTTGCCGTTGATCTGAAGATTGTTGGCAAAGAGTATCGAGTGCGCGAGGTAGGCCAGCGCAAAACCAGGGTCTGCCGACGAAAGCTCCTCGTGAGCAATGACAGCGGCAACGGGGTCCAGGCCCGCGCCGCCAAACCGCTCCTCAACGGTGACCCCGAGAAGGCCGAGCTCGCCGAGCTTACGAAAGAGCTCGACGTTGAACCGCTCCTCGTGATCCGAGGCCTCGGCCTGCGGGTCGACTTCTCTTTCGGTGAACGAACGAACCAGCTCGCGAAGCGCTCGATGCTCGGCGGATGGATTGAAGAGGTCAGTCACAGGGCGGGCCTAACATGCGAGCCCCCAAATCGAAAGCTGACCCCGAACCGAAGCCCCTCAGGCAGCGTCGGCGACGGACGAGGTCGTCAAAATGCTCGTGACGATCGCTCGTGAAGCAGTGGCCGTCGCTCGGTCCAGATCGTCGACCCGGCCGTCGAGATGGGCCTCGGCCAGGCCGAAGATGACGCTGACCAGCAGCTCCGCGTGCAGGGCCGCATCGGACGCCGTAACCTCGGGACGGACCTGCACGACAATCTGACGCATGCGCTCGCGGAGGCTTCCTGTCAGCACGGTCCAGCGGCGACCCAGCGCCGAGGTTTGGTCCCGCCGGTTGCTGAGGAAGACCTCCGCCACTTTGCGGTCCCGGACCAGGGAGCGCGTGCACTTGCGCACGGCTTCTTGAAGCACATCCGCAGCGCGATCGAGCTCTTCCGACGCCTCCGGATTGAGGCCCGGGCTGAGCTCTGCGGCGACCCACTCGGCGACCTGCTCGAGGGCTTGATCCATGCTCCGGAAGTGCACATAGAAGGTCGGCTGTGCCACTCCGGCGAGCTGAGCGACTCGTCCGGTGGTCAGGGTACCGTGTCCGTATCGCTGGATCGTTTTTAGAATCGCCTGAAGCAGGCGACGCCGCGTACGTTCCTTGTTGATTTGGCGTGACATGTCGTTCGTGTAGCAGTCGAACCCACCTCGTTCCATCGAAACTTGGCTTGCGTTTGTGCTAATTACGCAAAAGAAACAAAACTGATTTCGAGCAGGCGCAGAAAATTCGCCGGTCAGCATGGACAGAGAGCCGCAAATACAGCCGGAGTTGAGCCCAAACACCGCTTTTGCACCGGGTTGGTACGTCGTAGCAGCCAGCAAGGAAACAAAATCGAAACCCAAGCCGTTCCTGTTGAACGGGTTACCACTCGTTACATTTCGCGACTCGGCTGGACAAACTTTTGCGTTGCTCGATCGCTGTGCGCACCGCAACGCGCCGCTGTCGGCGGGTCGAGTGATCGAAGGGAACATCCAGTGTCACTATCACGGTTGGGAGTTCGACGGCGCGGGTGCATGTAAAGCAGTCCCGGGCTTGTGCGGCGAGCCCGACCATCCCGGGCGCCGGGTTCCTTCGTTTGCTTGCCGCGAATCACAAGGCTGGGTCTGGGTCTACTCCGAGGCGAATGTCGACCCCGATTGCGAGCCGTACGAAATTCCGTGCGCGGATCAACCCGGATACCTCACCATTCGAGAGCGGCTCGAAATGCCGGGGCCGCTCGACGCGGTCGCGGAGAACGCGTTGGACGTTCCGCACACCGCGTTCGTACACGCTGGGCTCTTTCGCAGGGACACGGATCGTAGGCCAATCGACGTCGTGATCCGAGCGCTCAGCGACGGGGTCGAAGCACAGTTCATCGGCGAGGAACGTCCGGAAGGTTTGGCAGGCCGGATCCTCGCACCACAAGGCGGCGAGGTGTTCCACTGGGATCGTTTCATCCTTCCGTGCATCGCCCAAGTGGAGTACCGGCTGAGCGACCGCAGTCACATCGTCGCAACCACCGCACTGACCCCCCGAACGCCGACCATCACTGACATGTTCGCCACCGTGGCCGTTAGAGCACCGATTCCGAACGCGATCTTGCGAACGGTTTTTAGACCGGTTGCGATGCGGATCTTGCGGCAAGACATGGAAATCCTCCGGCGCCAAACCGAGCAGGTAGAGCGCTTTGGGGCCGAAGAGTTCGCATCGACGGAAATCGACGTCCTAGGACTCAGGATCAAGAAGCTTCTTCGCGAAGCTTCGACCGGTAAAGTCAGTAGCCCCCAGGATGAGCGCCGGATCAAAATGCTGGTTTGACGCCAATTGGTGTACCCTCGGGAACGATGGAGTCAGAGAAGAAGTCGGACTCGACCTATCTCATCAGGAACGCGCCGTCCGACCGTGTCGAGACGGCCAGTCCGAGCGACGCCCCGAAGTCCGATCCCCCTGACACCCGTTGGCGAACCTCGAACCCGCCCCCGGGCGACAGCCTCGAGGCCAAGTGGTGGCCTGACCGTGAGCTCGGCAAAGCGTTTCGGCGCTGGACCGGAATCCCGCCCGCACGGGGGGACGACGCCAAAGCGGTCGCCATGAAGTTCCTGGTCGAGCACCTGAACGCCGGCGGATTGAGCGCCGTCGGAACGGCTGCCCGCAGCCTCCTGCCCGCGGAGCCACCGGACTTCACCGCGCGGGTCAGCAGCATGGCCGTCCGCCTCGGAGAGCACGGCCCAAACGAAGAAGCGCCGGAGCACAGCGCGCTACTCGATATTGGACCAGATGCCCTCCCCGTGTTGCGAGACCTTTTCCCCGGACGGCTTTGGTTCAATCGTTGGGAGCCACACGTGCGGCCTCCTCCCGGCCGTAGCGTGTCGGGTCTATGCAGAACTCTCGTGGCCTTCGGAGATGCGGCGGCACCCTACATTGCCGAGCTGCTCAAGTCCGAAGAACCCGAAATCCGCTACTACGCGACGCTCGTGGCAGCCGATCTACCGCACCCCACCGTGATCGAGCCACTGGCCGCGGCCTTGTTCGACGACGATCAGGGTGTGTCGCGGTGCGCGCTTTACGCGCTGGAGGTGTTCCACGAACAAGAGGGCGTCGAAGGTCTCAAGGAGTCGCTTCGCGCACTTGCGCTCGCATCGGACTCCGACCAACGCTCGCGCCTGCTGGCCATGCGTGCGCTGGCCGTTCTCCGCGATGAGGACTGCGTCGAAGTGCTGATTCCGGCGCTGTCTGCGCACAGCGTTCTGGGCGAAGCCGCGTGGCGTGTGTTGCGCATGCTGACGGCGCAAGACTTCGGGAACAGCGAAGCGGATTGGCGCGCATGGCTTGACGACAATCGCGAGCGGTCGCGTACGGAGTGGCTCATCGAAAGCCTCGATCATGACGACCCCGAAATCCGCGCCATCGCGAGCCGCGATCTCGTTCGCGCATCGGGTCAGGACTACGGCTACCGCGTCAACATGCCAGGTGACGACCGTCGAGCGATCCGGGAGCGGTTTCGTCTTTGGTGGTCAACTCAGCCGAGCAACTGACCGGCGATCGACGAAGCCAACCTTCCATCGACCTGGCCGGGATGACGCGCCTTGATCTCTTTCATGACCCGCCCGAGCTCCTTCTTACCGGAAAGGCCGAGCTCTTCGATGATCGCGGTGATCGCCTCACGTGCTTCGTCCTCGCTGAGTTGCTTCGGGAGGTAACGCTCGATCACCTCGATCTCGGCTTGCTCCTTGTCCGCAAGATCCTGCCGGCCTCCTTCGACGTAGCTCTTGATGCTGTCGCGCCGCGACTTCACAGCGCGAGAGAGCACTGCAAGCTCGTCGGGTTTGTCGAGCGTCAGTAGCTCGGACTTGACCATTCGAAGCGTGTCACGGGTCACCTCGTCCCGCTCGAGCATGGCCTTTTTCAGGTCGGCATCGATTTGTTCCAGGAGCGCCATGACGGAAGCCTGTGCGCGCGGAGCTAACCGCGCAACACCCCGATCGCCCGCAACGCGTTCCCGCCGAGGATCTTCTGAATGCGCGCGTCGGACCAGCCGCGCTCGAGCATTTCCTGAACCAAGCGAGGAAAGGCCCAAAGTCCGGGCAGGTCCTTTGGCGGCGTGATGGCACCGTCGTAGTCGCTGCCGATCGACGCGTGGTCCTCGCCGACCGTGTTCACAATGTGTGCGAGGTGATCGACAACCGTGCTGACCGTGACGCCCGACCGCCCGAGGAAAGCAGTGTGCAAGATCACGCCGACGGTGCCGCCCGAGTTGGCCACCGCCCGCAGCTGATCATCGGTGATGTTTCGCCAATGCTCGTAGACCCCCGCTAGCCCCGTGTGGGT